>Ga0187882_1000666_pt1 | contig 37442 bp, 28 predicted proteins | sample June2016WEW_19_1_3_FD_132991 | JGI IMG/M metagenome (GOLD analysis project Ga0187882, IMG submission 132991) | Peatland microbial communities from SPRUCE experiment site at the Marcell Experimental Forest, Minnesota, USA - June2016WEW_19_150 | ecosystem: Environmental > Terrestrial > Soil >... | reverse complement strand
GTCTACGGAAGATGCCGCCCATTTTCTGGTCCGAACGGTGCGGCAATATCCTCATGACGTCACGGTCTACGCGGCCGGGCCAATGACCAATCTGGCGCTGGCGATTGCCTTGGACTCTCAGTTTCCTGGACTGAGCAAGGAACTGATTGTCATGGGAGGGAGCATTAATCCACAAACGGAAAATCCGGAGTTTTCCCTCTCACCCTCGCGCGAATTTAACTTTTGGATGGACCCGGAAGCGTCGCGCGCGGTGCTGCACGCGCACTGGCCACGAATCGTGGCGACAACCGTGGACATTTCGGTGAAGACGCGCATGGAGAAGGACCTGATCGAGCAGGTGCGGAAAAGCCCGGCGCCGGCGGCGCAATATGTCGCGAAATATGCCGAAGCGAGTTTCCTGTGGGATGAACTTGCCGCGGTGGCGTGGCTCGATCCGACGATTATCACGAAATGGAAGAAGTTATATATGGACGTGAACGTCAGTCCCGGGGCGGGGTACGGGAACACACTCGTTTGGGCGCCCGGGCAGCAGCCGGGTATGGGTGAGATTCTCGTGGAAGTGCAGGACGATTTGGACAAGACGAAGTTTTATAAGGAGTTCGTGGAACTGTTGTCCCGCCCGACACCCACGGCCAAGAACGAAGAAAAAAGTCAACGCGTGATTACCATGCCGGGCGCGGTCTTGTTGATGCTCTCGGCCATCATCCGAATCAACTCCCCATTCGACATCGGCTGCCATCCATGGCCCTTCAGCGGCCGGCCGTATTGAAACTCCGCGCGGGCCGGGGGGTCGACGGTTGTTTTCAAGAAATCTTCGAGCAGATAGACCGCGAGGTTGAGATAGTAGTTGTCCATGTCGCCGACGTAGATGTGAATTTTGTCGGCCAGATCTCGTCCGATGGTCGGCCAGTTCTTCTGGATGTCGTAGCTGAGATCGTAGCCGCCGTCGCGCATGTACGCGGCCACTTCTTTATCGATCTTGCCGGTCATGCGATCCCACAGGGGACGTGGATAACCTTCGGCGTCGGTCGGGCCGTACGCCGCATCCCAGGCCGCGATCTGCTGTCCCGACCGCACCTTGCTTCCGAGCACAGCCTCGAGCTGGCTCATCTGCCGCATTGTGAGCGTCACCTGGCCGGCAGCGTCGCGCGACAGTGGACGTTCGAGTGTCGCCCAATCGCCGTTTGGGATGGCAAACGCGTTGTCATCCTTGTATATGTCCGACATCTCGTACCGATGAAAGTCGATCGGGTCCGGACACATCGTCCAAGTGCCATTGAAAAACTTCGGATGGAGGACCTGAAGCGCAAGCGATTCCCATCCGCCCGTCGATCCACCGGTCAATACGCGACCCTCGGGCCGGGACACGATCCGGAACTTCTGCTCGAGATACGGAATCAACTCCTGTGTCAGCGCGTCGCCATACGGGCCGTTGTTCGCTGAGTTCACCGCATAGGAATCATCGTAGTACGGCGTCGGATGCTGGAACGTCACCGCCACCATGCGCGGAAAGCTGTCCGAGGTCCACGCCTGATAAAACTCATACGCGGATTCGCGTCCGTTGCGCTCCAAGCGCGCCCTGCGCTGAGCTTCGGTCTCCTGCTGAGGTTGTGCACGCTCGTTGAAACCGAACGGCGCTCCAAGCCCGAAATGTCCCTGGATGTAAATCGCCGGATACTTCTGGTTCGGGTTCTGGTCAAAGCCTTTCGGCAGCAGCAGCGTTGCACCGATGTAGATGGGGTATCCCCAGAACTCCGACAACATCTTGCTCTGAATCTTGACACGCTTGACCCACGCCGTCTCCTCCGGCAGCTGCACAGGGGGAATTTTTCTCGAGAAACTCAGCCCGACGTCGAAGCCCGCCGCGGGATCGAGATGGACCCTTTGCACGTCACTCAAATAATTGCCCGGCGAGCGGTTCCATTGCTGGCCTTCCCATTGATCCATGTGCACCCAGATATTGTGTCCGTCCTTGCGATGGGCCTGCGTGTACACGTTCATCACCGCCTGGATGAAGTAGTCGCCGGCTGGAATGTCATTCAGACTCTTCAGCGGATAACCGAGCACGGAAGCATCGACAACCGCGTTCTGTCCGGCTTTCAAAGCGCCGACGTCCATGCCGAAGAATGGCACGGACTGTCCGTAGCCGCCGGCCTGGTTGCGCGGCTCGCTCTGACCGTTCCTGGAAATGACCACAAAGACGCGGCCGGTGATTGGGCCCGGATCGAGCGTCGCTGGGAACGACACCTCGAATCTCGAACCCGCAGCTCGCGCGGTTGCCTGGCGCGAGGAAAATGTGATTTGCGCAGCGCTGGCCGCTACAAGCATCAGGATCAGAATTCGATGTTTCATGGAAACCTCGATTGTCTATGGAGAAACGTATCGGCCTATGGCATGAGAATAGCATGGATGCGCCCTGAAATCGCCAGGGAAGCGTTCCAGATTCGCGGACATGGGTCGGAATTGGGGATCAGAGCGCGCGGCCGTTCATCTGCCAGGTCTGATGGCTTCGATAGGGCGAAAAAACATGATCATGACGCCAAGAACAATCCACGCATAGGCTTCCTGCGGCATCAGTACATAACAAAATACGGATGAAACCTTTTGCGCCATGAGCCGGTATGATTCATCGAACAGGTGGCCATGGATCTAGAGGCTTTTGCGGACGAACTTCTGATCAAGCGAGTGTGCGCACGTGATGTCGAGGCCTTTGGTGTGCTCTACAGCCGCTACGAACTCCGGGTTTTCAATTTCTTGTTGCGCTGTGCGGGAAATCGAGCGCTCGCCGAGGACTTGCTCCAGGAGACGTTCTGGAGAGTATGGCAGGCAGCTCGCACCTTCGATTCCGCGCGCGGCGGATTCCGACCCTGGCTCTATCGCGTAGCTCTCAATGCCGCCCGGAGCGAATTGGGTCTGAAGCGTTATTCATGCGAGAGCCAGGATGGGATCATGCCCGAGGGATCAGACCTTCCGGGCGACCGGAAGGCTGCCGAAGATCCGGAGAGCCATTTTAAGCGCACGGAAACGGAATCAATGGTCGCCGCGGCGTTGGCTCGTCTTTCACCGGCGCTGCGCGAGGTCGTTGCACTCCGCTGCATGGAAGGGATGAAGTTTAGCGAAATCGCGGCGGTCACTGGAGCACCCATGGGGACGCTCAAGACTCGTTTTCATCGGGCGGTCACCGAACTGCGGCGCCGGCTCGCGCCAGGAGAACAATGATCATGCGGCATCTGCGGGATGAAGAGTTGGTAGGCCTCGTTTTTGACGAGTTGCCCAGAGAGGAACTGGATCCGTGCAGGGAGCACATCCAGGCCTGCGTGGCTTGCGCGGCCGCCTTTGCAGGGCTCAGCCGCGCGGTGGTCCTCCTCGAAAGTGAACCGACGGAGGCGCCGCCGGCATTTGCCTGGTCGCGAATCAAGGCGCGAGTCGAACACTCCGGCCCCAGCTACGAATGGCACGAACCGGCATGGGGTCCCCTGATTCTCATGAATGCAGGAGGAATCATTCTCGTTTTGATTGTCATCTTTGTGATTGGAGGGTGGCTGGAAACCACGCCCGTTTGGCAGTCCATCCTGACGTGGTCGCTGGCGGCAAGAGTTGGCCCCCAAGGCATTATCGCGTTGGGGTTTTTCAGTATAGGGGCTCTCGTGACTCTGGCTCTGACTCCTGTTTTCTGGTGGGAGTCGCGGCGCCCACGCAAAGCAATTGTCAAATAGGTCCCCGATCGACCAGGGGATGGATAGGGAGAGAGGACGATGTCAAACAAAATGCGCATACTTTGGAAGATGGCCTTCATCGGCATAGCCGTGTTCGTCATATCGGCAGCCGGTTTTTGGGTAACCAAATACTTGAGTACCCACGCCGAAATCAGGCAAAACGAAGAGTGGGCGGGAAGGCGCGAGGAACAGATTCGTAAATTTAGAGCCTATCTGCAGGAGACAGCGGCGAAGGTGACCAAGCTCCCGGTGGATCCCAATATTGTCGGGCAGGTGCAGGCACGCTACTTCGACGAATATCACGAAGCCCATCTCTATCTCTGGGCCATGGACGGCAGCGGCCAGTTCCAGTTTGGCGTTCCGCGCGAGGCTTTTGCCAGAATGAACCGCGCATACGATACCTATCAGAAGATCATCGAACAGGAAGGGCGGTTTACGGATCGCCAGGATTTTCTACGCAGGTTGATTCAAAGCCATAAGGAACTGACCTTTGAGTACTACGAAAAAAAGCTGGCGGGCGATACTTCACCTATACCGGCATCCCGATCCGAAAACCTTGAGGGGTATGACCAGGAAGGACTGGTCTTTTCTACGCCTTTTCAAAACGAACGGGGAGAGATGCTCGGCAATCTTTACCTGAAAGTGACCGATATCAACGAGGGCAGAGAGTACTACCGTGCCAACTTCACGGGACTCCAGGAGGTGGCCAGTCCTTTGATTGCCGCCTCGCTGATTTTCCTGTGGTTCCTTCTTCCCACCTGGGTTTATCTGGACGCCAAGGGAAGAGGCATGGATTCGCCTGTGCGTTGGGCGGTCCTTACGCTTCTCTCGCTCTTCATCGGGCTTGCCGTTTACCTGATTCTGCGCCCCGAAGGCGGCGGCAAGGGTATCTGCCAGAACTGCGGAAGGGCCACGAACTCCGAAAAGTACTGTCCCTTCTGCGGATCGCCGGTTACCAGCGAGTTCTGTCCCAAGTGTGGTTATCCCGTCCGGGCCGAGTGGAGCTATTGCCCGAACTGCCAGGCGGCGATCGAAAAACCGTCAGAACCGCCTCCAGCGCCGGATCCCGTTATCAACCCCGAACCCCAGGTTTGATCAAGATACTGCCCTAATCGCCGCGGGTTTCGTTATAATGCCGTGAAGCAGCGGCGCTCGCTGGGATGCTGTGCCCTTGCCTTCATGCTATCGCCTGATAGGTTCTAATCACAGTCTCGGCTTGGAGGAAGAAATGGGTCGGGATTCCGGAAATAAGACCGGCGTTCGAACCAGCAAGTCCCAAAGTCTGCTCATCCGGGCCGTGTTGCTCATTCTGATCGGAGTCTTGGCGCTCAGTTCGACTAACAACTCCTCAGGACAGGACGTGCCAGCTCTCACCCCTCTCATGGAGCAGTGGCTGCGCGATCAGGATCGGAACGATTTTCCCTGGAAGGTACGTCTCCTTGCTCCTCTACTTACCTTTCAACAGCGCCACATTGCGGAGGTACGTGCCATTGTGCGAACCGAGGATTTAGAAAAGAGCGAGCGCGAACGCGCGATCCTTTTCACCCTGGCTGTGGGTGACGAACAGGGACACTGGATCAAGCAGGCGAATGCGACCACCCTGGAGATCCCCGCCAATTTTCCCGGACAGCAAGACATCATTTTTTCCGAAGGAATCTATGTTCGTCCGGGTAACTATGTGATTACCGTGATGGCCGATGATAGTGCTTTTGGCAAGGTAAACGTTTGGCACTCACCGCTCCGCGTCCCGCCTCTGAAGGATGATCCGCTGCCCGAAATGGAGATGCACATTCCTAGGGTCGAATTCGCCCCGGACATTCCGAAGAACGCCCCGGAGATTCTGCAAGTAATCGGCGGAATCTGGCCGATGGCGCAGGTGACCGCACCACTGCCAGTCGAAAACAAGAGGCCTGTATTGATCGACCTCGTTCTCAACATTGCCGGCTCTTTCAGCGTAACTATCAGGACAGGCCGGGGAAGCGTTCCCGAAGTTCAGACTAGGCTTTCCCTGGTCAACGCAGTTTTGGAAGCCGGCAACGTGCTGTCCCAACTGACTCTGAAGTCCGGCTGCGTACGCACCAGCGTCGTGAACATACGCGGCATGCAGGTGATCGTGGATCGCCAGGACCCGAGCATGCTGGACTGGGGTCAACTGCAGGAGCCGATTTGGAAGGCAGGCAGTCATACGATTGACGTGGGCTCACTTCAGAACCGCAACCAACAATCGGCATTCCTGCATGATTTGTTGGAACGGATCATGTCTGATTACGGCCCCTGCAGTACTCGCTTTGATAACTCTGAACATATCCTGGCTCTCGTCAGCCAGGACCTCACGTTTCCCGCCGGAACCATTTTAAGGAAGCTTGATCCGGGTAAGAACAAGGACTGCCGCTTTTACTTTTTTCAGTTGGATCCCGGAATGCCAGCCCTGGGGGATACAGTTTATGGGATGCTTAAGCCGTTGCAGCCGCATAGGCTCAGATTTGACAGCCCTCAGACACTCAGGCAGGCCGTGGCTCGATTTCTGGCCTATGTCTTGGAATAGTTAATGCGGCAAACACTTTTCCCGAAACCGGTGGCGTCCCCGGTTCCAGAGGAACATTCCGCGATGAGAGGATTCCATCCTAGCCATTATTGGCGCAAACACCTCCATGAACTGGCGGCGCGCAAAGCGTTCGAACTCGCGGCGGAACCGATCTGTAACGCCGAGGCCACGGTTGCCATGCTTTCCTGTGCTGCGCAGCCCAGCCTCTGCTGGTTTTCCCGCCTCGTTGCTATCCTCACCACGCCCTTCAAACGCCTCGGCATTTCGGGATGGAAGGAAACCGGATGCGTCGCCGAGGGTGAGGGAGTGCCCGTTCGACCTGCGCAGCATTCGACCGACGGGTTCTGGACGGTGGATCTGCATCTCAGCTCGCTCTCCATCGGTGCCATAACCGCGCCACCAGACCGTTATCTTCGCCTCGAAGTGGAACCTGGTACGGACGCGCATGATGTATGTGAGCGGATCCCGGTCACCCCGAGCAGTCAGGTAAACTTCGGTGGAGTGGTCGTCGTGGATACCGACGGTCCTTTCCTCGAAGTGCATCCGGACCATGACTTCCGGGCAACCTAGCGGCGTGGTCGATGTTTATTGGTCCGGCCTCAATCGCGAGATGCCTGCGATTCCAGCCATCGCTGGGCGCGCAAGGCCGCCATGCAGCCGAAGCCCGCGGCCGTGATCGCCTGGCGATATTCATGGTCGTGAACATCTCCCGCGGCGAAGACACCTTCCATGCTGGTTTCGACGTGATCATGAGTAGCGATGTAGCCGCGTGGCGTGAGATCCAGTACTCCATTAAGGAATTTCGTGCTCGGGCTATGACCAATAGCCATGAAGACTCCATCGGTGCGCTCGGTGCGCTCTACACCCGTCTTCAGGTTCTTGAGGCGTACCGCATCCAGGACATCACCGCCCTGATAGCCCGTCAAAGCCGTATCCCAAAGAAAGCGGATCTTCGAGTTCGCGCATGCGCGCTGCTCCATGATTTTGCTGGCGCGCAGTGCGGCGCGGCGATGAACGACCGTCACCTTGGAAGCATGATGCGCCAGGGTAAGGGCTTCCTCCATCGCCGTGTCGCCGCCGCCGATCACCAGAACCTCCTTGCCCCGGAAAAAAAGCCCGTCACAGACCGCGCACGCGGAAAGCCCGCGGTTGCGAAATTTCATCTCGTCGGGCAACTGGAGCCAGTTCGCCGTGGCGCCGGTGGCGATGATCACACTGCATGTAGCGTGCCAGTCTTGGCCGCTGCGCGCGCGGAAGGGTCCCTTGGGAACAAAACCGACCTCATCGACGTCCTGCTCCAGAATCTCGGCGCCGAAGCGCTCAGCCTGCTTCCTCATCCGATCCATGAGCTCCGGCCCGGTAATGCCGGTTGGAAAGCCCGGGAAATTTTCGACATCGCTGGTAAACATGAGCTGTCCGCCTGGCAGCTGCAGGTCCTTGGCTTCCGAAGCGATGAGCAGAGGCGACAGGCCCGCGCGCGCCGCATAGATCGCCGCCGTAAATCCCGCCGGTCCCGAGCCTATCACGATTAACTTTCGCATATGCCTCCACTTTCAATTCAACTGTTCCCAAAATAACTGACGCCACACACATCGTGATCGTAGTCGCGATCGGTAGTATATCGAAATCAGAAAAAACCGATCACGACTACGATCCCGCTCACGATCACGAGCCTCACGCAAGTAACCTTGGTCGAATACCTACCTGGGACCGCCGCGCCCCAGCGCGGCACTCTGGATCCTGCCCCGTGGCGGTCAATTCCCACCCCAAAACTTCCCGGATCGAAGCATCCTCCTTACCAACGGCGGAAGCCCGCCGGGCGGCTCTGGTGGGTCGCTCGATGCTGCGCCGCGCTGGGGCGCGGCGATCCCGACAATTGCCGACCGGAGAGGCAAGGCCTTTTCATGCGCCATTGGGTGCGCCCCCGGCGCGAGTCATGACTTATCAGGAAGGCCGTGAAACGAACCACCCGGCAAGTCGAACCGGGCGACCGCTCATTTCGCGGTCTGCACCACCAGGTAGTTCGCCAGACCCAGATCCTTGATCAGAGTCTGCTGTTCTTCCAAACCATCGACATGCCCCTCTTCATCCTTCAAGAGCTTCTTGAAAAGCTCGCTGGAACCCTGGTCATGCATCTCGGTCGCCAACACAATCGCCTTGTTGTACATGGCAACTGCGTCCAGTTCCAGCCGCAGATCGTTCTCGATCATGTCCGGCACGGTTTGCCCGATATTCAGCTTCCGATACTTGCTCATGTTGGGCACACCATCGAGAAACAGGATGCGCTCAATCAGCGCAACCGCATGCTTCATCTCATCGCTCGCTTCTTTCTTGATAAATGCGGCCAGCTTTACGTAACCCCAATTCTCACACATCTCGGAGTGGACCATATACTGGTTGATTGCAGTCAATTCCTCACTCAGAGCCTCATTGAGCGATTCGAGCACCTTTGGATTACCTTTCATATGCATCCTCCATTATTGGCACTTAGTTTGCGATAGACGAGGCGGCTGCGCCAGCGAATTCTTTGAGATGGTCAAGACCGGGCGCATCCCGTAAAATGACGTACGCTCTATGGCTCACGAGGTATGGTTCATGTCGACATTTTATGCAGTCATCATGGCAGGCGGACGGGGTGAACGCTTTTGGCCGCTCAGTACGGATCGTGTTCCCAAGCCCTTTATCCCTCTTCTGGAACGGCGCGCCCTCATCCAACAAACGGTCGACCGGCTGCTGCCGCTCCTCCCTCCGGAGAGAATGCTCATTTCGATCGGTGAAGCGCAAAGGAAAATCGCCGCCGCGCAGCTGCCGCAGATCCCGGCGGAAAACTTCATCATAGAACCCGTGGGGCGCGATACCGCTCCGTGCCTTGGATACTGCGCGCTGCACATCGAGCAACGCGATCCTGACGCTGCCCTCCTTGCCCTCCCGGCCGATCATTACATAGCGGATCCGGCCGCATACCGGCGCACGATTGAAAAGGGGATTGCGGCCCTGCCTGGCGCAACCGGCGTGGTTTTCGGTATCCGCCCGGTCAGACCCGAAACCGGCTACGGTTATGTTCAGGTGCAGGCGCCTGAATCGGCCGCGGAGTACCTGCGCGTCCTTCGATTTGTCGAAAAGCCCGACCTGGAACACGCGCACACATATCAGGCGGCAGGCGATTATTTCTGGAATAGCGGAATGTTTATCTGGCGCAATCGGACTCTGCTCAAGCTCATCGAAGAACACATGCAGGAGTTGCACCGGGGGCTGGCCGCGCTCCGTCCCTTAATAGGACTTGAAGAATCACGAGCGGAACAACATCGAATCTTCGCGTCCCTGCCGCGCATTTCGATAGATTTCGGCATTATGGAAAAAACCTCGGGGTTACGCCTGGTTCCAGTTGAATTTATCTGGGACGACATCGGGAACTGGGGCGCCCTCGCGCGGGCATTGCCTCATGATGCGAACGGCAACGTTTCGCTGGGCGCGCACGTGCCGATCGAATCCAGCCAATGCATTGCATACTCCGATGCAGGCGTCATCGCGACCTTCGGCGTCTCCGACCTCATCGTGATTCATGCTCGAGGCAAGGTTTTGGTCTGTTCCAAGGATCGAGCCGGAGATCTAAAGCGCGTGATCGCCACGCTGGGCCCTGATGCATAATTCCCCGGGGATGTGGTTTTTGGCGGACATCATGCTGATAAAGATTGAGATTCCGTCCCGGAACAAGAAGAGGACGGTTGATGGCTCATACCGGCAGGCAGCATCGCGCATGCTTTTTCTTCACCACTCAGCACTGCAGTGACGAGTCATGATGCTCTCCTCAACCGTTCAATTTCTGGAATACGAAAAACTCCCGAAGCAGCCGCCGGCCTTCCTGAGGTACGTAAGACAGTCGGAGGATATCCTTCCATACTACCAGCGACGGCCGACGCAAGAAGCACTCTCCCAAACCTCGGCTGAGATCTGCCGACTGCCATTTCCGCGGAATGAAATGGCCGACATTCTGTTGCACCAGAATGAGCTTTTAGGCATTTCCGATCCGATGCGCCGCGCGGCCGCCAATCTGGCAAAGCCGAACTCGATTGCGGTGATGACCGGCCAGCAAGTGGGCCTATTCACCGGCCCTGTGTTTACGATATACAAAGCCCTCACGGCGCTTCGATTGAGCGAGGAGCTTTGCAGGAGAGGATTCAATGCTGTCGCTATCTTCTGGATGGCTTCGGACGATCATGATTTGATGGAAATCCTGCACTTGCCGTCCGCGCCGCAAGGCTCAGGCAGTCGTGCGCCCGATGTGAGGAAGCGGCTTTTTGGTATCTTGGAACTTCCGCCTTGGCCCGTAGGCTCCATCCGCATACCGGCGACAATCGAGGAGGTAATCAAAGAGTACTGTGAATCTCTGGCGGAACCTCGCCGCGAGGGGTTCCGATCCGAGTTGGCGGCCGCGTACCGGCCTGGCGCCACATTTGCGGAGGCTTTCGGCCGGCTTTTGTCCGGGCTATTCCGCGAGCGCGGTCTGCTCGTTTTTGATCCACGTGACGGAAATGCAAAAAGGCTTGTCTCACCCGTGATCAGGATGGCGCTCGAGACAGCTCCCATGCTGCGCTCCCGGCTTTCTGAGAGAAGCCGCGCCCTGCAAGAGATCGGCCTGGAGCCGCAGATTGCCATTCTTCCGCGCGCGACCATGGTTTTCCGTGAAGAAGGTGGGGAACGCAGGCTGCTCCTCACAGGGGACCACGGATTCCTCCTCAAAGATACTCCGAGGCAATATGAGGCGGAGGAACTCTGCGGTCTCACCGAGAGCGAACCGGAGCGCTTCAGCCCGAATGTGCTCCTGCGCCCTCTGGTGCAGGATCACTTGTTTCCGACGGTCGCCTACGTCGGCGGACCTGCCGAAGTCGCCTACTTTGCCCAGATCGACCCTCTCTACCGGTTTTACCAGCGGCCCGCGCCGGTCATTTGGCCGCGGGCCGGCTTCACCATCCTGGATACGGAGGCATCCGAATCATTGGAACGCCATGCCCTGAGCCTGGAAGATTGTTTCCAGGGGAAAAACCACGTGGTCCGAAAAATCCTCCTGGCTGAACCCGGGCGCGCGGAAGTTCTTCTCGCGGGGATGCGGCAGCGCATAGAGCAGGAATTCGAGGAGATGAAGCCAGCTCTGACATCCATGGATATCTCGCTCGGTGCCTCCGCCGAGACGATCCGGCGCAAGCTGCTGCACCGAGTGGCGTCGCTGCAATCGAAGTTCGTGAACTTCGAGATGCGTCGGAATGCATCTCTCGATCAGGAGGTGTCGCATCTGTTGGATTGCTGTTATCCGAACGGTTATCTGCAGGAACGCGAGCTGGGAGTGCACTCTCTACTCGCACGTCATGGCCTCTCGCTGCTCGATACGCTGTACGACTGCATCGACCCTGCGATTCTCGCACATCGAATTGTCCGCATGCTCTAGCTGGTTTCTGTTGCGAAACTCCTTAAGGGCCTGTTATTCCGTGACAGACCCTAACCCCCCGTCCTAGACTTGGACTTCGACCTGGACGCGGACTTGGACGTGGACATGCACGGGTAGAGGGCGATCTGGTAAATGTTATTTATGGAAAGACTGCCTCCGACAAGACGGTCCAGGTCCACGTCGAGGTCCAAGTCCAGGTCCAAGCGGCTCACTCGGTTTTTCGATATAACCAGCGAGGTTCGCGACAGAAGCCAGCTACCTGCGGGTGTCGGCCTGTGCTTGATGTGCAGACCTAGAGAGGTGATCGTCGATCCTCAAGTGTTTGCGCCTGATCTCGAACACGATCGCGCCCGCAATGGATGCGGCTCCGCAACAAAAGACGGCAGCCGGAGCTCCAAGGTGCTGGGCCAAGAAACCGGCGATCAAACTGCCAAAAGGCGCCATCCCCAGGAACATCATCGAGTAGATTCCCATGACGCGCCCGCGCATGGCATTGCTCACGATCGACTGGATGAGAGTGTTCGTGGAGCCGAGCTGAATCATGGTCGAGAGGCCGGCGGGCACGAGCAGCAAAAGCGACAGCCAATACGTTTTTGAGCACGCGAACAGCAGCAGGCTGACACCGAAAGTGGCCGCGGCGCGGGCCACAATGCAGTCCAATCCCGCGGGCTGCTGGCGCCGGGCCAGCCAGAGTGCGCCAATCAACGCCCCCACTCCGGCACTGGTCAACAGCTCACCCAGGCCGCGCGCGCCCGAGTGCAGGATCTTGTCGGCAAAAATGGGCATGAGCACCGCATAGGGCATCGCGAGCAGGCTGGCGGCGCCCAGCAGCACAAGCAGCGAGCGTATCGCGGCGTTGCCGCGCACGTAGGCAAGCCCCTCCTTAAACTGGTCGAGTTTGCGGGTACTGCTCTCCGCAGGAGTGCGCCGGTCGACCTTCATCATGAAAAGGCCGGCGATTACTGCAACGAAGCTGAGTCCGTTGATCAGGAAACACAGTCCTTCACCCAGCGAGGCGACGAGAATGCCGGCAATCGCCGGACCTACGCTTCGGGCGGCATTGAACATGGAGGAATTGAGCGCAATCGCGTTCATCAGGTCCGCGGCGCCGACCATCTCCACTATAAAAGCCTGGCGCGCGGGGATGTCGAAGGCGTTGCATACTCCCAGCATCAACGCCATAAGAAAGATCTGCCAGACCTGGATCACATGGCTCAATGTCAAAGCGGCAATGATGAACGCCTGAATCATCATCGCGGTCTGGGTCGCGATGACGATCCGTCGCCGCGGATGACGGTCGGCAAAAATGCCTGCCAGCGATCCAAGAAAGAACACTGGGATCTGCGATGAAAAACCCACCGCCCCAAGCAAAAACGGGGACCGGGTAAGACGATAGACCAGCCAGCTTTGTGCCAAGGTCTGCATCCAGGTGCCGACCAGGGAAATGAGCTGACCGCCGAAGAAGAGCTGGAAGTTGCGGTGCCTGAGCGCGCGAAACATGCTGCTGCGCCGCAACTCTAATGCTGCACTGGAAGGCGAAGCATGAACGGCGCTCACTTCTCAACACGCTCCGGACTCAGTGTGCGGACACATGGACGCACCCCGTTTATTTGCCGCGCAAAAACCTGTCGTAGCCGGCCTCCGCCATGCCCATCGCCTGTGCCAGGTACACTTTGGCGATGTTGTGGGCATAGAGGCTGGAGATATAATCTTCGGTGGCCGCAGCCAGCGCATCCTGCGCCTGCACGACTTCGATGTTACTTTCGACACCCGAAGAGAATCGATCCTGCGCCTGAACCACCTGCTGATTGGCCAGATCCAGGTTGCTCTTGGCTACCTGAACCCGGTCTTCAGCCGATTTAATATCCAACAGAGCCGACTGGATCTCATAGTAGACGCGTGCACGCAAGCTCTCAAGTTCCGCTTTCTGTTGCGCGAGCCGGGCATCAGCGCTCATGATCATCGCCTCCACCTCGCGCCCCTGGAAAACAGGAATGCGCAAGCTCAACGCCACCGAAAAAGTACCGTGCGACGATGTAGGATGCTGGCCTATGTCTCCATAGTCTGCGTTCAGATTCATGCTCGGCGCGTTCAGTCTTGCTGCGGATCTGCGCTCGTCCTCCGCCGCCCTCACCTGCGCCAGCGCGCTCTGATAATCCCCGCGGTTCCGATAAGCGTCCTGCTCCGCACCCTCGACGGTGACATCAGCCATTGGCGCAAAGGACATCTTATCGGTCAGTTGAAAGTCCTGACCCAATGGCAGACCTATGGCCTGCGCCAGATTCAGCTTTTGTTTGGCGAAGTCGTTGCGCGCGACGATCAGCCGCTGCTGCTGCGCCTGCATCTGCACTTGTGCCCGCAGGACTTCAATGCCGGGAATGAACCCTGCGCTCTTGCGGCTCACCGCCAGATCATAAAGCGTCTGCGCTGTCTTCAACTGCACTTCATTCGCCTCGATCCGGCTGTTGCCGGCCACGGCCTGCATGTAAAGCTGAAGGCAGACGAGAACTACAAGCTCGCGTGTATTTTTGTAGGAATTCCGGGCGGCATTTAGATTTTCGGTTCCTGCACGCAGGGCGTCACGATCGCTCAAGTTCAGGATAGATTGCGTTACATGCGCCCTGGCGTCGAACACGGGAAAAGGCCCCAAAATCTGCGGTATCCCTGGCAGTCCCGTGAAACCCTCCGCTGCAAGGTTCACTTGCTGCTCGCTCTCGGAAGCGACAATCGCCACGCGGGGCAGCAAGTTGCTGAGGGCGCGCAACCTTACCGCGCGCGCCGCGTCGATATCCTCTCCTCCCAATGCAATGCCGAGGTTGTATCTCAGCCCCCGCTCGATCGTGTCTTTGATCGACAGCGACAAAGTCCCGGATGAGCGTGTGCCTGAAGGAATGCCTCCCAACAGGGAGTTTTGCGGGCCTCCCTGGATCGCCGGGGCGAGGGAGCTGGTCTGTGCAAATGTGCTGGACACGGGCAAGAGGGCGCACAAGCTCGCCGCAACAGAAAGAATAAGTGCAAAACTCCAGGTGCCGTAGTTCGGTTTCATCGGGTTGCGAATCCTTTCCACCTCGGAGGAGGCAAGAAAACTAAAGCTGACCTTCATCTGCAGGACCGGCTTTATGATTGCACAATCCACAGATATTATCGCTTCGAAAACAACTCTTGGTGTCAGTGTGCGCGGCACGCCAAGCAGATTCTAGTACCGCGGGCGCTCGTGTCAAGCAAGGGAACCCGATCTCAAAGCCCGCCACAGAACCATGCTTGACACAGCACGGTGTGGTTCGCTAGCCTCCATTCTATTCTAATGCTGTGGAGGAACTATGGCCGCATCGGAAGTCATGCATTCCATCAATCCAGCCACTGGGGAATCTTTGAGGTCCTTCGTGCCGCATTCGCCGGTACAAATCGAAGAGGCGCTCCAGGGCGCTGCCGCTGTCTTTCGCCTGTGGCGCAGGACTTCTTTCGAAGAGCGCGCGTCGCTTATGCACAAAGCTGCGGATCTTCTCAGGCGCGATCTCGCGCGGCTTGCAGGCATCATCACCGCCGAGATGGGCAAGCCGATCGTCGAAGCAGAGGCGGAAATCGAGAAGTGCGCCTGGACCTGCGCATACTACGCTGAGAATTCAGAGCGCCTGCTCGCTGACGAGGCGCGCGTCTCGACGGCAACCGATAGCTACATTCAATACACACCGCTCGGCGTGATTCTGGCCATCATGCCGTGGAACTTCCCCTTTTGGCAGGTCTTTCGCTTCGCCGCGCCTGCGCTCATGGCTGGCAACACGGCAATCTTGAAACATGCCTCGAACGTGCCGCTGTGCGCCCTTGCAATTGAGGACATCTTTCGAAAGGCCGGATTCCCAGAAGGGAGCTTTCGCGCGCTTCTGGTGCCCGGATGGGCGGTTGCACCTCTGATCGAATCATCTCAAATCGCCGCCGTCACCCTGACCGGCAGCGAGGCCGCGGGCAGTTCCGCGGCAGCATGCGCAGGTCGCGCGCTCAAGAAAACCGTCCTCGAGCTGGGCGGGTCGGACCCGTTTATCGTCCTGGAAGACGCGGACCTGGAAGCTGCCGCGCGAGTCGGCGTGCGCGCGCGGTATCAAAACACCGGTCAAAGCTGCATCGCCGCAAAGCGTTTCCTCGTCGCCGCACCCGTGTGGAATGAATATCAGGAACGCTTTCTCGCTGAGGTGCGCGCGCTGAAAATGGGCAATCCCGTGGAGCGCGACACCCGCATCGGGCCTCTGGCCAGGCCGGATCTGCTCGACGATCTGGATCGTCAGGTGCACGCCTCCGTGGCTCTCGGCGCCAAGCTGCTACTCGGCGGAGAGCGGCAAGCTGGGCGCGGCAATTTTTATCATCCGACCGTCCTGACAGAGGTTCCTCCAGATGCGCCGGCGGGCTGCGAGGAAGTCTTCGGGCCGGTGGCTGCCCTGATGCGTGTGCGAGATGCTGAGGAGGCGGTTCGCATTGCAAACACCTCCCCTTACGGCCTCGGTTCCAATGTGTGGACCGCGGACATCACTCGTGCTCGCAAGCTGGCTCGGGATATCGAGGCCGGCCAGGTGTTCATCAACGGCATGGTAATGTCGGACCCCCGCCTTCCCTTCGGCGGCGTGAAACGGTCCGGTTACGGGCGCGAGCTTTCCGAGTTCGGCATCCGCGAATTCGTGAATGTCCAGACCGTATGGATAGGCCCGCCCCAAAAGTGAATTCGAAATTGGGAACGTCACAAATTTCTCAATTTCGCTCGCTGGCGTAAAGGGCGACTGAGAGCTAACATTTGCTTGTAGGAATGAATCGTCAGAATCCAAATATTCAGAGGGGACACAATGAAATACGAACCGAGGAGTTTCGACCGTCTGCTGGGAACTGAGGGGTTCAGCAACGTCCTGCTGAACAATCACTTCACTCTCTACAAAGGCTACGTGGCCAACACTAACAAGCTGACCGAAACGCTGGACGCGCTTCTCAAAGAGGGGAAGCTCGCAACTCCGGAGTATGCGGAGTTGAGTCGCAGGTTCGGGTGGGAATTCAACGGCATGCGGCTTCACGAATATTATTTTGACAACATGCTCAAGGGTGGATCGGCGCCCGACAAACAATCGCAGCTCGGCACGCTGATTTCCCGCGAATTCGGCGGTCTCGATCAGTGGGAAAAGGACTTCAAAGGCACCGGCACCATGCGCGGCATTGGCTGGACCGCCCTCTACTACGATCCGGCTGGCAACCACCTGTACAACGTCTGGATCAACGAGCACGACGTGGGTCATCTTTCCGGATGCGCGCCGCTGTTGATCATGGACGTCTTCGAACACGCTTTCATTACCGACTATCAGCTGAAACGCGCGGACTACATTGAAGCGTTTTTCAAGGCGATCAACTGGAAGACCATTGCAGATCGATTGCACGCGGTCGCCAAATAGAGCAGCCTTTTCCGCCCACGAAGCACATGAATTTAGATCGTGTGCTTCGTGGCGCTCTGGAACCCGGCCCTGACAATAAATGCCAGCCCAAGCCCCAATACCGTTAACTTAATGCCGGCGTAGTGCCCACGGGCGAAAAAGCTTGCCACAGATTTCACAAATTACACAGATTCAAGAGAGAAAAAGCCCAGGTGGCGGGAAAGAACATTCAGTGAAATCTGTGTAATCTGTGGCAAGTTTTTCAATTTGTGCTTAAGTTAACAGCATTGCCCCTGGCAAGCGTTGATTCGCGGATTCCTCCTGTGCTACAACGCCGAGCGGCGTTGAGCAATCGGGCGCTTGCTACTTGTTGAACGGGATACCAGAGCATCGAATGGACGCTGCCGCAGAATCAAGATTCAAGCGAGCCATCGCTTTGCCTCACGCAACGGCGATGGTGGTCGGGATCATCATCGGCGCATCGATCTTCGTCCAGCCCTCCGAAATTACGGGACGGGTTCCTTCCGTCTCCGGAGTCTTCCTGGTGTGGGTGGTGTCGGGAATGCTCACTATTTTCGGCGCGCTTGTCTGCGCGGAGTTGTCCTCCTCGTTTACACGTTCCGGAGGCGTCTACCTTTACCTTAGTGCCGCATTCTCCCCCGCGATCGGGTTTTTGTGGGGATGGGCCATGTTCTGGAGCATGCATTCAGGCATTATCGCCGCGATCTCCGTCGTTTTTGCGAGGTATGCCGCCTTTTTCGTTCCATTGACGGGCGGCGAGATCAAGGCGGTGGCTATTGCCGCGATTCTCGTGATCTCCGCCGTCAACTACATCGGCGTTCGCCAGGGAAGCACGCTGCAGCTGCTTTTTACCGCGGGCAAACTGGGGGCCATTGCATTCATCCTTGTGTTCGGGTTTGTCTGTGGAGCCGGCAGGGCTGCGCATTTTACCTCCGGCGACCTCGGCGGTCTCGGCGGGGTTTCCACGGGCGGCTTCCTGCTGGCTTTGGTAGCCGGATTATTCGCCTTCGGAGGCTGGCACATGGTCACCTACAGCTCCGAAGAGACGCGTGATCCGCAAAAGATTATTCCGCGCGCGCTGATTCTCGGCACGATTCTGGTTACTCTTTGTTACCTCATCCTGAACGCCGTCTACATGTACGTATTGCCGCTCGCGACCGTGGCCGCGTCCACCAGAATCGCGGCCGATGCCGCTGATGCTCTGGTTGGTCATGGGGGCGGCGCCTTCATGTCCAGTCTGGTCATGTTTTCCACGTTTGGGGGCCTGAGCGGCATCATCCTCTGCGGCCCGCGTGTTTATTACGCCATGGCCCGCGACGGCCTGCTCTTCCAATGGTTCGGCGTGATCCACCCTCGCTTCCACACTCCTCACAAGGCAATCCTGCTGCAGGCGGCGTGGTCCTGCATTTTGGTCGCGACCGGGTCTTACCACACCCTGTTCACCCGTGTGGTTTACACCGAGTGGATTTTCTTCGGCCTCATGGCCATTGGATTGTTTCTGCTGCGTCGCAGGCCCGACATCCGGCGCGGCTACAGCATGTGGGGCTATCCCTTCACGCCCGCGATCTTCGTAATCTCCTCCTTTGCCATCGTGGTCAACCAGATTGTATCCAGCCCGCGCGAGAGCCTGTTCGGCCTGTCTCTCGTCCTGGCCGGACTTCCCGTCTATTTTATCCAGTCACGACAAGGCCGAGAAAGGGGTCAGGCAAGTGTCCATCATCGATTTTCATAACCACTTCTACCCTCCCGAGTATCTCGAGGAGATCCAGTCCGGTCCGAGCAATATCAAGGTTACCTTCGACTCCGACGGAAACCCGCTCGTGCATTACCCGGGTGACTACAACATCCTCGTTCCCGGACACAGAGACATCGCGTACCGTGCCGACATTCTGCGTCGCGCAGGAGTGGACAAACAGATCTTGAGTTTCACGACGCCCGGTACGCACGTCGAAGCTCCCGAACGCGCTGTGGAGTTGGCTCGCCTCGTAAATGACGCGATGGCCGATATCGTACGCGAGCGGGGCGACCGTTTCGCCTCGCTGGCGACGCTTCCCATGAATGCGCCCGAGGCTGCCGCAGCCGAGATGGAGCGCGCCTTCGACGAACTCGGTTTTAGGGGCGTGATGGTTTTCAGCAATATCAACGGGGTCGCACTGAGCGATGCGCGCTTCTGGCCTCTATACGAGCAAGTGAATCGGAGGAAGGGCGTAATCTACATCCATCCGTCTTCTCCCGTTGGCGTCGAGGCCATGACCGATTATTGGCTTACCCCTCTGGTCGGCTTCACTTTCGACACTACGCTCGCAGCAGCAAAACTAGTCTTCAGCGGTGTCATCGAGAAATTCCCCGAAATCACCTGGGTCCTGTGCCACCTCGGAGGTGCAATTCCGTACCTTGCCGAGCGCCTGGACCGTGGGTATTTTGCATTCAAGGAATGCAGAGAGAAAATCGGAAAGCCCCCGAGCGAGTATTTGAAGCAGTTCTATTACGACACCGTCAATTTCGATCCCGCCGCACTGCGGCTGGCGATCGAGTTTGCCAGCGCCGACCACCTCGTCGCCGGAAGCGACTACCCGCACCAGATCGGCAGTCTCAAACAGATGGTCGCGAGCATAGAAAATCTGGAGATTTCCGAGAAGGAGAAATCCGCCATCCGCTCGGGAAATGCAGCCCGATTGCTGGGGCTATGACCCAAGGCGCGTGATGGGCCACGGGCAACGAATGCCGGGTGACGCGCTGGGAGGCGACACGCTTTTCACTCGTCATTCGTCGCTCGCATGCCGGGCTAGTACTCCAGAACGCCGTCGTACATCAAGTCAGAGACCTTGAATCGCACGTTAAGCACGACTTGCTGATCCCTGCCGCCCAGGTTGGGAAACTCCGCATAGAAGCGCACCTCGCCGGACTTGGGGTCGAGGATGGGCTTATCATTGACGATTCGCGGGAAGATGAATCTTGCCCCCACACCGTCGCTGCTCGGTGGTTTGTACTCCTGCAGGAACACGCGCTGGCCGCCCTTGATGTCAAGATACGTGTTGTTTTTCAGCGTGCTCGTCATGCCCCCGGAGAAAGCCTGGAAGACCGCGGAAGTAAAGCGACCGTCCATCGCCAGGCCCTCCGTATCGTAGCTGACAGCAATGACAACGACCTGGTCGTACTTGGTATCGACAAACTGATGCGCCTGCTCGGTCTGTCCTGGGGTGGCTTTCGGATTGAGCATCACCAGTCGTAAGAACGCCTGCCGAATTGGCTTTGCGGAAATAAACCGGACGCGATAATTCACGCCGGGAGCCGCGTCTACCAACCCCCCCTTGGCGGCCGACGAAGCTGGGATCACGGACTGCGACGTCTCCACGCTGCCCATGTAGGTCTGCGTCTGTCCCCAGCCAGAATCGTTGAGGATTTTCTTGGCATCCTTGTCCGTCCATTGGGTCCAAGGCTTGTCTTTTGCCACCACGCTGATTGCCAGCGCCAAGCCCAGTAAGATTAGAACTGACTTTTTTTTGGTGCTCATCCTTCTCTCCTCCTGACTCTCTGGCTGATGAAACTGCGATAGATTGCTGTTTGGAACGTAGTATACAGTGAAAAGCAACAGGATGGCATCAAAAGGGAAACGTGATCGCCGATCGAGTCATTCGGACCGATGATGGGCAATCGCCGCACAGAGACTGTGCTGAAAGCGGACAGTCCTGTCTTGTTTTCGCTTCGAAACTATTGATTTTAATCGGCTACTCTGTGGCACGTGGATTGCTCACTCTCTGGAGAGAGGTCCGTAGTGTGTCGCAATCCGGATTCTCCAAGGAGTCGTATGCGCGACCTTGCCGGGGTCGTGGTCTGATCTAGAGGTGGCTGTGCGTAAAGTGAACCTTTTGATAGGATTAATGTTTTTATTCTATTGTTCCAGCGGACCTGCCGGCCTTCTGGCACAGCAGTTGGGTTATCCTCCGCCTCAACGAGGCGAATGGCATTCGGGTGAAAGAGGCAGCAGGACAGACGCCGAAAAACAGGAGGCATTGGACCGCTTGACCAAGATGCTCGCCTGGAGGATGAATTCGACGGAGTCCGGCGCCGAGGCTGTTTTCCTGCGTACTCGCGCAGCCGAGCTGCTGGAGAGGATGAAGCAGGCGCGAGGAAACAATTTCCAGTTTGACTGTCTTGCGAGCGCAACGGAAGCCCTCCTCCGGGCTACCGATGGGATTGTCATGGCGCGCAAGTCGAATCAAATCGACGAAAACGACAAACGTGACGCTGCGTTGAATCTCCAAAAGTGCTACTTCCGCGTTCAGCAGGCGGATTATTTTGCGGACCTGAGCGGAGAGAAGGAGGCCAAGCAGTTCGTAACCTACACGCGCAGCCTCTATCAGCAGGCGCGTAGCGCTTACGATGCCCATCAATACGACCGCGCACAGATGCTGGGAGACGCATCCTCCCAGATTGTGGCGGCACTGGAGAACATTGCACACGCTTCGCTGCACATTCCAGATCCTCCCGTGATCAAATAGGCAACAACCATGTTCTGGCCTGCACCCGCAAGCTTTCGAGCCCAGGCAGCCATCATCGCTGCCGCTTCCCTGGCCGTAGTGGGTCTGACCGTATTCATTGTGCGGAATGTAATCAGTCAGACGGAAGGTGCTCTCCTGGCTGATGCACGGCAAACGTGCGTCCTGGCATGCCTTGAACTCCGGGTCCAGTACGAAGAACGCACGACCTATGGAAGTGATCTTGCGACCATACCTCCTGAAGCGCAGGATCTTTCGCTTACAGGGATCTGTGCGACTGTTCTTCGGAGTTTCGAGAGAGTGGAAGGCGGCATTTACATGATGAAGGAGGAACGGCTCTCAGGGTATGCCAATCCCTCGGATGCAACCTCTACGAGACCGCGACCGCGGGGCCCGAGGCTGGACTTCATTCGCTCCCTCGCCAAACGTGCCGCGGCAACCAATGAGATTGTCACACAAACCAACCCGCTCGACGCCAATTACTACATCATGTGGGCTGCCGTACGCTCCAAATCGGGCGGAGCAGTTATGTGGACCTCACGGCGCGTTGCGGTGCCGCGCGATCCCCTGGCGGCAAGCGGACGCTGGTGGCTGGCTGCATTGGTCCTCCTTACGATTCTCGGAATGTTGGGCAGCGGCTCGATCTGGTACATGCTCCGCTCGGGCGTCGGAGGCATCAATCGAGGATTGCAGCGGCTTGAGGGCGATTTCAACTACCGCCTTCCCCTGATCAAAGGCGACCTGGGAGAAATTGCCATGGCTATTAATCGCATGGCGGAGCGGCGCGTGACGCTCGAAGCAGAGGTGCGCAAGCAGGACCGGCTGGCAGCACTGGGTAAGGTCGTCTCGGGCGTGGCTCACGAAATCCGAAATCCACTGAACTCAATGAAGCTCACACTCCAGCTTCTGGATCGACGGATGAAAAAGGGCGCGCCGGTGGCCCACGAGATTCAAGAAGCCTTGCACGAAATCGATCGCCTCGACCTGATTGTCGGCCGGCTGCTGGCATTTGGCCGGCAGACCATGACCAGCCGCCAGGTTCAAGAACTGGCGCCGCTATTCGACCAAGCCGTCAAGATGGTCAGCGAACCTGCCAGCAAGAAGGACGTAAAAATCAAGGTTGAAAAAGAGGCAGAGCGCCTGACCGCGGACATCGACGGTCCTCAGATTGTCCAGGTCTTGATCAATCTCCTGCTTAACGCGATCGATGCCTCGCCCTCATCCAGTACCGTGCGGATAACTGCTGAATCTGGGGCGGCTGGAGTGCGCATCCGGGTCTCGGACACAGGATCCGGGATCACGGAAGAAGCCCAGCCTCATGTCTTCGACGCTTATTTCACGACCAAGCCCAATGGCAGCGGTCTGGGGCTCGCCGTTTCGCGCGAAATCGTCGCGAGCCATGGCGGCGCCCTTGAATTCGAAACCAGTCCGGCAGGCACCAGCTTTCTACTGCAGCTGCCGATCGACAGGAGCCGCCCCCTTTGAAACACGAACCTTCCATCCTGATTGCAGAAGATGAGCAGGCGGCGCGAGACTCTCTCTGCGCCCTCCTGGAAGACGAGGGGTATCGGGTTGTCTGCGCCGCCGATGGCGATGAGGCGGCTCGCATCCTTGCCTCGTCAAACATCGATGCGGCGCTGATAGACATCCGCATGCCGGGCAGGGACGGCCTGGCGCTCCTGCGCCAGATTAAAGACAATCCTGACGCCCCGGCCGTCTTGATGATGACCGCTTACGGCACCAGCGCCGTTGCCATCGAGGCGATGGCGCTCGGCGCATTCGACTACCTGACCAAGCCGCTCAACTTCGATGAGCTGCGCATCCAGCTTGAACGCGCCATTGAAAACCGCCGGCGCATGCGCGAGCTGGAAGGTTACCGAATCGAGGAAGGCACCCAGCACGAGTCCGAAATCATCGGCAGCAGCCCCGCGATGCAGAGACTCTACAAGCTGATCGGCCAGGCGGCGCCGACGGATTCGACCGTCCTGATCCGCGGTGAGTCGGGCACCGGCAAAGAAGTTGTGGCGCACGCCCTTCATCATCACAGCCCCCGCGCTCAGCAGCGTCTTGTAAAAGTCAATTGTTCTTCCATCCCGGAGACCTTGTTGGAAGCCGAACTCTTCGGTTACGAGCGTGGAGCCTTCACGGGAGCTTCACAGCGGCGCATCGGAAAATTCGAATTTGCGGAAGGCGGGACCATTTTCCTTGATGAGATTGGCGACATAAGTGCCTCCACCCAGGCCAAACTCTTGCGCGTGCTCCAGGATCACTGCGTAGAGCGGCTCGGGTCTAACCTGACGATCCCTCTGGACGTCCGCGTTCTGACCGCCACCAATCGCGATCTCGAAGCCGCGGTGCGCGAAGGACGTTTACGCGAGGACCTTTACTACCGTCTGAACGTCGTCACCATCTTCATTCCGCCGCTGCGCGAGCGGCGCCAGGACATCTTTGAATTGGCGCAGTTTCTGCTGCGCCGCAGCGCCACCCGCATGCGGCTTCCGCTGCCGACGCTTTCCGAGGCAGCGTGCAAGGTCCTTTACGAAAACGATTGGCCGGGGAATGTCCGCGAGCTGGAACACTGTCTCGAGCGAGCGCTCATCCTCAGCCGTTCGGGAGTCATCCTGCCGGAGCATGTGCAATTGGCATCGGCGCCTCAGAACTCCGATCCGCTTGATTCCTTCAGCATGGAGGAAGGGCTGCATGAGGCCGTGCGCAAGGTCGAGCGCCGGCTTATCGAGCGCGCCTTGGCTGCCGCGGCCGGCAACCGGACTCGCGCCGCCCAACTGCTTAAGATCAACCGCAGGCTGCTTTACGATAAATTACGGGAACACGGTCTCGAGTAAGCTCCCCCTGTCGGTGTGTCAAACCCACTCTACAGAGCATCGTAAGTAATGCTGTACGCGGAAGCTCATTTCAGACGCGCGACAAATTTTGGGGTGTCTTGATACAATGGTTTTTGAGGCCCGAAGGGCCGCCAGTCAATAGGCTGGGCCGTCAGGCCGGGATCCGATAGGAATCAGGATTTCGATCTTCGCCTGGCTTTGCAGACCTTTGACCACCTTGTCCAATTCGGCATCCTCTTTTTGACTTTTCAAAAAGTCCGTAAGCTGACTGCGCACTTCATCCATAGTGGCCGTGCCCGCCTTCTTTCGATCCGTCAACTTGATGATGTGGAAGCCAAATTGCGTACGCACCAGGCCGCTGATTTCGCCCACTTGCAGCTTCGCCACGGCCTCTTCGTACTCGGGCGCGACCTCGCCGGCCTGGGTCATTCCGATATCGCCGCCCTGCGATGCGGAGGAGTCCATGGAGTTTTCCTTGGCAAGCTTTGCGAAATCTTCCCCCTTTTTGGCACGATCCAAAAGTGCCTGAGCTCTTTGCCTCGCCGTTTCGACCTGGTCGGTGGAAGCCCCCTGGGCAACCGTGATCAGGATGTGGCTGGTTCGAATCAGATCCGGATGTTTGAACTGCTCGGGATGGCTGTTGTAATAGTCCGTCAATTCGGATGGCGCAACTACGAGCTTTTTGGTTATTGTCTCATCAATATATTTTTGGACGGTCAGGTTTTTCCCGAGTTCTCGCATCAGACCCTTACGATCCAGCCCGCGGTCCATCAACATAGAGTTAAGTGCGGCATCGCTGGGGTAGGTTTTGGCAACCTTGTCGAATTCCGCCTGGATTTCCACCTGGGTCGCCGTAAGGCTGCCCGCGAGAGCCTTTTGATATAAGAGTTCATCTCCTATAAGTTGCGTAAGAGACCGGTTGGTGACCTCACTCTTGTAGTCGTCGCGCAGATCTTTCCAGGCAGGATTTCCGATCGTGGCCAGCTCGGCCCGCACTCGTTGTTCCAGATCCCGGCCAAGCACGGGCTTGCCGTTCACACGAGCCACAAGTGCCGGGAAAAGCGCATTGGGAGCCGCCGGAGGGATAGGCTCATCAGGCTCCTCCACCTTGGCAGGGGGCTTGGCGGTCTGCGCAGGTGGCGTGGGTTTAACTTGGGTCTGACCGGTTGTTTGCCCTTTGGCCTGACCCGTCGTCTGTCCTTGGGTCTGTCCGGGAGTATGAGCCTGAAGAAATAGGGCGCAGAGCATGGTTGCAATCGTCACGACTGCCATTCTGATGTATGTTTTCACGGGGTTTGAAGCGCTCCTTGCTTTGGTTTTGATCCATGAACTCCGCACCGAGCACCGGCCATCGCGGCCATCGTTTTCATGCTTGGCCCGGATGAATCAGGACGAATCATATCATACAGGCGGGTCCTTTTTGAAATGACTCAAGCTTTTCGATTCGGTTTTGAAGAAGCCCCCCTCCGGGGCAGGCACGCAAAATGGAAAAGCCGCAGAGGCATACTTGCAATCGCGCGCCAACTGCGCTATGTCTGAACGCCACATGCCGGAGGAACAGACTTGGGACTGAACTGGCTGGACGGGCTCATCATCGTGTTTTATCTTGCCGCCATCACGCTGTTTGGAGTCAGTTTTCGCAAGCGGCAACGGTCGCTGCATACCTACTTCCTCGGCGGCCAGGATATCCCGACATGGGCGCTGGCTCTGTCGATTGTCGCGACAGAAACAAGCACACTCACAATCATCGGCACTCCGGCGATCGCCTTCGGAGGCAATCTCACCTTTTTGCAGCTTGTGATGGGCTATCTGGTTGGCCGCGTGTTCATCTGTCTGGTTCTCATCCCCGCCTATTTCAAAGGGCAGATGTATACCGCCTATGCACTGATGGAGCGGCGCTTCGGGCCAAAGATCAAACATGCGACCGCCAGTATGTTCCTGATCACGCGCGCGCTGGCCGAAGGAGTGCGCGTGGTCGCCATCGCAACGGTAGTCGGTGTCGTGCTCGGGACCGGCGACGTATGGTCGATTCTAATTATTTCCGCCCTGACCTTGATCTATACATTTGAGGGCGGACTCACGGCTGTGATTTGGACCGACGTGATCCAGTTGTTCATCTATGTGGGAGGCACTCTCGTCGCCTTCCTCGTAATCCTGAGCCTGATTCCAGGTGGTTGGGCCGGAGTGATGGCCAACGCAGGACAAAAGATGGTCCTTTGGAACTTTTCCTTTGACTGGCATAGCAACTACACCTTCTGGGCGGGAGTCATCGGCGGTGCATTTCTCAACACAGCCAGCCACGGCGTCGATCAATTGATCGTGCAGCGTCTCCTGGCAGCCAGAAACAAGCGCGAGAGCAGGATCGCATTGCTTGGGAGTGGAGTACTCGTATTCTTTCAGTTTGGTCTGTTCCTCGTCGTCGGGGTCATGCTCTTTAGCTTTTATCAATATCATCCGGCGGAGGCCGTTCCTGCGCCTCCCGACAGAATTTTCCCAGCCTTCGTCGTAAATCACCTGCCTCACGGCGTCGCCGGACTCATGATCGCGGCGATCTTCGCGGCCGCGATGTCGAACCTGAGCAGCGCCCTCAATTCTCTGGCGTCGACAACGGTGCTGGATTTTTATCGTCCTTTCCTCAAAAAAGACGCCACACCTGCCGAGCAGGTGCGATTCTCACGTTGGATGACTGTCCTGTGGGGATGTGTTCTGGTGGTCCTGGCTCTTCTCTCACGCAACATTAAATCCGTCCTCGAAACCGGCCTGACCATCGCAAGTATCACGTATGGCAGCATGCTGGGCGTTTTCCTCTTGGGGGTCCTCACCAAAACGGCCAAGGAAAAAGGCTCTATCGTGGGCATGGCCGCGGGACTGCTCTCGATGCTGGCGATCTGGAAATGGAGTACCGTTGCGTTTACGTGGTACGTACTGATCGGCACCGTGATCACGTTCGCCGTGGGTTATGCAGCCAGCCTCTCATGGAAGCACGCCTGACGATTGCCCGGCCCGGTTGTGCGTGCTCCAGAAGCGCCGGGTGGCGTCGGCAACGAGTGGCGCCAGGATTATCAAGGCGATCAGGTTCGGAAAGATCTGGAGCCCATTCATGGTATCGGCGTAGTCCCAGACGACTCTCACCTCTGTGATCGCACCGACGAATATGAGGCCGCAGTAAATCCACGCGTAGATCTTGAGGACATTCGAGCGAAATATATAACCAAAGCACAGTTCCCCGTAGTAGGACCAACCTACCAGGTTCGAGTATCCGAACAGGAATGAGCTAACGGCAACCATCCAGCCGCCGACTACGGGAATGCTGCCGTTGAAAGCGGAAGCCACCAGGGGCGTGCTCATGGCGCCGCTCGACCATTTTCCGGTAATCACCACGACGAGCGCGGTCATCGTACAGGTAATGAAGGTGATGACAAAAACATCGACGGTGGCGATCAAACCCTGGCGAACCGGGGTCAGGGAACGAGCGGCGCCATAGGCCATGCCCGCCGTTCCGAGCCCTGCCTCGTTTGCATAGAGACCGCGCGCGGCGCCGAGGCGCGCGCCAAGCAGGACCGAGGCACCCGCGAACCCCCCTGCGGCCGCGGTAGGAGTGAAAGCGCATCTCAGAATGAGCGCAATGGTCTGCGGGATGAGCTGGGCATGGCAGAGAATGACATAAAGACAGCCTCCCACATACAGACCCACCTTCAGCGGCACCAGTTTCTCTGCAAAGCGCGCAATGCTCTTGATCCCGCCGATCACCACCAGCCAAACGCCGATGGCCATGCCGGCGCCGCAAAACCAATGGGGAATGTGGAATTCAGTGTTGAGCACCAACGCCACGGAGTTGGTCTGAGCCAGTGGCCCCGTCGTCATGGCGGCTATTCCGGCGAGCAAGGCAAATAACCAGGCAAGCCAGCGCGAGCGCACACCTTTCTCAAGGTAGTACATCGGTCCGCCGCCCATGCCGCCATCCGGAAGGTGCTGGCGGAACTTCAACCCGAGGACGGCCTCGCTGTATTTCGTGCCCATGGCGAATATGCCGCTGGCCCACATCCAGAAAACGGCGCCCGGGCCGCCCACGGCGATTGCGGTGGCCACGCCCGCGATATTTCCATTCCCGATCGCTCCGGCGAGCATGGTCATCATCGATTGCCAGGGAGAGATCTCTCCCGGAGGCATGGCTTCCCCCGCTCCATGAGACGCCGTGGCGCTCTGCAGGGCAAATCTCCATCCTGAACCAAACTTACGCAGGTGGCTTCCCTTGAGCCATATGGTGAGGTAAATCCCGGTGCCCATGAGCAGGGCTACCGTGTACTTTCCCCAAACGAATGCGGCTGCGCCGGCCCAGAACTCTCGCATATCGGTTATTCGCCTGCCTCGAGGATGGTTCTGCGATCGACCTTTCTTACCACTCTCTTACCGGTTGTATTTAGGGGTCACCCCGCGCAGCTTTTCCCAGATTGCGTCGCAAGCGCTCAGGACGTCTTTTTCAAGCGCAGGCCCGGCGCAGGCCACGAGGTTTTCTTCAAGGTGCTGCATGCGGCTGGCGCCGAGAAGTACGCAATCGACCGCGGTCTGGGTCAGCAGCCAGCGAAACGCGAGCGCGGTCGTCGACATCCCGGCACGCTTCGCGACGGCGGTTATTTCATCTTGAGCATCGAAGTAGGCTGGATGCCAGTACCGATCCTGATACATCTTGTTGCCATCGAAGCGCGTGCCCGATGCAGGCGGATTGCCCCGCGCATGCTTTCCCGTCAGCAGGCCGCCGGCAAGTGGGTTGTAGGCGACGATGCCAACGCCGTATTCTCTGCAAAAGGGGATGTATTCCTGTTCAATGCCTCGCGCCAGCACGTTGTACATGGGTTGGGACACAGTCGGGGGCACGTATCCATAGTTCTCGCAGTGCCACATCATCTGCAGCACCTGCCAGGCGGCGTAGTTGGAAACGGCCGGATAGCGGATCTTCCCTTCCTTCACCAGTTCATCCATAACGCCAAGGGTCTCCTCGATGCGCGTGTCCCAGTCAGGTTGATGAAGATAATAGAGGTCCACATGATCGGTTCCCAGGCGCTTGAGGCTTTCATCGATGGCCTTGCGGATCGCAGGTCTCTTTAGCCCAACGTCCTCCGGTTCATCTCCCATTTTGCCTCGCACCTTTGTCGCCAGGACCACTCTGTGCCGCCTGCCGCTCAGAGCCCTTCCGAGAATCACTTCGGATCTGCCCTGATTGTAAACATTGGCGGTGTCGAAAAAGTTGATGCCATGTTCGAGACAGTGATCCACGATACGTATCGCCTCGGCCTCTTGCGTTTGGCCACCAAACGTCATTGTGCCGAATGCGAGCCGGGAGACCTTGAGGTCAGTCTTACCGAGAGTTCTGCATTCCATAGCTGGCTCTTTTTGCCCCCTTGAGAGTGTCTGCCATTACTCCATAAAAGAAGGATCATACTACCTTTTTGGGTTCGGATACGCATCGCGATTTCTGACAGCGGCGGCAAGGAGACTGGCATCGAGGGGTTCAGTTTCTGCCGAGGAAGCGGAGGCGCCCCGTGAAGACGCGGCCTTGGGAACCGCTGAACAGGCCGAAGTTGGCAGCGTCGATGTTGTTGATGACAACGGTGGGGTTCTCGTGGCTGGTGATATTGTTGAAGCCCGCACGCAAGGCCCACTCGAAGTGCATGAAATGAAACCGCCGTTCCAAATGCAGGTTCAGGCTGAAATAATCGGGAAAACGGCTCGCATTGGGGAGTCCAATCAGTTGCTGAAACTGATTTACCTGACTCCATGGTGTCCCGCTGTGCCATTCCGCAAAGTAGGCCAGCGAATATTTCTGGAAACGAGGGATAGGGATGACAGACCACGAAATCAGCCGATTGGGCGAGTCCCAATCCAGCGGGCCTGCTGCCTGGCGGGCAAAGATCGGATTATCCAGGGAAAAACCGACTACCTCCGAAGCGTGCGCATCCGAGTGCGCGTAAGAGAACATCCATGGGTACTTCCCCCTGAAAGTGCGCGACAGCTCAATCTCGGCATAAGAGTAGCTGTCCGTACGCGTGCTGGCGAGCCGATAGGCGAACTGTCCGGGGACCGATGCGGTGAAGGATCCGAGATCATAAGCCCAGCCGCTCCGTCCGTTTTTTCGAATGAAATTGCTCTGCACATAGAAGCCATGCCCGACTTTCTGTTGCCAGCCCAGACTCCAGTTCAAATAATGCGGCGCCTTTAAATCGCGTTCGTCAGCGGCAAAGCGGGTGATGACGGGACCTCCAGGCAAGGGAACGCCATCGGGGCCATAGAACACATCCAGGCGTTCCTGGTCCTGCGCCTGCGTCAGCAATGCCAGGTTGGTTGCATCATAAAAAACGCCGACACCGCCCGAAAACTTCGAATTCGGCAGGCGCGACGGCGCCCAAGTGAACGCGAAGCGCGGCGACCAGAGCAGCTGGCGCAGCACCTCATCCCAATCCAAGCGTATCCCGCTGTCGATCATGACTCGGCCGTTTACGGTCCAGCTGTCTTGCAGATAACCGCTGAATTCGGCATTATTGCGCCCGAAACGAGGGTTCCCCTGGAAGCTAATGAATCGTGTTATGGCTCCGGTGCTGTCGGTGGTTTCTAGAGGTCCGCGGTTCGACAGCTGCTCGTATGTGATGCGATCCCCCTCCAGGCCGAACTTCATGCTGTGTTTCCCGTGCCAGTTAATGAACGGAGGCAATGCAGTCGAGAAAACTTGCGTTCTTGTTGCCTTGCTCTGTGACTGCAGGTAGTAGTTTCCTGCCCGGCCTTGCGGGCTGATGACGTAGATTTGGTTTCCTTGCGGAGTCTCAAGAGAATCGATCTCATTCCTTCCTGCTCCGGTCTCCACCACCCAATTGCCCAGGATGGCTTGATCCTTGAGGTTGTAGAAATACGTGCGATCGTGCAGGTTGTGGGTCGTCTCGACAGGATCAAGAGGGCTGATGCCGAGATTGCCGGAGTTCCTAAAGTTCAAAAGAAACTCGCCGGTAAGAATGTTTCGGTTTGTGAGGTTGACCTGAAGACGCGTGAGGTTGCTTCCGATCCAGTCGGTGCTGCTGTTATCGCCCTGTGGAAGCTGCGGGATCGTGTTGAGGTTATACTGCAAATCCGACGCGTTGTAAAACCAGGCCCGCCCTTTGACAACGGGGCCGGAAATCGTAGCGCGCGGCGTCCAGTTGCTGATCTCCAGACCATTGGCAGTCCCCAGGCTGGGGAAAACATTTGTGGCAGAAAAGCGAAGGCGGTCGTCACCCTGCGACGACTCCAGGGCCATTACGCCCGCGGAACCTTTTCCGTATTCGGCGGAGTAGCGGCTGGTTTCGATACGCAAAGCCCGGATTGCATCCACGGAGAGGCGGTCGTCAAGAGTGCCCGAGACAGGGGCGGTAATGTTGAAACCGTCCAGGCTGTAGTAGACCTGATGATCGCCGCCGCCATCCAGGTGAAAGTCGCCGTTGTTATCCTTGATGATGCCCGGCATCAGGGGCAGAGCATTGCGATAATCATGGGTTGCGACCACAGGAAGATCCACGATTTGCCGGGCCGTCAGTGCGTTCGTCGCCGCTGCCTGCTGGCGATCTATGACAGGGGCCGAGTATATTACGTTCACCTTTTCCTCATACTCCTGCTGGTGATTCAAAACCACTTCGAGCGGCGCCGGATGTTCCTCGATTTTCAACGCATGGGATATCGTGGCATAGTAACCCTCTTTTTCCACACGGAGCTCATAGATCCCGGGAGATATGGAGGCGAATTGAAAGCGGCCGGCATCATCGCTCAGCGCTGAGACGGGAGGCACAAGGCCGAGAGTCAGAGTGACTCTTGCGCCGGCAACCCCGCCGCCGTTCTCATCGATCACCCTTCCCGTCAATTCCTGGGCAAGGGTAGGAACTGATTGGGCCAGGAAAAACAAAATGAAAAAAGCAGGCGGAAGGAGGCCGCTCCCCAAGCAAAACATAATTTATTGTAGCTCTTCGGAACGGGGACAGAAAGAGGCGTGCGGATCTTACGGCGCCTCTTGATTTTTCTTCATTGACAGGTGCGCGCGTCGGAGGATGCGCTCGGCCGCGGCGCCGTGAGGGTTGTCAATGAGGAATCCGTCGAGCGTTGACAGGGCGCGCCCTTTCTCCTCCGCGGACTTCAACTCGGCAAGCACTTTTTCTGCCCAGATCCTCTCTTCGGATGTCACGTCGAATGCCTCGTGGATCGGCGCCAACTGTCCAGGGTGCAATGCGCTCTTGCCGTCAAATCCAAAACGGCAAGCTTGAGCGGCCTCCCGCCTCAGCAAATCCGTATTTCGAATATCAAAACAGGGGGCATCGATCGCGTCAATACCCGCGGCATGCGCGCCTGCGACGATCATCTGCAACGCCAAAAGCAATTCCGTGCGCTCTTCTCCTGGAGTACACCTCATGTCTTCGGCATAGTCTGCGGATCCGAAAATGAGCGATGTCATCCGGCTCGATGAGTTCGCGATTTCGCGGGCGCTCAGCACTCCGGCTGCGGATTCGATCATTGCGTGAAGCAGAATGCCGCATTCGGGCAGGCCGTGCACGTTCTCCAGAGAAGATACGACAGCCTCGGCCGCTTGAAGGGCCGCTGCACCCTCGATCTTGGGAAGACAGATGCCGTCGGGCCGGCAGGGCACGACGGCAGCCAAATCCAGCATGCCCGTCTCCGTAGCCGTGCTGTTGACGCGCACGGCCACTTCTCTGGCGCCGAAGTTGAGCGAATTCAGCGCCCAGACGGCATTGGCGCGCGCAGCTTCCTTTCTGGATGCGGCGACTCCATCCTCCAGATTCAACAGCAGCAAGTCCGCCTCTGTTCCAGCGGCCTTCAGCAGCATTTTTTCACTGTCGCAGGGAACGTAAAGTACACTGCGCCGTAGTCCGGTAATCATGTAAATTTCGATCCTCCGGTTCGCGCGGCACGTTATAACACCAAGGCCCGCCGCATGCAACACTCCCGCGATCCATCCAGAGTTGTATAATGCCGGCGTGCAGAAACCCACGGAAGGAGCCCACCCATGCGCTGGTTGCGCCGCATCCTGTTCACGCTGCTGTTGGTCATTATGTTGGTTCTTTTCTTTACCTGGCTGCTGTTGGCCGGCAGCTGCCCTCTTCTTGATGGGACCCTGAACCGGCCAGGCATCTCGGCTGCGGCAATCATCCAGCGCGACCATCTCGGAGTAGTCACCATCGACGCTGCTAACCGCAGGGACCTCGCCTATGCGCTGGGATTCATTCACGCCCAGGAGCGATTCTTCCAGATGGATCTGGTTCGCCGGGCCGCAGCGGGAGAACTGGCGGAACTCGTCGGTTCCAGCATGTTGAATCTGGATCTGAACCACCGCAGGCATCTTTTCCGCAAGCGCGCTCAGGCGGAGGTCGCCGCGCTCCCGGCCGATGATCGCGCGTTGCTCGATGCGTATCGAGACGGGGTCAATGATGGGCTGGCGTCGCTGAAGGTGCGCCCTTGGGAGTACTTGCTGCTGGGAAAGGCTCCAGCACCCTGGCGGGACGAGGACAGTCTGTTGACGGTCGACACAATGTTTCTGACTCTCGATATAGATGGCACGGATCTGCGTGAACTCCGCTTTGCACAGATGCGCGCCGCGCTGCCGGCCGCGGTGGTCAACTTCCTGCTGGCGCGCGACGGCGCCTGGGAAGCGCCGCTCCAGGGTGAAGCGGCGCCTCCGCCCGAGATTCCGGACCCTGCCACGTTTGACCTGCGCGCGCATGCTCCGGCGCCGGCACCCATTACGATTCCCGATGCACTCTCTCCGGGCAGCAATAACTTTGCGGCCTCGGGCGCGCTTACCGGTAGCGGCGCCCTGGTCGCCAACGACATGCATCTAGGATTGACGGTGCCAAACATCTGGTTCCGCGCGCGACTGCGGTATCCGAACCCGCATACATCCGGGCAGTTCATCGATCTCAACGGCGTCACGTTGCCTGGCATGCCGGCTCTGATCGCTGGATCGAACGGGCATGTCGCGTGGGGTTTCACCAACAGCTATGGCGACTGGCTCGATTGGGTGCGCATTGAACGGGACCCGCACGATGCGTCCCGCTATCGCGTTCCCGAAGGCTGGGCCACGATTGAGACAAACACTGAAACGATTCGCGTGAAGGGCGCTTCTCCGCAGGCTCTTACCGTCGAGGAAACCCGATGGGGACCAATCATGGGCAGGGATACAGACGGCGCGCCTCTGGCGCTGGCCTGGATCGCCCAGTTTCCCGGCACCTGCAACCTGAACCTGCTCAAACTTGAGCGCGTGCGCACGGTTCATGAGGCGCTGGATATCGCGCCCACCGTGTGGATGCCGCCGCAGAACTTCGTCGCCGGCGACGAGCAGGGTCACATCGGCTGGACCCTGACCGGCAACGCCTTGCCGTTGCGCGCCGGGTTTGATCCTTCCGTGCCCGCGAACTGGTCACGCCCCGGCGCAGGTTGGATCGGCTTTGCGGAACCGGCGCAGTACCCCCGCATCGAGGATCCCGTTTCAGGACGTCTCTGGACCGCCAATAACCGGACGACCTCGGGCCCGTGGCTGGCGCTCCTGGGCGATGGCGGCTATGACAATGGCGCGCGCGCTCAGCAAATCCGTGACGATTTGCTTGCGCGCGCCCACTTCGCAGCTGCGGATCTCCTCGCCGTGCAGCTCGATAACCGTGCGCTGTTTCTATCTCGGTGGCAGCAGCTGCTCCAGAATACGCTCGCCGGCGCCGGCAGTCCCAAGTTCGACGAGTTGCGGCGCCTGACCTCATCCTGGAACGGCCACGCCGCGGTGGAAAGCGTGGATTATCGCATGGTCCAAGCATTCCGGATTAATGTGCACCAGGCTGTGCTGGCGCCATTCGTCGCGGCGATACGAGTACACTTCGCTGAGTTCAGCCTCCCGCCGATGTTCGACGGTGAGGCTCCGGTCTGGGCACTGCTGCAGTCCCGCCCGCAGCATCTCCTGGATCCGAAATATGCCGATTGGGAATCGCTCCTGCGCGCCGCGGCGCAGCGAGTCGTGGACACGCTCGGCAAGCAACCGGGAGGGCTCGCGGCCAGAACCTGGGGAGAACGCAACACCGCGGCCATCCGGCATCCGCTCTCCTCGTCGTTACCGCATATTCTCGCCCGTTTCCTCGACATGCCTGCAATTCCACTCCCCGGCGACAATCACATGCCGCGCGCGCAGGGTACGGCTTTCGGCGCTTCCGAACGATTCGCCATCATGCCTGGGCACGAGGAAGTCAGTTATCTGCATATGCCGGGTGGCCAGAGCGACAACCCTTTGTCCTCCTATTATGGCGCCGGCCATGACGATTGGGTGCGCGGCCGTCCCACGCCGCTCCTGCCCGGACCGGCGGAGCATCATTTGACGCTGAACCCGGCAGTCAATGCAGATGGTAGATCTTCTCAAGCTCGCGGGCCTGGCCGGCCGTAATGGATGAGGGATCAAAGTGGGCGCCATCGGGATCATGGGCAAGCCGGTCGCGGATTTCCGTGCCGCGCCACTGGGCCCATCGTGGAGCGTGCCGCCGCCACGGATATGCCAGAAGCGGAATCCACACCAGAAAGATCGCGGCCTGTGCCAGTCGTCTCGGACGAGCTACCAGTTGTGCAGCAAACGGGCCAAAACAGAAAAGCGAGATGTACTGATAGCGCGAGCTGACACTGGTATCCAGACCCGTATAATGGCGCCCGAAGCCGAGTACGATAGCATTGCCGAAGTCGAACGCTATCAGCACCAACAACAGTGGGCGCAATGATTTTTCTGCTTGCCGCCACCCCAAGGCGAGGGTGGTAATCTTCAGGGCACCGTAGAAAAAAAACGTCTCGATGCCTACGGTTTCCTTGTGGATTGAGACCAGGTGGTAAAGTGGATTCAATAGGAAACAGTAAACGCTATACGACAAGGACTCCTGGAGGCTCCATCCACCGCCGTGGCGTACCAGAAACGGAACCATGGCAAGGGTCACGAGGACGGCGGGAATTACCGAAGCAGTGCCAAGACGGATCTTCGGCTTCCAATCCGCGGCCATAAGCAGCACAAACAGCGCCAGCACCAGGCCGCAGACAATTCCGCGCGTCGAGGAGAGGGCGCCCGCCAGCAAGCAGAGAGTGTAACCAGCTACTCCGCGTGCGCCCTCCCGGATTCGTAGCAGCAAGTGCCAGGCGATCAGGAAAAAGAGCAGTGCGAGCTGTGAACTCCACTGCATCGACCAGCCAAGGGTTTCGATGTTGCTCCAGGCCAACCCGAATGTCAGCACCGCGAACGCTATGACTGTCGCCCGCGCATGGAAGCGTGCGAGCAGCCATCCGAAGAGCAGGCAGTTGGCAAGGTGCGTCACCCAGAGCAGGCAGATCATGGCAAAATAGCCGCCGCCGAAAAGCCGCACCGCGCCGAGCCAGAGCAGTTTGAATACCGGAATGGTGCTCTCACCCAGAAATGGCTGGAATAGCCATTTCCAGAGGTCCGTTCTGCTAGCCTCGCTGAGCAATTCCCAATCGTCGTGGAAGAAGTAAAGCTGGTGGAATGATCTCCAGAACAGGAAGAGCGGCAGCATGCTCACCAGTCCTGCCAGCCAGATCACTTTGGCATGGAAAATGGGGAGACGGGCTACGCTTTCATCAGTCCTGGAGGGCGAGAGATTCTCAGACATCGAGGTCGCGGTTATAGCATCTTCCCCATTGGTCCGAAACGAGGCGGATTCTCTTGGAACAATAGGTGAAAGCGTGGCCTATCCCCCCTTTCCCAATCGTACCGCAAAGGCCCGTGCAAACATTTATCATCTCAGCTGGAGCCGAAATCAGGGACGGGCGGGGCGATCGGTGTGGGGTCCCTGCACCACATCAGCAGCCTTCGCCTCTGCGCCCGTTCCCTAAATTATATAGTCGTCGTCTCTCGGCACCCTTCTTTTGAAGCAATCCGAGCACATTCCATGGGTAGTCTCCACGCGGAACCCCT
>Ga0187882_1000662_pt1 | contig 37592 bp, 39 predicted proteins | sample June2016WEW_19_1_3_FD_132991 | JGI IMG/M metagenome (GOLD analysis project Ga0187882, IMG submission 132991) | Peatland microbial communities from SPRUCE experiment site at the Marcell Experimental Forest, Minnesota, USA - June2016WEW_19_150 | ecosystem: Environmental > Terrestrial > Soil >... | reverse complement strand
CATCAACTCCATCTCTCCAGCCACAGCTCGCACGAACGGAGCCTTGGGCTCCTCGGACAAAGATTGTGCTTTGAGGATGTCCTGGTCCGCACTTGGGCGGTTGTTGAAATGCGCTTCCCAGCGTGCCCAGGCGGCCAGAGACACGCCCCACTGTGGCGCAATGCCAACGACCTGCTGAAGATCGGAAGCCGCCCTCGAATCCTCGCCGGAGAAGAAGAGGGAAGCCTCCATGACCTGCCGCAAGTCTCGCTCTTCCGGATTTCCCTCCAGCAGGGGGACATAGAAGCGCAACGCTTCTAGCCATGCCTGATGGCTCTCGAGCTCCTTGGCCATCATGCGGTAGATCGCAGGGTGATCGCCTGGGTAGACCTCGCGCGCGGCCTCAAATTCCTGGCTGGCGGCATCCAGCTGACCCCCATTTAGATCGCTGATTCCCTGATTCACATCTGCCAAGGCCTGGCGGGCTTGGGGGTCCAGGGGGGTGCCTGGCGGGACGGGACCGCCTGGGGGGGAACCTAACGGGACGGAACCGCTCGTTGGGGCGGCCGGAAGGACGGGACCCGTTGGGGTGGCCACCGGGACGGGAACGCCTGTTGGGGCGGCCGCCGGGAGTGGAATGCCCGTTGGGGCGGCCGCCACGAGCGGGGTTGGGTTCGAAGAGGGGGCAGTCCTTTCAGCCCGCCCGAGAAGCGCCAGGGCGACCAAGATCGCCAGACAGACGCAGACTCCAGCGGCAACGATGACCCAAATCCACCAAGGAAAGGGGCTCCGGCGGGAGGTTTTGGGGGAGGGTTTGGGAGAGCCCCTGGCGATCGCGGCCTGAGGACCGGCCGAGGCGGGCGTGGCTCCCTTCGTTGTCACGGCCTGGACCCCCGCGCCCGCATTCTCAACTGCCGCTACAAAAGCATCGACCAGGGACTGAACATCTGGGTGGCGATCGGCCCGCTCCTTGGCGAGTGCCTTGAGCAGGACTCTCTCTACGCCTTCGGGAACTTTGGGGTTGAGCGAGCGCGGCATTGGCAGGGGAGTAAAGATGTGGTCATGAATGATGGAAAACGGGGTGTCCGCGTTGAAGGGCACGCGGCCCACGCTGATCTCATACAGCACAACCCCCAGGGAATAGATATCGGTTCCCTCATCCAGATTGCGGAGACCCTTGGCTTGCTCGGGGGAGATGTAGTGCGGAGTGCCCAAGAGCATGTCCGAGGAAAGGGTGGACTCGCCCACTGTGGCTATCCGCGCCAAGCCGAAGTCCGCGAGGAAGACCGATCCATCGGGGGTCAGAAGCACGTTCGAGGGTTTGATGTCGCGGTGGAGCACCCCCTGCTTGTGAGCGTAGCTTAGGGCCGAACCCACGCACCTCACGATGTGAAGGGCTTCTTGGGGCCCCAGGGGGCCCTGACCCAGTCGCGCCTTTAGGGTCTGCCCCTCAATGAATTTCATTACCAGAAAGGGCTGGCCCTCGTGTTCGGCGTAGTCATAAATCGGAACGATGTTGGGGTGGTCTAGCTTTGCGACAACCCGTGCTTCTCGGCGGAACCGGCCCAGAAAACTCGGATCTTCCTTGAACGCCGGATGAAGGACCTTGAGGGCCACGTACCGGTCCAGGGCCGCGTGGTACGCCTTGAACACTGTGGCCATGCCCCCCTGCCCTAGTTGTTGGGTAATCCGGTAGGGACCGACGTTTTCTCCCGGGATGAACGACATGCGGCCCTCCCAGAGTGCGCAAGAGGGCGCCTGTCTGCCGGGCGCCCTCTCTTGTCAATGGAATCACCTACCGATCCTGGAGCACTGCGACCCCAGGAAGAATCCGTCCTTCGAGGAACTCGAGAGAGGCCCCCCCGCCGGTGGAGATATGGGTGATCTTGTCCGTCAGTCCGAACTGAGCAATGGCGGCCACCGAGTCTCCTCCCCCCACGATCGTAGTCGCTCCGCAATTCGCCACGGCCCTGGCCAGAGCCTCCGTTCCTTTGGCGAAGGGCGCGACCTCGAACATGCCCATGGGTCCATTCCAGACTACCAGGCGAGTCCCTTGGAGGGCCTCACTGTAGCGCCTCACTGTCCGCGGCCCGATGTCGAGGATTCTCCAGCCGTCCGGAACATCCCCGACGGGCACCTCCCTGCGGGCCGCCTCTGCCCTTGCGCCATCTGCGATGACCGCGTCCTCGGGGAGCACGAGTTGATCCTTGGCCTCCTCGAGCAGCTTGCGAGCTTCCGGAACGCTTTCGGGTTCGACCAGCGAGTCACCCGTTTTGTAACCCTTTGCGCTGAAGAAGGTGTTGGCCATGCCTCCCCCGATCAGGACGCGATCGGCCTTGCGAAGGAGGTTGCGGATGACCCCAATCTTGTCGCTGATCTTGGCCCCACCGAGGATCACCACATACGGATGATCGGGGTTGTTGGCCGCCCGGTCCAGGTATTCGATTTCCTCCTCCATGAGGAAACCGGCCACCGCGGGCAGATAGTGCGCAACGCCCTCTGTGGAGGCATGCGCGCGATGGGCGGACCCGAAGGCATCGTCCACATAGATCTTGGCTAACATGGCCAGCCGCTGAGCAAAGGCTGGGTCGTTTTTCTCTTCTTCCGGGTGGAAGCGAGTGTTCTCGAGTAGGGCCACTTCCCCGGGCTTCAATTCCGCCACCGCGTTTTCCGCCTCTGGGCCGACGCAGTCGGACGCGAATCTCACGGGTCTCTTCAGCACCCCTCCCAAGTGCGCGGCCACGGGGGCCAGGGAGAAGACGGGGTCGACTCCCTTCGGCCGCCCCAAGTGCGAGCATAAGGCGATCATGGCCCCCTGATCGATGAGGTACTGGATTGTGGGGAGAGAGGCCCGGATGCGGGTATCGTCCTTGACCTTTCCCTCTCTGATGGGTACGTTGAAGTCGACTCTCACCAGAGTCTGCCAGCCGGCGACCTGAATGTCACGGACAGTCTTCTTATTCATGGCTCGCCTTCCTGTGGGTCCGCGATCAAAGCTTCTTGCCAAGGAAGGCAGCCAAGTCCGCCGTTCGACAGGAGTATCCCCACTCATTGTCGTACCAGGCGATTACCTTGACGAGGTTTCCTCCCAGGACCATCGTTGAAAGGCCGTCGACTATCGACGACCGGGAGTCCCCCTTATAGTCCATGGAAACGAGGGGCTCGTCGCTATACCCAAGGATTCCCTTGAGTTTGCCTTCCGCCGCCTTTCGGAAACATTGATTAAGGGCCTCGACGGTGGTCGGCTTGTCCACCTCCGCCACGAAGTCCACCACGGACACGGTGGCCGTCGGCACCCGCAGCGAGAACCCATCGAATTTTCCCTTCAGGTCGGGGATGACGAGGGCGAGAGCCCGGGCGGCGCCCGTAGTTGTGGGGATGATATTCAGGCCCGCGGCTCGCGCGCGGCGCAGGTCCTTGTGCACTAGATCCAGAATGCGTTGGTCATTGGTGTAGGAATGGATGGTGGTCATGAGACCGCGACGAATGGTTAGTTCTTCATGAACCACCTTGGCGGCCGGGGCGAGGCAGTTGGTCGTGCAGGAGGCGTTGGAGATAATGTGATGTTTTGCCGAGTCGTACTTATCTTCGTTGACCCCGAGGACAATCGTGAGGTCCTCGTTCTTGGCGGGAGCCGAGATGATGACTTTCTTCGCGCCCCCGGATTGGACGTGAACGTTGGCGCCGACCTTGCCCTTGGACGGGTCTCCCAGAGCATCGGTGAAGGCACCGGTCGACTCGACGACGATTTCCACACCTAGATCCTTCCATTTGAGCCTGGAGGGATCCTTCTCTGCCATAACCTTGATCCTATGCCCATCGATGGCAAGATCCCCCTCCCTGACCTCCACGGTTCCCTTGTACGTGCCGTAGTTTGAGTCGTATTTGAACAAATGCGCGTTGGTCTTGGCATCAAAGAGATCATTGATTGCCACCACTTCCAGTTCGGCGGCGTGCTGCTCGAGGGCTGCCTTGAGCACCTGTCGGCCAACGCGGCCAAAACCGTTGATTCCCACTCGGGTCGTCATGAATCCTCCTGATGAAGTGCGGAGCGGATGTCCTAGTGGCGGAAGGCGAGTCGACCTGGCCCCAGCAGAGACATCAGAGCCGCGGCGAGCTTCTGCGGGGCGTGGTGTCCTGGGAGGGCCTCATTGGCCAGATCCGCCACGTGAATCCTGCGGGCATGATCGGGGAAGGGTTCCCTCACCCAGGCCACACCCTCAGGAAGAGTTGCCTTCCAAGCTGAATTGAGCACGACGACATCAAAGGGCTGGAAGCCCATATGGTCTTCCAGTGCATCCAGATGGTCCTTCGCTGAAAACCCGTCGGTCTCGCCCGGCTGCGTGGCGACGTTGCAGACATACACGCGCAGCCCCGGCGTGGCCCGGATGGCGGCGGATATTTCTGGGATCAACAGATTCGGCAGGACGCTGGTGAACAGGCTACCGGGGCCGACCACAACCATGTCGGAGTTCAAGATGGCCTGAACGGCGCCAGGATAGGCCGGGACATCCTCCGGATCGAGATTCACGCGACGGACTGCACCCGCCACTTGCTGGATCTGGGTTTCTCCCTCAACCCGCTTTATGGACTGGCCCTTCCGGTCCTCGAGTTCTGCGACCAACCTGACCTCGCGCAGCGTGGAAGGCATCACCCGGCCTCGAATGGCGAGCACATTGCCTGCCTCCAAGAGTCCTTCCTCGAAATTCCCGGTCACCCCGGCCAAGGCACTGACGAACAGGTTCCCAAAGGAGTGACCGTTCAGGCCGTCTCCCTCTGCAAACCGATATTGAAACAGTCGGGTGAGCAGCGACTCGTCGTCGGAGAGCGCCGCCAGGCAGTTTCTCAAGTCCCCCGGTGGAGGAATCCCCAGGGAGCGACGCAGCTTGCCAGAGGACCCGCCGTCGTCAGCAACGGTCACCACTGCCGTGAGGTTGCCGGTCCGCTCCTTCATTCCGCGCAGCAGCGTCGCAAGGCCGGTGCCGCCCCCGATGGCCGTAATTTGCGGCCCCTTGCCTCGGCGACGATGGTCCGCCACCACTTCTCCGACCGGATGGCCTGCTTTGCGAAAGGGGGCGAGAACGCTTCCAGTCAGCTGCCACAAGGACAACGTTATCGTCACTCCGCCGGACAGCAGAAGCAAGGCGACGCCAACTGGAGAGGGAAGGGAAAGGAAGCGGAGGGTAAGAACCGCGAGGACCGCCGAGTCGGGAGTTGCCCGATAGAGATCAAGGAAGAACGCCGAAAGCCCCAGGCCGACAAGCAAAGTCCCGAGAACCAGGGCCAGCAGCCACCGCTTGACACCAATTCCCGGAATCAGCCAGGCTTGGATCGCGCGCAGGGGGAGAGACCGACTTTGTCGAAACGGACGTGACAGCTTCCTCATATCGCAGGCGTCGGGTCATCATAGCAGGAAAGCGCAGGGGCGTCAAATTCCCGGAGGGCAAACCGGATTCATCGGTCACCCATCGCTTTCCTATTCGATCGCTCCGGCATATAATGCGGCTACCAAATGAAAAAGAGAGGAGGCGCTCCATGGCTAGTGTCACGTACGATCACGTCACCAAGCGGTTTGACAAAGTCGTCGCGGTGAACGATTTGTCCCTTCAGGTTCAGGATCGGGAGTTTCTGGTCCTGGTCGGACCCTCGGGATGTGGCAAAACCACCGCTCTGCGCTGCCTGGCCGGTTTGGAGGAGGTCAATGAGGGAACCCTCCGGATCGGTGACCGGGTGGTGAACGACATCCCCCCCAAAGACCGCAACATCGCGATGGTGTTTCAGTCCTATGCCCTCTATCCCCACATGTCGGTTTACGACAATATGGCCTTCGGCCTGAAGCTGAGAAAGGTCCCCAAAGTGGACATCAACCGCCGGGTCAAGGAAGCGGCGGAGATCCTCGGCCTGACCGACCTTCTCAACCGCAAGCCCAAGCAACTGTCCGGCGGCCAGAGGCAACGGGTGGCCGTGGGGCGCGCCATCGTCCGGCAGCCGCTCGCCTTCCTATTGGACGAGCCTCTTTCCAACCTGGATGCCAAGCTGCGCGTTGAGACGCGGGCGGCATTGTCGAAGCTGCACGAGCAGTTGCAGACGACCTTCATCTATGTGACCCACGACCAGGTGGAGGCCATGACCATGGCCACGCGCATCGCGGTGCTGCGGGACGGGATCCTCCTACAACTCGATACGCCCCAGAATGTCTACGAACGGCCCGACAACGTTTTTGTGGCCGGCTTCATCGGGTCCCCCGCTATGAATTTCTTCGACTGCAAGCTCGAGCGTGCCGACGGAAAGATCCTCCTGGATTGCGGAGGGTTTGTGGTCCCGATGGCCGCGGAGGCACTTACCCGCTTCGAAAAATACATTGGCCGGGACCTGGTCTTTGGCATACGACCCGAGCACGTGCATGATCCGCAGTTCACGCCGCGAGATATCGTCGCAGCCCCCGTCGAGGCCCGGGTCGAGGTCACTGAGCTCATGGGCAACGAGACCTACTTGCACTTGCTCGCCTCGGGGAAACCCTTTATCGCCCGGGTGGACCCCCGTACGAACGCCAAGATGGGGCAGAGTATTCGCCTGAGCTTGGATATGCGCCACGCCCACCTTTTCGACCGGGAGACGCAACTGGCGATTCGCTAGCCTGCGGATGGACCGCGCGCATACTCGTTGACCTCCTGGTGCCGCTCCGAGTATCCACTCGGGGCGGCCCTATGCCAGGTCCGTGACAAGGACAGAGCCCATGGCAGACTTTCGCCTGATGCAAGAGCTCGCGATCGAATCTTCCTCCAAGATCGTCCTGCTGGTCCTCGACGGCCTGGGAGGCATCCCCCTGAGCCCCGGAGGGCCGACCGAACTGGAGGCCGCCCAGCGTCCGAACATGAACCGCTTGGCCGCGCAGGGGACTCTGGGCCAGACCCTGCCCGTGGGTCACGGCATCACTCCGGGATCCGGCCCAGGACATCTTGGCCTTTTCGGCTACGACCCGTTGCAATACGACATCGGCCGAGGGGTGCTGGAGGCCTTTGGGATCGGCGTTGAGGTCGGGCCCGATGACGTTGCGGCCCGAGGCAATTTCTGCACGGTCGACGAACGCGGGGAGATCATCGACCGGCGGGCAGGCCGGATTGCGACCGAAGCGGCGCGTCCCCTAGTCGAAAAACTGGCGGCCATCTCGCTGGCCGGGGTCGAGCTTGAGGTCAAACCGGTCAAGGAGTATCGCTTCGTAGTGGTGATGCGAGGCCAGAATCTATCCGCCGCTTTGTCTGAGACCGACCCCCAGCGAACCGGCGCCCCTCCTCTGCCGGTGAGACCTCTCGATCCCGCGGCGGACCGAACCGCCAGACTCTTCAATCAATGGCTGGAATCCGCGCGCCAGCGGCTGGCGCGTGACCATCCGGCCAACATGGTGACCTTGCGAGGTTTTTCGGGCGACCCCCGATTGCCAAAGTTTGAGTCGATCTACAAGATGCGCCCAGCCTGCCTCGCCGTCTATCCCATGTACCGGGGCGTGGCCCGACTGGTCGGCATGACAACCATCGACGTTCGAGGCGACAAGCCGGAAGACGAGTTCCGAGCGTTGGCAGCGGTTTGGGCCGATTTCGACTTCTTCTTCGTTCACATCAAACCCACCGATTCGCGAGGCGAGGACGGAGATTTCAACGCCAAGGTCAAAGTAATCGAGAGCGTGGATTCCGCGCTTCCCATTCTGCTGGATTTGAAGCCGGATGTTCTCGTGATCACCGGGGATCACTCCACGCCTGCCAAGATGCGCACTCATTCCTGGCACCCGGTGCCGTTGCTCCTTTGGGCTCCTGAAACGATCCGGCCCGACGACGAGCAGGTTTTTGGGGAACGAGCCTGCGCCCACGGTGGCTTGGGCACGATCCGTTCAGCCGACCTCATGCCCATTGCACTAGCCCACGGCGGCAGGCTGACCAAGTATGGAGCCTGAGCCTCGAAGCTTCCTCTCGAGCGGAGGGACCTTCCCTTTCCAGCCAACGCGGCCTGCCCCACATCGGGCAGGCCGCGGGTTTCGTTACAGCACCCCAGCGAACTAGCGCGCCCGGCCAGCAACCTTTCGACCGGACGGGCCTTTCTGGGCCCCCCGTCGGCCCGACCTAGACCCACCGAGATAAGCCGGGGTCGTAATCGCGAAGACCGTGCAGAGGCGGGAATCAAGCATTCGAGCTCGGATGCGGGGATCGATTTCCTCCAGGGTGCTGGAGGTCGTGATCACGGTGGGCAGTTCGGCATTGTAGCGATGGTTGAAGATCTGGTACAGTTTTTCCCGCACCCAAGGGGTCATGTTCTGCGTGCCGAGATCGTCGAACACCAGCAGCCCGACCGAGCGAACCTCTTCGAATCGCTGATCGTAGCGCACGAGGCTGGCCGGGTTGAACGTCCCCCGCAGGTGATCCAGCAAGTCAGGGACCACCACAAACAGGGGAGGAAAGCCCTCGCTATCTCGAAAGTTGGCGATGGCGGCGGCCAAATGGGTCTTGCCGCACCCATAGGTGCCCAGAAGAACCAGCCAGCCCGTCGGACTCTCTGCAAATCGCTGGGCAACTTCGAAGGCGCCTTGCAGGTTCCTGCGATCATCGGGCGCAAGGTTCTCATCCTCGCGAAGCGAGAAAGTCCCAAAGGTTTGCCGCCTGTGGTGCTCCAGGGAGGAGAGACTGGACGCGCCGGATTCCTCCATGGGCTGGCGGAAGTCCGGCGCATTGATCTTCACCATCGTCACCAGTTCCGGATCGGAGAGCCTGGACCCCAGCCGGCCTTCGATCTCCTCTAGGACCAAATTGGTGGTGACCACCGTCGGAAGACGGTTCACATATCGGTAGTTGAGGATCTGGAAGAGCTTTTCCTGAGCCCAGGAGGTCGCACTCTGCGTCCCGAAATCATCCATCACCAGGAGGGTCACGCCGCGGATCTCACCAAAACGCGTTTCGAAATCGACTTGCTCGTCACTGTAGCTGGCTCTGAGCCAGTCCAAGAGATCCGGAACCGTGATATAGAGGGTTGGGATTCCCAAGCCAACGGTCGCATTGGCGATCGCGGCCGCCAGATGGGTCTTGCCGCTCCCGTATCCCCCCTGCAGCAAGAGCCAACCCTCGCGCTGGTCAGCAAAGTTCTTGGCCTGATTGAAGGCGCGGCGAAGCGAGTCAATTTGCTCAGGACCATAGTTGATCCGCCCCTGAGGGTTGAAGCTCTCAAAGGTGAGATGATCCAGCTGCTGCAAGCGACTGAGCCGATGGAGCTTTTCGCTCAGACGGGTCTGCAGACGACCCTGAAGGCAGGCGCACGGCACGACCCGGCCGAAATGCGGGTGATCTGGAGGCAAGTCCTCCCTGAGGTAGCCAATCCCGTGGCAGAGAGGGCAGTCCGGCCGGCCCAGGCCCGGATGGACGGCCAGGGGCGCCTGGGAGGGCCGTTTCGCAGAAGAATCCTTCCCGCCGGTGCTAGTGTTCAATGTGGTCTGAGTATTCCCCTTCGACATATCTGCGAGTGCTCAATTCCTGCCGCCCGCTGTCCCGCTTTCCCTCGGCCTTCCACCGCTCGAGGATAGCTGAGACATAGCGCCAGGAGCGGACATTCCTTTCCACCGCCAGGCCGATCGCTTCCTCGATCCAGCCGGGTGGATACTCTTTCTCGGCGTCCCTCAGCACCTCGGCCATGTGAGGAGTGAGGGGACCAATATCTTCCTCATACCTCCGGAATACGTTTGGACGTTCCATCGCCAGACGAGGAAGCTGAGAACCTGGATCCGGAGACCATTCGCCGCGCTCCAGGGAATCGGCTGCGGCACGTCCTTTGGGGGTGTTCAGAAAGTAAAAGTGCTCTGACGGGTCCGCGGACAAGCGCGGCACATGCAGCAACGTCCCGCGCGACACGGCCCTCTCGAGAGACTCCTCCAGCATGGAACCCGGCTCAGCGGCTCCGCCCGCCAGAGCCGATTGCAGGATTTCGTCCCGCTTCATTTCGGACAGGCGCAAGAAACGTCGCTCGCCCTCTTGCTGGCCCAAACACCAAAAGGCATACAGGGTAACCTTAAGTTCGCCCAAGTGATCAATCGCCGGAAGCAGATCGCTGAAGAACTGGCTCGGCAGGGGAGTAGTTCCCGATCCTCCCGGAGAGAATCCAAGGAAAATCTTCATGGCTCAAGGGGCCTGACTCAAGTCCACATGGCGGGTGGCCGCATTCTCGAACTTGGCCAGACTCGGCAGGAAGATTAACTCGACGCTTCCGGTGGGCCCATGGCGATGCTTGGCGATAATGATCTCGGTCACATTGGTGCGATCCTCTTCCGGACCGTAGGTGTCGGGCCGATGAATAAAGAGGACCACGTCGGAATCCTGTTCCAAACTGCCGGACTCCCGCAGGTCCGAGAGCATGGGACGCTTGTCGCTCCTTTGCTCGACGGCCCGCGAAAGCTGGGCGGCGGCCAGGACCGGAACATTGAGTTCTCGAGCCAGAGCTTTGAGGGAGCGGGAGATCAGCGAGACTTCTTGAACTCGATTCTCGGTGCGGAAGTCGCTTCCCATCAGCTGAAGGTAGTCAACCAGAACCAAGTCCAGGTTGTATTCCAGATGCAAGCGGCGGCACTTGCTGCGCAATTGCAGAGGCGTCAGCGCGGGCGTGTCGTCCAGAAAGATCTGGGTCTCGCTCAAGAGGCTCGCGGCGTGAGTGAAAAGCCCCCACTCTTCTTCTTGGATCTGCCCCAGGCGCAACCGGTGCGAGTCGATCCCAGTTTCCTGAGAAATGAGCCTTTGCACAAGCTGTTCGCGAGACATTTCCAGGCAGAACACGGCGACATGCTTACGATGCTGCTGGGCGGCGTTCTTGGCGATGCTCAGGAGCATGGCCGATTTTCCCTGCCCCGGCCGTCCCGCCACCATGATGAGGTCCGACCGCTGCAGCCCCCCGAGTTTTCGGTCCAGGTCGATAAACCCGGTGGGGATCCCGAAGGACTCCTCCGGGTGGCGGGACAGGAATTCGACCCGGTCGTAGTACTCGCTGATCACCCGGCCGATTGGCTCAACGTCACGCGTCAGTCTTCGCTGACTGACTTCGAAGACCGCTTTCTCGGCTTCCCCCATCACCTCTTCGATGACGACGTTGGCATCCTGAGCCTGCTTGGCAATGGCGCTCGCGGCGAGAAGAAGCTTGCGGCGGACCGCCTGCTCCTCGACAATCCGGCCGTAGGCCTCGGCGTGAAGGGAAGTGGGGACGTTGTTGATCAGGGCGGCCAAGTAGGCCGACCCACCCACTTCCTCCAGGCGGCCCTGGCGCTCCAATTCCTCGGCGAGAGTGACCACATCGATGGGGGTACGCCTCTCCACCAGTCCCTGAAAAGCCTCCCAAATCCAAGCGTGGCGATGAATGTAGAAGTCCGAGGGACCCAGGAAGGCGGCGACGTCGAAGAATGCGTCTGGGTTGAGCAGGACCGCCCCCAGAAGCGCCTCCTCCGCCTCGCGGCTGTGAGGCCCAGGAGTGGGCCCGCTCGCTGCTAAGGGCGAGGGCCCGGATGAGGAATCGATCGCATCTGTGTCTGTCATGCTACAAACTGGAAATCGGACTCTTGGGTCGAAGCGCCACCGGACGGCCCGGGGATGGAGCCGCCTGCGAGGCTCCCAGCGAAGCTGGCACCCGCTTGCGACGGGCGCCAGTACCGGCTAGCTCTTGTTCTCTTCACCTCCGGACAGGTCATCCATGTCCAGCCCCTCAACGAAGTCCTTGAACACGGACAGACGGTCTCCGCCCTCTTTCGATCCCGCGGCAGGCGCCTCGGCATCCACGGCCTCGCTTTCCGGGGTCACTCCCGCCCGCTCCATCACCGATTCCTCCACAAAGACTGGCGTGTGAACCCGCACGGCGAGGGCGAGGGCATCTGAGGGTCGCGAATCGATTTCCAGTTCTCGATCGTCAAAACGCAGGATAATGCGCGCGTAGAAGACATCATCACGCAGGTCGTGGATCTCGACCCGGGCGGCCTCCGCCCCGAGTTGTGCCAGCAGATTCTTGAGCAGATCGTGGGTCATGGGTCGGGCTGCTTCGATGTCCTGCAGGCTCATCGCAATGGCATCCGCTTCGAAGGGACCGATCCAGATAGGCAGATAGCGATCCGTATCCAGCTCTTTGAGAACCACAACGCGACTTTGCGAGACCAGGTGAACTCGAATGCTGTCGATCGACACCTCGATCATCACCGCCTCCTGTGGCACCCTGCGCCCTTCGGGACGAGGAATGGCGTCCGAACCCTCACCCCGCTCATTCTAACACAACCCCTTCCGATGAATCTCAGGGGGAGGGATGATCCAGAACGATCCGTTCGGGATGGCTGTAGACAATCATACGTCGGCCGCGAGGTCCCATCGGGGAGTTGCGCAAATAACCGACCAGGGTGACATTCCATTCGCGTGCCAGGCGCACCGATAGGCTGGTCGCGGAAGTCCGTGAGGCCAAGACGGGGCAGCCCATGCGAGCCCCTTTCGTGATCATCTCGCTGCTGATTCGGCCCGTGGACAGGAGCAAAGCACCGCGGGAGTCAATCTCACGGAGAAGGCAGAATCCTCGGAGTTTGTCGAGGGTGTTGTGGCGGCCAACGTCCTCGGCGGCCACGATCAGCTGGCTATCCCGGAACAGAGCGCTCGTGTGAACTCCCCGCGAACGAGGGTAGAGGGTCGCCGCTCGGTACAGCTCCGAAGCACCGGCAAACAGCGCATCCGCTGGAACCTGAAGCGTGGCGGACAGGGGTTGAAGCCGCTGGACCAGATGGTCGAAAGTGACCCCTCCGCTGCAACCCGAAGTGATCACCTGCCGGTCAGGAGCCGGTACATCATGGTCGAGCCAGACGTCCACGCAAAGCCCGTCCGCAGAAAGGTGAAGTTCCCGCACCTCCTCACGCGTCCGGATCAGACCTTGGTTTGCCAAGAATCCAAGCGCCAATGCCTCCTGATCCACCGGAGTTGCTGCAAAGGTAACCAACTCCCGCCCGTTTACGTGGATGCAAAGCTCAGCTTCCTCGATGACTTCTCCAAGGGGCAGATCAATCCACTCGTCCCCCTGCAGAGCGCGATACCCGGTGGGGACCACCCCTCTGGCTACCTCAACTTTTTCCAGCACTTCAACCTCCGTTTCGTTCGGCCAACGTCACGATCTGGGACACATTATATCGGTGTCTCCCTACGGGTTGGCTCCTTGCCGACAAGGAGGGTCGCGCTGAGCCGTGGGATCGCTATCCGCCGGAAGGTATAATCGCGCGAATATGAATGCCGAAGACTCAACCGAGGTTGTGAACGAACTCCCGGACGAGCCCGTCCGAATCCTTGCCGTTCAGGTCCATGCTTATCCCGATGGTCAGCGTGTGAGGCTGCATGCATCGCTCAGTCCCTTCCGAGCGCTGCCAATCTCGAGGCGGAAATACGCCGCCCGGATGGGTTGCTGGTTTCCTCAACCGTCGTCGTCGGCGTGGAAGAGCCCGAGGTGGAGATCACGCTCCACCTGAAGGATGAGGCTCGGCCTGGAGCGCTCGTGGCTCCACTGATCCTCGCGACCCGTGACCAGGGAACTCAGGACGTCTGCGAGGCGCCGTTTGAAATCCCGACTCCCGAGACGTACTATTGACCCCGAGGGGCAAGCCGGAAATGCTGGCCCGACGCGCGGAGCAGGAAATGTTGTGATGGGAGCAGACTGGCAAGATCTGATTGCATTGGGCGGGCCGGGCCGAGCTTAATTGCAGGCAACTGCGCGGCATGCATAGTGCAACCCCCGGTAGAGAAGGCGCCAGAGGCGAGAAAACCCCGGCCAGAAAGGAACAATTGACAGGGCCAAGCCGCAGAGCGTGCGTTCAGGTCGGCCCCTCGGAGGGAAGCGACCGCGCCTCGCGTGATTCCGACCTCCGCCAGAGAGACCTCCAGCCCGGAAGGGTGGTCGTTGCTTTCGTGTCCCTGCTGGGGACTTTGCTGGCAGGCTGCCTGGGCGCCGCCCCGACGCCCCCCAAGCTTATTCCCCAGGCCAAGCCCCCCCTTCTGACACCCATGGCCGCCTTGCCTGCCCCCGGTTCCACCGCTGGCGCGGGAAAAACCCCACCTGCGCCCTCCCCGACCGCGACGATTGCTGCTGGAACGGAGTCCCCCACCCTTGCGGTGCCGACACCGATCAACCTATATGGCCAGCCGGGCACCCTGGCCTTGGCCGTGGAGCGATTGGGGGAGACGCAGATCCTGGCCTGGCCTTTGGGAAGCCCGAAGCCCTTGATCCTCTCAGATCCAGGCAAGGAAGATCGGGACCCCGCGTTCAGCCCAGACGGGGGAACCCTGGCCTTCGCCTCCCATCGCGATGGCAGTTGGAACATATACACGCTCGACCTTCTCAGCGGTCAAGTCACGCGCGTCACGAACTCACTCGACTACGATGGCCATCCCACCTGGTCGCCCGACGGGAAATGGTTGGCTTACGAGCACTACGCTCGGGAGCATCTGGCGGTCTGCATCAGTCCTTCGTCGGGCGGACCACCGGTGTGGTGCGATTCGGATTCAGTACCGGATTTCTCACCGGCCTGGTCACCTTTGGGGCGGCAGATCGCGTTCGTTTCGGAGCGGGACGGGAAGGCTGAGCTCCTGGCTGTGAACCTGGACAACCTGCAAGAGAGCCCAATCGCGAACACTCCCGGTCCAGATCAGGAAAGCCCGGCCTACAGCCCGGATGGAAAACAACTCGCGTATTCCGTCCAAAAAGACGGATACCACTGGGTGTATGTCCTCAACCTGTCAGATCCATCTCTGGCACCCACCTTGGCCGGTCAGGGGGCCCAGCCCGCCTGGAGTCCCAACGGCCAGCTTCTCCTGACGACCTATCAAAACTCACCTGCCGGTGGATATCTGCAGGTTTCGATGGCGGGCCAGCCAAGTCTGGGCCCGACGGTCCTTCCGGTGCCGGGAAACCTGGGTGGCATTTCTTGGACCGCAGCCTCCTTGCCCAACCCGCTTCCGGGCTGGCTCCAATCCTTGCAGGCTCCCTCGACCCCAAGCGCGATGGCCACTTTGACCGCGGTGGGGCCCATGGGAGGCAAACTTGTTCCTCTGAACGTGAACGCCCCCGACCCGCGCTTGAGCTCCTCGGTGGTCGATCGCTTCAACAACTTGCGGAGTGAAATCCGGAAAGAAGTGGGGTGGGATTTTCTCGGGACGCTCGACAGCGCGTATGTTGGCTTGGCTACTCCGCTCCCGCCAACGGAGGAACTCTCGTGGCTGCGCACTGGCAGGTCGTTTGCAGTCTCCCGCGATGCAGCGGCGAAGGGCTGGCTGGAGATCGTACCCGATCCCGTCGGCCAGAACCAGTTCTGGCGGCTCTACGTTCGAACCGCCGCCCAGGATGGCACTCAGGGAGAGCCTCTTCACGCCCTGCCCTGGGACTTCCAAGCTCGCAGTTCCGGCACCCCCTCGGAGTATGACGCGGGCGGGGCCCCCTTGGCCTCGATTCCGCAAGGCTATTATGCCGACTTCACCGAATTGGCCGAAGAACTCGGTTGGCAGCGAGTACCATCGGACGCCAATTGGCGCGATTACTACCCCGGGATTCGCTACTGGGAGTTTCGCATCACCGACGGGCTGGACTGGATGTCCGCCATGAACGAGATTCTCCCCCCGAGTGAATTCCTCACGCCGACGCCGTCCTCCACTCCCACGCCCCTGCCTTACTGGTGGGGGCCACGCCCCACGGACACCCGTTGGCCGACTTTGCCGCCATACTAGAGACGCCATGCGTAGGGGCCTGGTATTCTTACCGCTCTTGGCTGCAGCTCTTGTCCTCGGGACTCGGGCTCCGTGGGAGAATGCCTTCACGCCGCTGGCCCAACCCTCGTCCACCCCATCGTCCACTCCCGACGATCCAACTCCGCTGGCGTCCGAGGTCCCTACCCTTCAACCTATTCCGCTCTCACAAGATCCTCCTTCCCTGAACTGGAGGCCGCCGTCGTACCCGGTGCCTCTCCAACTCCGCCCGGAAGATCATTACTGGCTCGCTCGTCCGATCGCCTCCGGTGAGGTGAATTGGGCCGATCCCACCTATCGTTACGGGGAAAACTACATGAATGCCATGCACACGCATACCGGGGTCGACATGCCGGCACCGCAGGGAACCCCCGTGCTGGCTGCTGCCGACGGGGTGGTCAGCTGGGCCGGGTTCGGCCTATTCGAGCACTACTTCGACCTGGAGGACACGTACGGGCTGGCTGTCTCAATCCGTCATGACTTTGGGTACCAAGGGGAACCTGTCTTTACAGCCTACGCGCACCTGCAGAAGATCTTCGTGAAAATCGGGGATCACGTCCAACGCGGGGAGGAAATCGGCGAGGTGGGCAAGACCGGGAATACCACGGGGCCCCATCTGCACTTCGAGGTGCGAATTGGTGCGGATTCCTACTATGCCACTCGGAATCCCGAACTCTGGCTGGTCCCCCCTCAAGGATGGGGGGTGGTTGCAGGACGGATCGAAAGCATTGACGGTTGGCCTTTGCCCAAGACCCCCTACACCATCACCTCCCTCGACACTGGACAGGTGTGGCCGGGCTGGACCTACATTGCAGATGTAACTCACCCGGATGATGCCTATCACGAGAATTTCGCCATCAGCGACCTTCCCGCGGGGACCTACCGGATCACGGCCTGGGTCTGGTGGAGGAAGTACGACAATGATTTCCGCATCCTCCCCGGGGAGACCACTTTCGTTCTGATCCAATCCGGACTGCCGATGATGGTCAATCCGACCTTGACCCCCGAGGCCACTCCCTTCGTGCCTCAATTGCACTAGCGATTGGGTCAGGGTCGAGAATCGCGAGGGAACGCCGGGGTTCTCGAGCGATGGGCCTCAAGTTCGGAAAGCGCCTCACCGATCGTCTCGCTGACGTCGCCTGCCGTGACCGGAGCGGTGCTTCCCCACTCGTCGGCCGCCAGCTCCCCCGCCCAGCCGTGCAGATAGGCTCCCAGCACCGCGGCTTCCCAGGAAGGCACGCCCTGTGCCAGAAGCCCCCCGATGGTTCCGCTGAGCACATCCCCTGTCCCGGCTCGAGCCAGGGCTGGGGTGGCGAACGGGATGGTCGCCATCCTTCCCTGCGGGGAAGCCACAATCGAGAAGGCACCTTTGAGCACGAGTACGACATTCCACTCTTTGGCAAAACGCCTCGCCACCCCCTCCCGGTCCGCCTGGATTTCATCTCTTGATAACCCGCTCAATATGGCCATTTCGCCGGGATGAGGGGTCAGCACGCTCCCGGAGGGCAGAAGATCCCACCAGGCGCCTAGCTGCCGCAGGAGTTTTAGCGCGTCGGCATCGATGAGCATGCGGGGCCAACGGACAGAGGCCGGTTCGTTGCGGTGCTGAGGCAAAGGAAAACCAAGGTGAGGATAAGCGGATGGGCCAGGCGACAACATGCGCCGGAGGAACTCCGCGGTGGTCTTCTGCTGTCCGAAGCCCGGTCCCAGGACCATGGCCTGGGCCTCGCCCATTTCGCGCAGCAGGATTTCGGCGGCCTCTGCCGCGATTACCCCCAACTCATCCGGCAAGATCATCCAGGTGGCTTCGGGAATCTGAGCGGCAGCCACTGGGTAGATCGCTGAGGGGACCGCCACGGTGACCAACCCGGCTCCGACACGATAGGCCGAACGTGCCGCCAGAACGGCGGCACCGGGGAAGTTGACGGAGCCCGCCACGATGACCGCCCGGCCGAATGTGCCTTTGTGGGAGAGTCGCGGCCTTTCGGGAAGCCAGGGGCGAAGATCCTCAGGCGTGGGGAACTCACTCTCAATGCCCTTCAGAGCGGGCGTGTCGGGGTCCAGACCAATGTCGCCCACGATGATCTTGCCGACATACTCTGCCCCCGGAAATCGCAGCAACCCTTTCTTGACCGCGGCCAGGGTCACGGTGAGTGTGGCTCGAATCGCTTGGGGAGCCACCTCGCCCGTGTCACAATCGAGACCGGAAGGGCAATCCACGGAAACCACGATGGGTGGCGTTTCCCGATCCTCCAGCCTCGCCTTGGCCTGGGCCAGCAAATCAGCCGGAACCCCTTTCAGAGGCGGCCGGGTCCCGGTTCCAAACACGGCATCGACAAAGCAAGCCGTCCGCCTCAGCTCGCGATCGAATTCTGCTCGTTCCCCCTCCTGGGCCAGGTCATGCACGGGGATCCTTCCGCCCAGGAGTCGGCGCAGGTTTGAGTCGCTTGAGGCCCGCTCCTTGGTGAGGAAAACGACGACCTCGGCCCCTTCCAGTGCCAACCAGTGCGCCGCCACCAGCCCGTCGCCGCCGTTGTTGCCCGGTCCGGCCAGGACGAGGATTCTCTGACCTGCCAGCGGACCGAATTCCTTGGCCATGGCTCGGGCCACGGAATGGCCTGCATTTTCCATCATTCGATCGTAAGCAAGACCGCTCGCGTCGGCCTCCTTTTCGACATCCCGCATCGTCCCCACGCTTACGATCTTGGCCATTTCACATCCCCGTCTCGCGCGAGGCAGCACTCCCTTTGCCTAGCCCCACAGCCCCACGGAGACATCCGGCAAGCCCAAACGCTGCAGGGTCTCGGGCAAGGGCTTGCCCGTGCGCTCATCCCAGCCGCGCACCCGGTAGTAATCGGTCAGGAGTTGATCAAAGTCCGGCACAAATCCTGCCGCGCCACCCTCGGTGAGAGCGTGGGCGAACTCCTTTGGCAAGCGATCATTGGCTCGGGTCAACCCCAGCCGGCAGTTGATAGCCCGTTTGAGGTTCCACGCTCTTTCACCTGCCCTAATCAGATCCTCGAGATCCCCGCTCCAGCCAATCGCGGCGTGGACCAGCTCCTGGACCTCATGTGGGGGGATGACCCCAAAGATGCACATGACCAGGCTGTTCAATACCGTGACCCAATCCTGATGCCGCGCCACGTTCCTGGCTTTCCCCTCAATCTGGCGCGGTTCCATGAACTGCACTCCCACCTCCTCGAGGGCGTTACCCGTCTCCATCAGATAGTAGGGTCCCTGATTGTGACAGGCGCCTCGAGGGGAAGTCGCATACACCAGAGCCATGCCCGAGCCTCCGCGGGGGTCGTGGTAGGCGAGCTCCAGACCGTTGACCTGGTTGGCTTTTTCCTCAACTCCATAAGCCCGGGCCAAGGCTCTCGACCCTTGTGCCAGAAGGGGACCCAGCCCCCTCCCCTCGCCGGCCTGCCGGACCATCGCCTCCGCCGCAGGAACGCTCCCCCACTGCAGTTCCACCCCGTCGGTATCCTTGGCCGTCAGGACGCCCTCAGAATACAAGAGAAACGCAAGCCCGATAGTGTTGGAGAGGCTGATGGTGTCCAATCCGAACCGATCACACATCTCGCCCAAACGCGTAATCGCGCTCAATTGATCGATCAACAGATTTGGGCCGAAGCCCACGATGGTCTCGTATTCCGGCCCCTTGCGATTCTTCCCGTCGCTGAGTGCGACTTTGCGCCCGCAGGCAATCACGCAGGCATGACAGGCCGCCATGCCTGTCAGGATGGTTTCCGCCATCGTCGAGCCGCTGACCCGATCCGCCTCCTCCATCCTTCCGCCGGTGTAGTATCGTTTTGGCATCAATCCAAGGAGATCCAGGAAGTCGAGCGCTCCGGCCGTCCCCAGGGAGTGCATCATGGTGGCAAAGGCGTTCTGCTTGAGCTCCCGGTTCGCTCGGCTTCGTAGTTCGCCGTAGGTCGTGGGGTCCCAATATCGGAGCGGCTGCCCGCCCTCGACCGCGATCGCCTTGAGGTTCTTGGACCCCAGGACAGCGCCCATCCCCGTGCGCCCAGCGGCCCGACCGTGGTCGCACAGGACGGCCGCCAGCGGGCTCTGCATCTCACCTGCCCTCCCAATGCAGGCGACCCGGGACCCGGGGCGGCCCCACTCCTGCTTGATGAGGTCCTGCGTCTCATAGGTGTCGGCCTTGCCCCACAAGTGCTTCGCTGGGCGGATCTCAACTCGATCTGGGGTGATCGACAGGTAGACCGGCTCGCTCGCCCGTCCCTCCAGCCAGACGCCGTCATAGCTGGCGAAGCGCAGCTCGGCTCCAAAGAATCCACCGCAATTGGATTCCCCCCAAAGGCCGGTCGCCGGCGATCGAGCGCAAATGACCCAGCGCCCGACGGTCGGTCCAGCGGTTGCACTCAGAGGACCGTTCAAGAGGACCAGGGGGGACTCCGGCGCGAGGGGATCCGTCTCGGCCCGGAGCTGCGGGTACAGGAGGTGCGCCGCCAGGGAAGCTCCCCCCAGGTAGTTGCCAATCTCTTCATCCTCGACCTGGAATTCTCCAATTTGGCCGGAGCCCAAGTCAACACGGAGGAGGCGCCCAAAAAACTCCTTCATCCCAGATCCCTCCTCATCCCAAGCAGCCGCAAGGAGTCGGCGAAGTGGCTGCGTCGTCGAGGCCCGAGGCGATCGAACGAATCGGGGAAGAAATCCTCAGTGTTGCCGGCCGTCAATCCTAGCCCGGGCGCTTTACGGCGAGTCAGGCGCCAACGCCAGAGCCGACGAAGTCGGTATCGACGGCCCTGCATTGCCGGACAAACTCCAACACAGTTGGGATGCTGCGCATCATCACCGCCATATTGCCCTTGACCGAAAGCCGACCGGTCATCATGGCCGTGATCGGGTCCAGCTTGCCTTGAAGGATGGCCACGAAACGCGAGAAGGGTGCGCGCAGGACGAAAGCGGCCACAGGTAGCTCCCCTGCAGCCAGGACTCTGGCCGCACGGCACTCTCCGTGCCACAGGTCCAGGTACATGCCAACAGGCTCCTTAAGGTCGCCCTCGGGATCGAGCACGACGCACATGTCGCCTTCCCAGTTCTTGGCGATGTCGCGGTACGTTTGGCTCTGGTTGAGCTGATCCTCGAGAGCCTTGAGCCATGCCTCGCTTGGAAACGGGATGCCCATCCTTCCCTCCTTCTGCGTCACGAGGTCGAGAGTGAAGTTTCATTTCACGGACCCGCACTGGAGGAATTGCGCGGCCGGACATGGGGAGGCCGCTCTTCCATTCTAGCACCGAACGATTGGGAGGCATGAGCCGAGCGGTCCGCGGCGACCGGTCGCGTTCTCTACGCCTGCTGTCGGAGCGGGCACGAACGACCCTCGCCTGGGGCGGGTACTGCGGGGGACCAAAAGGCGCCCCTGGCGGGACTTGAACCCACAGCCTGCGGATTAGAAGCGGGCGGCAACCCGCTCGTGTTCGGCAATGTTGGACTGCTGAACACCGAATCAGGAAATCTCACAGTCCAATTGCCTCGCCCGGGTAATGGGCCGACATTCGCGGCGCGCGATTGTCAACCGGATGGGGATCCGGAGGATCACCAGTTGGTCGGTCATGCCTTGATGACTGATCTGGTGCGCCGTTTGCCGTCATCCGCTCAAGGACGCCAAGTGGCGTTCATGTGGCCGAGGTCCATCTGCTTACGCGGTCACGGGCGTGGAGCTCCGCCACTAGGTAAAATGGAGACGTGACCACCCCTGCACCTTCTCGCCGGGTTGCGATCCTCGCACCGATGCGACCCGAACTCCGCCCCCTTGTGCGCTCCCTCTCCCTCAGCCGGAGGCGATCCGACGATGGCGCTCTCATCTCGGGCGTGGTCGGCCGGGTCGAAGTCGTCGCGACGACAACAGGGATTGGAACCCGCGCCGCCGCGCGCACGGCGGAACGTGTCCTCGACTTCACCTCGATCGATCATCTCATTGTGGTCAAGATTGCGGGGGGCATTGGACCGAGCGTTGAGATCGGGGACCTCGTCGTACCGGATCTCGTCATTGACCTATCGACCGGCACCGAGCATCGGCCCACCCTTCTTGGTTCCACCGCCCCCCGAGGAACGCTGGTCACATCGGACGAGCTGCTGGTCGACCAGGACGACCTGGTCCGCCTCGAACAACAGGGCGTCATTGCAGTCGATATGGAGACCGCCGCGATCGCCGCGGTCTGCGAGGATCGGCACTGCCCGTGGTCCGTGTTCCGGGCCATTAGCGACCGCGCCGACGATGGCTCGAGCGACCCGGCCCTGTTCGACTTGGCTGGACCGGACGGCGGCCCCAATTTCCCTGCCCTCGCGCGCTTCGTCTTGAGTAAGCCGTGGCGCGTTCCGAAGCTAGCGCGCCTCGCCCGCAGCATGAAGCACGCTACGAACACAGCTGCGTCCGCGGCCGTCAGTGCCCTCGAGAAGATGTAGGCGGCCCGATGGGCCGCCCAAATGGAAAGGCAGCCTGTCACGGCTGCCTCTCCATTTCATCCGGGAGGCCCCCGGACTCGGCCTGTGACCCGTGTGGCTCCAGGCCTAGCGCCCCTGCACGGACTTGAACCGTGAACCAGATGTTGTGCAATAATGAGTGGGTAATTCTGCCATCTGGGCTTTCGTTTCCAGCGAAGCGCAAGCCCGCTACTGCTGAGCCCATCCATAAGCACGCTTGGGCGGTACGAGTGAGTGCATAGATTGCAGAAAGGAGCATCTATGAAACGCAGACTCTCACGTCGTGATCTTCTGAAATTGACGGGTGCCATGGCCGGTGCCGGCGTGGTGTCCGCTTGTACACCTCGTATCCTGACCACCAGTCCGTCCCCAAGCTCCAGTCCGACGCCACCCCCCGCCCGATACCACCGGCGTGTGTGACGCCAACACACCCCTCCCTGTGCCGTCACCGAAGCCGGTCAGTACGAATTTTGATGTTTATGCCTACTATTTGTATTTTAGAGGCCTCACTAATGGAGCGGATGAGAGTACTGGTTACGGATACGCAACGGTAGTGCCCCTTTATGGGGAGCAACAAGACCCTCGCACCATGAGCATAGACATAAAGTGGGCGCGAGAACATGGCATCACAACTTTTGTCATGCCTGTAGCATTTCCCGATTCACCTTGGGAGAAACGAATAGATACATTGTTTCTGCCCGCAAGTGATCCGCCTTTTGAAATCAACTACTCTCTCATGTTCAACGCCGGACCTTATCTTCCTGGAGAAACGCCCGCTTACCCATTGTCAACGGGTGTAGTCAAAGAAGCAAGAGAATTCTTGTCTGGGCACCTGCAACACCCACGCTACAAGAGACTACCGGACGGGAGGCCGGTCATTTTTTATTTCGAGGCAGGCCTGGTCGCTTACTTTATGGGCTTGGACGAATTGGAGAAAAGCGTAGACCTGTTGCGTAGCAATCTGGGTGAAGACATATTTCTTGTGGGCGATGTAATGGCTGAACCTTTTGCAGTGAAAACTGACCCCAAATACCAGAGCGCAGACTACATCCGCAGACAGGTAAAACTGTTTGACGCCATCACTTCCTACTACATGTGGCGAGCAGGGTATGAATGGCACAGCCTTCAGGACTTCAACCATGTGGTGACGCCGTTCCAAGATATGATCATAGGCTACCAGCAGGCCTGTGACCTGTGGGGGACAATTGCTCACAAGTACGGAGCCAAACTGGTCCCACCGATATCACCCGCGGGAGTCTCAGACCGTTTGCTCTATGAAGCGGGCCAATACACATTCCTAGTTGACAGACATGAGGGTGTATCTTACGATACAGCCAAAGAGATGGCGGAAATAGGCGCCAGGTATGCCGAGCCGGATTTGAAAATGACGATCGTTGGAGCATGGAATGAATGCAACGAAGGGGCCGCCATTGTTCCTTCGAAGGGATTTAAATTCGGTCCGGCTCACGCGGTCAGGGATACATTTGCCATAGAACCCACTGGTGGTTGGCCCGAGGATTATTATCCACCGTCTTAAAATGCAGAAGGGCCAAGTGCGGGCTAACATCGGCACCAGCGGACAGCGGCTGCGCCGCTCACGAAGGGGGTTGTACATTTCCCTTGACATTCCCCAAGCTCGAGTCGGGGGTACATCAACCTTGCCTCGTGAGCCTGCGGATTAGAGGTCCAGAGGTCGCTGGATCCCCCCGCGGCCCCGGCCTGCCGATCCGGGGGCTCCACTGTCCTCGGGCCAGGCGAGTCCAGCCTCCGCCATCAAGAAAAGGAACCGAGGCCATTTCAGCCTCGGTTCCTTGTTTCTCGTTCTGATGCCTCAGACTCTATGGTGCCGCTTCCTTCGCTCTGGGCCAGATTGGCGGGCGAATCGGACTCCCAGTTGGCCGAGCTAGGCGGGTCCGCTCCGCCGAGTAGTCAGGCCGCTTAAGGAAGTCCCGGACGTTATAGCGGCTTCAGAGTCAACTTGATCGTGTGCGAGCTAACGAAGTCCATTCCGGCCATGACGATCACAGAGATCTTCCCCTGGGTGTCTGTGGCAAAATTGAGCGTGACGGAGGCCTCGGATAGGTCGAGGGCGGTGGCGGAAGCTGCGGCTTCCTTGACAGCGGCGCTTATGACCGTGATTGCCTTGGCAAGTTGCTCGCTGATCGTTTCAGCCCTTGGCTCCAATGCAGGTCGTTTAGATGGCACGAGGGTCAATTGGATCGTCTGGGCGTCAGTATGCTTAGCCGAGGCAGAAAGGACCACTCCGATTATTTTAGGCGATTCGGCACCCCCCGTGTAATCGAGCGACGTCTTTAGCTCAAGCTCAATCTTTGCAATCTGGTATCCGTTGCCCCGGATCCTGGACTGGACCTCCCCGATAGCCTGCTTGACTTCTTGAACGATCTTTGTCAATTGATCTGTCATTTTTTCGCCCCTCCCGGGCATCCAGTGCTCACATGATGGTCAGGACGAAGAGTCTAAGCCGGTGCACAAGCTGTAGGTGTGCTATGAGGTACTGTCAAGTGTTTACGGGGGCAAAGCTGGGTGCCGACCCGTTGGGCATCACCTCCCTTCCCGGATTGTCATGTCGCTTTCGATGATTGGAAGGCTTCTCGTCTCACGCGACCCCTTGAAAGTCCATTACTGGCCCAGCCAAGTCGACCAATAGACACTGGGCAGATCGCACCAAGCGATTAGTCGAGACCTAAGTCATGGCGCCGACGCCTCACTCATCATAAATGGATGGTGATGGCAGGACTCGAGGTTTGCCACGCCCCGCCCTTCACCGGGCGATGCTCGAGGGCTGCGGCTATGGTACCCGTGGTGAGGAAGCGGGGCGTGGTTTGGAACCGAACGCTGTGCGAAATCAGCTCTCATGTGCTTGCCGACCTTCAGGTTTCCATCCTTGCCTTCAGGTTCGCCAGGACCAAGTCCGACTCACGCTCGTTCTGCTTGATGATGAACGCCTCAGCCAGCTTGCCAAGTAGGGGAACGGGCACTTTGTATTCCACCTGCACGGTCACTTTTGTGCCGCCAGCCTCCCCCTTGTAGGTCCAGATGAACCTGCTCTGGATCCCTTTCTTGCTCTCGGTTACGTTGCGCTGGTTGGCGATAAACTCGGTGGTCTCTGAGGCGCCTTCGAGGCGCATGCCGGCCATCTTGTACGTCCAGCCAAAGTTGTACCCGCCGGCGGGCGAAGGCTGGACGTCTTTCACCTCGACCATGCTGGGCCAGATCTCGGGCAGGTTCCTGGGATCGGCCATGTAGCCGAATACCTTTTCGACGGGGGCTTTGATCGACACGGATTTCTCTACCTTGGCCATTCTTTCGCCTCCTCTCCGGGACAGCTAACTTGGTGTGCCGATTTCGCACAGCTTGCCGAATGGAAGGGGCATCACCTCCGCGCGCAGCCCAACTAGCGATTCAACAGCGCCCTTGTGGGCATGGTTGGCCAATAAAGGGCACGCGAACTGTCGGGATACTGTTGCGGCTGGTCCATCTGGTCCACCTGAAAAGCAGTTCAAGAGCAAAATGGAAATGCTGGTATGCGTACCCTGTTGCGGGCAACGACAGACTCATTCTCGCGCAGCTCGGCGAGCAGGTCATCTCCAACTCCGCGGGCCGAATGACATGTAGCCAAGCCGCAGCCCGACCGAACAGTCGGCGCCTAAGGACGGCACGGGGCTTGATTCGAGGTGCGTGAACCTGTGCCCCATGCCGTCTCCAAGCCTAGCTCCGCGCATAGAACACGATGAAGGCAGCGGCAAAGCCCACCATGAGGACAAAGCCGACCCACCCGAAGACAGGGAGCGCTGCGAAGAGGACGCCCCACAGAAAGACCAGCGCGGCCAGGACGGTCCAGACGATCTCCATCTGAACCACGATTCTCACCTTCTCCCAGACCGTCGCCTTGTAGGACAACCACGAGCTGGCCGCGAAGCCAAGCATTGCCGCCCCTACCAGCCTGTAAGGTGGAACCTCACGGACGGGAAACCCAACCAAGGTCCAGGCTTGCGGCAATAGCAAGAGGGTGAGCCCGAAGATCAAGGCAACAATAAAATGCACGAGGAATGTCGTCTTCAAACCGGTAGCCATCTGCTTCTCCATGCCGACCTCCTCTCAACTCGAGAGCACGGAACCGAGGACAAAGTTGGGTGTCGATCCCTTCAGCATCACCTCGCTTCCCGGATTGTTACGTCGCTTTTGATGATTGGAAGGCTTCTCGCCTCACGCGACCCCACGGTAGTCCATTCCCGCCCCGGCCAAGTCCACCAATAGACACTCGGCAGTCCGGGGCAAGCGATTCGTCGAGACCTAAGTCATGGCGCCCACGCCACACTCACCAAATAGGTTGGAGCCACAGCCCTTGTGCTTTGTGGGTTGCCCCTGTCTCTTCACAGGAGTCCGGCATCATTCGCTCCTCCTGGAAAAAGACAAATCCGGCCCATCGATCCGGCCGGTTTCACTGTTGGCTCTCCGCTGGCCTAGTGACCAACCGCGGCCAGCGGGTCAAGGCTTCCAGATCAAAAAGACGTTCTTCCCTAGCAGAGCGACTGAGACAAAGTGGCGGTTTCCCCCAAGAATGCCGTGCGAGGCAGAGGTGCTGCGGGTCCCCTTGGAGCGACGTCCCAGCTCTGTCCCGACGCCGGGCGGCACGTCACCCTCCACTATACATCCGAATCAACTAATGCGCGCCTTTATTCATTACATTTGAAACAGTCACGGCGGCAGGTGGGCGTGGCAACCCCGAATGTGGTCGGCCGCGCTGCTCCTGTCAATCACTTGGAGGCGCAAGACACAATCGCCTGGCCCGCCGGTTCAGGTCAGACCCTCTGCCAACGCGACCCCCCGTGGCTGAGGGGCCAATGCCGAGATCGCCTTCGTACACAAGGCAAGAGTCTTCGAGGTGGTTGAGGTGGGCTCGCCTCAGCGGACCGTTCAGCTTGGGAGGTTCGTTGGCGATGCTAGAGAATTACACGGCCACACTGGGGCCCGATGACGTGCGCCGGTTCCTCGAGGTGATGTGAATAGAGAATCGGCCCATCACGGCCGCCTCTCCCGTGCATCCGGGAGCAGCCCGGACTCGGCCTGTAAGCCGTGTGGCTACAGACCTAGCGCCCCTGCACGGACTTGAACCGTGAACCTGCGGATTAGAAGTCCAGAGGTCGTTGGCCCCCGCTGGTTCCCGGCCTGCCAATCCGTGGGCCGGACTGACTTGAGGAGGTGCAGGCCCAGCGCCACGCTACGAAGAAAAGGAATCGAGGCCATTTCAGCCTCGGTTTTCTTCCTCTCGTTCTGATGCCTCAGACCCCAATTGACACATTGATTCTCTTGCAGGTCTCCGATCTAACATCCTTCGCGGACTCGCGGCAATAGCGGCCGGCTAGACTCAGTTTCCGACCTAGGGGATACCCCTCCCCACTCCACCTTCCTCCACGTCATTGTCCCTTGCGCTCTTCCCGATTCACCCACCTCGACCTGCGGGGATGAAGTTTTCGGCTACCGCAGGCAGTGGCGAGGATCAAGCCGAGAATTCTAGTCAGCGGCGCCCTACCTCTTCACGGATCAGCTCCATACTGGCCCCCTTGACGGATCAGGCCACGAAGGCCTCACGAATGTGGCGTCACGTCTGTCCACGTGTTCGTGTTGAAATCGTAGCTCCAGGTTTCGCCTGTGTAAATGGGATTACCACTGAAATCGAAGGTCCACGCATAGCCTGTGTAATTGGAATCCACGCCACCAACCAGGCCGCCAAACAGAATGACTCGATCCGCGGCGGTGCTATACACCATGGCGGACGAAGACAGCTTGCCGCCTGCCGTATTCGGTTCCAGCTTCGTCCAGGTATTGGCGTTGTAGTCGTAAGCCCAGGTCTCATCGGTGCCCACGTCGTAATAACCGCCGGACACGATCATCCGGTCCGACTTGGCATCGTAGGCCATCGCGGCGTTGTCGCGGAGGTCAGGCCACAGTCCCTTGCCAGGTTTGATCTCTTGCCATGTGTTCGTGTTGTAGTCGTACGACCATACCCCTTGGTCCTTCTTTACTGTGGAATCCTCATCCCAGCCAGTATCCCCGCCCCACATGATCACCCGGTCGGCCTTCGCGTCATAGGCCATTACTTGGCTGTTCTGGAGTGGAGGGCTGATACTCGGCTTCATGTCGGTCCAGGTATTCGTGTTGTAATCATACGCCCAGGTGTCGTTGTACGAAGACCCGTTGCATTGCCAGCAACCACCGCCAAAGAGAATGATCCGGTCCGACGCCGAGTCGTAGACCATTCCACCGAAACTACGACCCGGAGGCCCTTGCGCCAGCTGCGTCCATGTATTCGTGTTGTAGTCATAGGCCCATGTGTCGTTCAGATACCACTGCTCAGTAATCGCTCCACCGAACAGAATGATGCGGTCGGCCTTGGCGTCGTAGGCCATCGCGGCAGCAAATCTAGCCGTGGGTCCCGAAGGCGGCTTCATCTGGGTCCATTTATCGGCGGCCACGTCGTAGGCCCAGGTCTCACCATTCCAGGGTATTGGGTAACCGGCGAACATGGGCCCCGCAAGCCCGCCAAACAACATGACCCGGTCGGCCTTGGCGTCGTAGGCCATGCCCATATACTTCCGAGGGGATGGGCTCAGGCTGGAGAACTCGGTTGGTGACGCTATGGCTGCTACAGTCGGTACTGCGGGGGGCGTGGGTGGGGCTGGCGTAGCCGTAGGCGGCGCGGGCATAGCCGTGGGCATCGGCGTAGCCGTGGGTATCGGCTGGGATGTGGCACATGCCCCTGAAAGCACCAAGACCAAGGTCAAGCCAGCCAATTGCAATAACAGTCTCTTGTGATTCATGGTCCTCTCCTCCATGGGCCTTCGGCCGAGAGGCATGCCTCGGTCTGCGCAGGCCGCAGAACTATCCATCATCCGGACATCTTGCGATCCCGACCTCCTGTCAACTCGAGAGCACTCAACGGAGGCAACGTTGGGTGTCGAGCCCTTGGGCATCACCTCCCTTCCCGGATTGTCACGTCGCTTCGACGATTGGAACGGGCGTTTCACTCACCTGGGCAGTCCGCAGCCACAGCCCCAGCGCTTCGCGACTCACCCCTCTGCCCTTACAGAAGCCCCACCTCATCCACTCCGCCTGACAAAAGCAAAATCCGGCCCATCGATCCGGCCGGTTTCACTGTTCGCTCACCGCTGGCCTGGTGACCAAGCACACGCCAGCAGGTCATTGCTTCCAGATCAGAAAGACGTTCTTCCCTAGCAGTGAGACTGAGACAAAGTGGCGGTTTCCCCCTACAATGCCGTGCGAGGCAAAGGTGCTGCGGGTCCCCTTAGTGCCGCGTACAGGCTCTCTCCCAAGCTTGCGGGATGGCGCGTCAACTACGTACTCTACACCCGAATCAACCTCTGGGCGTCTCCATTCCATGTAGTTGTAACAATTAGGGCGCAAGGCAGGGGAGTCCGAGCCGACTTGCATGGCCCCCTCACCAGCCGCCTTCCCAGACGGCGAACGCCCAGACGGCAAAGGCGATGATCGCCAGCACCGGATCGCCTCCGCAGGCAACGATCCCGGCCAGCAGAACCATGGACGGGACGATGAGGGCCCGGACGCCTTGTCTCTTTCGGGTCTCGCCACGAGGGGCCCATTTTCCAAGACGATGCCAGCCAGGACAGCGGTAGCCTTGGCCGACCTCATTCAGGGGCAAGAAGTTCGCTGGCGATGGCGGAGAACTACCTGGGGACTATGAGGCCAGATGACGAACGACGGCTTCTCGAGGCGGAGTGAAGAGAGAAGCGGCCCGTCACGACTGCCTCCCTCGTTCATCCGGGGGCAACCCGGCGTTGGCTTGTGAGCCTGCGGACTAGAGGTCCGACGGCCGCTGGTTCCCGGCGGCCCCCGACCTGCCGGTCCGGGGCAGGTTGGACTGGTCTCAGAGCAGGCGAGCCCAGCCCCGGCCACCACGAACCGCGGACGCAATAGCACAATTCGAGTTTGCCCTTGACGTAGTACTCGACTAGAGACCATCCCCGGATAAAGCCCACTCCTAGACGATCGGACACGAATTTGCAGATCTAGTACACATGCTCCATAATGATTGAGGAGGGGGCCGTAAGCGACACAGCCTCAGGGGCCGTCCCACCCCAAATCGTTTCAGCAAAAGTCAGGCTGCGTAGATGCCATAGCTTGCGATTTCGAGGTGCCACATGTTTGAATCCGAGCGGACCATTTCAACTCAGAGCGGCCGCGAGATCCGGATCATCGAGGCGGGCCAACCGGACGGGGTACCCGTCTTGGTCCACAGCGGAACACCATGCTCGAGACTCCTCTACCACCTCTGGGTCGAGGACGCAGTTTCCCGCGGCATCCGGCTGATCGGCTATGACCGACCTGGCTATGGAGGTTCCAGTGCCGTTCCGGGCCGTTCCGTGGCGAGTGCGGCGCACGACGTGGCGGCCATTGCCAAGGCCCTTGGGATCGCTCGCCTGTCCGTTTGGGGAATATCAGGTGGAGGCCCGCACGCTCTCGCCTGTGCTGCCCTGCTGCCGGATCTGGTGGTCGCCGCGGCTGCGCTGGGCTCCCCTGCGCCCTATCCGTCCGAGGGGCTGGACTGGTTTGCCGGGATGGGTGAGGACAATGTGACGGAATTCAATGCGGCGCTCGCAGGCCGGGACGCGCTTCAGTCGTTTGTGGAAACAAGTGCCCCGGGGATGTTGGCTGCCGATCCCGAGTCGTTCGCTCAGGCATTTCGTTCCCTCCTCAGTCCGGTGGACGCCGCGGTGTTCTCAGCCGACTTCGCGGCCTTTTTCCTCAGCTGGATTCGCGAAGCCATCACCGAAAGGAGGGATGGCTGGGTCGATGACGACATTGCCTTCACAACGCCGTGGGGTTTCGAACTGGACCACATTCAGATACCTGTTCTGCTTTGGCACGGCAAGCACGACCGGTTCGTGCCGTTTTCTCACGGCGAGTGGCTTGCAGGGCATATCCCCAGTGCGGACGCTCGGCTCTCGGCTGACGACGGTCATCTCACTCTCGCCCTGCGACGCATTTCCGATGTCCACTCCTGGCTCCTTGCCCGGATGAAGTGAATTGGCCAGCCACCTCACGCGGCGCTGGGAGCCAACACGATTACCGGAATCTTCCTGGGTGCACAGCGCTTCTCATACGCGGCGTCCCCAGGATACACCTCCACAGCCTTACTCCAGCAAGCTTCTCGCTCTGCGCCTTCCACTTCCCGAGCGATATAGTCCTGAGTTCGATTGCAGAAGGTCACCGTGACCTTTGGACTTGCCTTGAGGTTGTAATACCAGGACGGATGACGCGGCCTGCCCCAGTTCGAGGCAATCACGATGAGATCCTCGCCGTCTGGAGTGGCTACTAACGGCACGGAGCGAGGCCTCCCAGTCCTGGCGCCTTTCGTCGCGACCGTGACAATCGGCAGTCCACCCAAGGCCTCCGTGAGCGTGCCTCGGCCTCCTGACAAACGCAGCGCGATCCGATCGAAGACATGGAGGCTGGCAGAGAAGAGCCGGGCCCCTGGACGCGATGCTCCGGTTCTCTTCATGGTGGTATTGACCCAACTGGTGCGTGCCTCTTGCAGCATCATGGCGTCGCCCTTTCCGATACCTGCCGACTCTCATTGCAGCCCCTGTCGCTCAACGGTAGTCCACCAAGGGTCTCGAGCTATGATGCCCGGCTCCGCCGAGCAAGGCTGGTTCGACTCGAGGCAAGAATGGCAGGGCAATAAGAAGCCCACAATCGCCAGCCCTCCGCTCCGCTGTGGCAGACCAGGGACGGGATGAGGCTTACCCAACGAGGGGTGCAGGCCCTATTCGCTCGCCTCAGCAAGCGGGCGGGCCTCAAGGTCACACCACACGCGCTCAGGCGCACCTTTGCCCTTATGTCCTTGAGGCAGGGAATGGACGTGATCACCATCTCCCGTCTCATGGGTCATGCCACCACAGAGATGACCTCGCACTACTTGATGCTTTCTGATACTGACTTGCTACGCTCCCACGAGGCCCACGGGCTTGACTCATGGCTGTGAAGGGATCCACTCCCACTGCCCCTTGTGGCCGGCCCGTCCCCCTCGCGTCGCGCTACGAGGGGCAATCTTTCAAAAACGATGCCGACCAGGGCGAACGCTAGCCTTGGCCGACATAGCTCAGGAGGAGAAGGAGACTCCAGGAGGTAGGAGGCGACCCTGCTAGGGCCACGGAGGTCAAGCCGAATCAGTTCAACATGGTCTCACGTTGTTCACATTTTTGGAGTTGTCCTGCAATCTACCGCCGTACATTGGCCCGCCCCTAAACCCGGAAAGGCGATCGTATACTTTGCAGACCCAAATGAAGATGGCGAACCCTGATTAGTTCGTCATCTTCATTTGGTGCTATTCTCGTTTTGAATTCCTCTTCTTAGCTGGTTTCTTCTCTTTTAGAGGCGCCTTGACCCTCAGTAAGGCGACCATCGCCCCCTTGAAGTCGAGGCGAAAAAGGGATATTGGCTTTTCGTTAGTTGTCTTCCTATTCGCCTTCTCTGTGTTGTCGCTTACAATTTATCCTTGCCTTTCTCTTCGGTATCAGCGACTAGCAGGAGTAAATCACCACTGGCTTCAAATTGATAATAACCCAAAGCCGAAACTCCTTTAGATGCCTCAATCAATCCCATCATCTTGCTAGGATTAATCTTTCCTCGCAATTGTTTTCTGACAGCTTCATATTTCCCACTTTCTTTAACCTTCTCCAACTGTAATGTCGCCCTTCTAATTCTTGCCAGACCATGAATAATGTTGTATATGATGTTTGTCGCTTGTTCGCCTTCTTGTCCAAGATAGTGACCTGTTGGACTGATAGCAATAGCGTAGCCCAACCCAATCATCTCAAGTTTGACATGCGCCCATTCTTGATAAGAATTCTGACTTGGCTCACCATCTGCCTTTAAATAGATTGCAAAATTCTTCGCCCAATCGTCAACCGTAACTGTACGACGAGTGTGTTTTTCTTCATCATAAACTGCACCAACATTTTCCATCCATTTATAGGTTTGAATTGCCAGTTCCTTATAATGGGTTAATGCGTCTTCATCTTCATCTTTAGCCATTCTTACCTCTCTAGCTTATCCGACCATGTCTTCAAATCTGTTGCTAAGTTGCGAACCAAGCGCCCAACAAACTTCCTAGCCTCAGGTGACATCTTCTGTGTAGATTTCTGCCAGTCAGGCAGAAAGGAATTGTGAACTTGACGGATACTATCAATGATCGCCTTCACTTCTGGAGCATCGCGCCACCCCTTGTCGGCTTTTGGAGTTCGTTCTCGATAAAGTGTATCATGTGCTCCGTATTGATCGGCTCTGGCCTTTACACGCTCAGGATCATGAAGTACAGGGCTATATTCCCACTGTAGAACTTTTTTCTTTGCCTGTTCGCCAGGGGCAGCCTTGACAGTCTCAGCCACACGGCGAGTTTGATCTGCTGTAAGTCCCTCTTTTGCGGCCTTCTTAATTACAGCCTCACGATCTGATTGCGGCAACCCACTTTGTCTTACCAAGCGAATATGATGTTCTGTTACTGTTCCCTTGGGTGCGCCGACCACGTCTGCACCTCTAACAATCATTTTTTGGATTTGGGGGCTTTCTGTCAAAAGCGCCATATAATGCTGTATGGAACTTTCGCCCATTATCCCCCTCCGCGCCATATCCTTCTGTGACCAGCCAGTCTCTTCCTGAACTGCAAAGAGAGCCTTAGCAATATCAATCGGAAACATTTCTTCTCGTTGCACATTCTCGATCAATGCCTGAACCAGTACTTCCGTGTCATTTACTGCCTCAACGAACGCCTCTGCCTCTTGTAAGCCAGCACGCCGCATTGCTTTTACGCGGCGATGACCATAGACAAGCTCAAACTTGCCGTTTGTGGGTCTAACTTTTATCGGAACGATTAGCCCGTGTTCCTTAATAGATTGGGCTAATTCTTCCAGTCCTTCTTCTGACCAAGTTTTTCTAATCGCACGAGGCGAAGGTTTGATGTCGGATAATTTGATTTTCATTTTTCTTCCTCCTAATTAGAGATTTGTATTGTATCATTCGTAGGCCATGACTAAGAAGCGTAGATTTCCCCTTGTTTTCGCTGAGGAAGCCGCCAAACAGGTGAACAATACATGGTGGTCGGCAGTGTAGAGCTTTCCAATAATTGGGCAAGGGTTGGCCAACCGAGAACGCCGGCAGGAGGGGGTGTGAGGTGTCAGTTGTAGCTTGACAAAGCGGCTGCGTCTGCTCGCTCGCCGGCGTGCTGGACGCACCTTTGAGGGCTGTGAAATCGGCGTGAAACCTCGTGCTACAGTGCACGATACCGTCTGAGAATAAGTCTTGTGATCTCTCTCCCTGTTCCGCGCTCCTCGAAAAGTCTCTCCTCACATTGAAACTCGTACCTCTGAGTTTCGATGACGAGGCCTGCGAGCTCAACTCGAGTGGCCGGATCGCACTTGCCCGAGTACTCCTTGTTATCCTCTTCCGAACGCAGTCTCCACGATCCGGTGTTCTCGTCGACCTTTGTGAGCCTTCCCACGAGTACCCGCTTCTCCAATGCAATGTCGATGCGGCTGCTTAGGGCTTCGTACACCTTCCTGGCTTGAGCAGTGAAGATCTGTTTCCTGGCCTCGAATCGTCCCTCGGGCATGGACCACTCATAGGAGATGGGCGTCGAAGTCTCAGCGACAAACTTGAGCAGGTCCTTGTAAGCAGTTGCGAAGTGTCCCCCGTATTTGGCTACCGCCTCGATGGATCGGTCCTTGTCGTCGACCTCCCGAACAACATCGTCTAACACTTCGAGGGCCCTTGCGATCTGGGAGTAGCCAAAGAGATCCGCCGGGGCAGCGGTTTGCACGTAGAGGGTAAATGATCCCTGAGAGAATCCGTAGACCTCGAGCTGGTATTGTTCGGGAGCAGCCAGGATCTCGCGCATGTCCGCACTCAGATCGCGCAAAGCCTTCTGGTAGGCATGGGTCACGACTCGCTGCAGCAGCCGCACGGCCTGACTTAAGTGTTCCGCGCTGATTTTGGACTCTTGCTCTGCCTCGGGAGGGGACAGGCTGTAGCGTATGATGGCGCGTCGTCGTCGAATTGCCTCCCTTGCAATGTCCTCGTCTGGCGGTGGGAGTTCCGGTAGCAGGAATCCAGGATCAGGCAGCCAGTTCTGTGAAACCTCGCTGGTCTGAATCGGCGTTATTGTGATCTGCGTCAGATCGCCGCCGGCGACTTTGCCTACGTAGAACTCGCCTGTTTCTGACGTCTCAAAGACCGCCCGAAGGTCCAGCTCCCTTGCGATGAGATGTGAAAGCCGACCCTGTGATACTGGGACGGTTAGGTATGTGTCTAAATTGTCCTCCTCTTCGACCAGGAGACAAACGTAGTGCATCCCTACTTGGTCCCTGGCAATGAAAACCTGTGGCCCGTCGTAGTGAACTAGCGTTTCCAAATGGGCAAGGGTGCGCATGGTTACCAAGAGAGCTTCAGGGTTCCAAAATGGGCACGGAAGTGGTAATCGGGTCGAAGTCCACGGTCCTCCACCATGAGTAGTGCTCTGGATCTCGACCGGTTTTGAGTACAAGCCCGCTGTCGGGCGGGAGGGTTATGCAAACCACCTTCATGCTCCTGTTCTTGAACCTTGTCAGTTTCGACATGTTCAGGCAACTTTCATACGAGGCAAGCAAAGAACAGGACCTGGCCAAGCACTCACCTGCGCTGAACGCCTTGGCCGGATAGAGCATCTTGTGAGACCAGAAGTCGCGCTCTGTGGGAGGTATTGACGCTACGAGGCGATAATACGGCTCATTTTGGGGCCGCACGGCGTCATGCGGTGGGCAACCCGCAGGGAGAGGCTCGGCCCAATGGAGCGCAGCTACCTCCCCTGCCATCGTCGCTTGTCCCCCTTCCAGGCCTATCAGGTCCCCGCCGCACCTTTGCCAGGCGAGTCAGCGCTTTGCTTGCCACGGAAATTGTACCCATCTTGCCTGCTTGTGCAAGTGTCGAATGGAACAATGCCCTCAATCTCAGTATTAGATCCAATGCTCGCTGGGAGGCGCCTCACCCCACCCCACCTGGGTGATAGGCTGATGAGTGCCGATGGCCTCGCGGAGGAATACCCAGCATCCGACGGCAATGGGCGAATTTCCGGGCGGCCCCGATTTGCCTGCCTTTGCACGCTTCGTCTTGAGTAAGCCGTGGCGCGTTCCGGAGCTGGCGCGCCTCGCCCGCGGCATGATGCGGGCCTCGAACTCCTCCAATGGCAAGCTCACGTCATCCCGGCCGCTGTGGAGGGTGCCGGTGCCTTTGCGATTTCCTCTTACTTTGGCCATGCCAGCATCACCACCCCTCAACGTTTATGTCAGTCGGGCCAGAGGTCTCCGGGAATGCGCGGGAAGCGGCAGAACAGCCCGGGGCATAGGCCTAACTGCAGACTTGGAACGTGGCGGCACCAAGGCCGATAGGAGCGGAATTCGAAAGCGCGCAGAGATGCAGGGCATTAGGAGTTTGTTGAGGGTGGGCCGCATGGGCCTCGAACCCACAACCTGCGGATCAGGGGTCAGAAAAGCCGGAAGGCTTAGATCGGCGCTCCGAAGGTGTCGGTCCAGAGCAGGGCAGAATCAGGTTCGCTTCGGCGGATGTGTGGGGGAAAGAGCATCGGGTGCAGCCTTGATGCCTTGCCTGGTCCCGCCGCAGATGGCCCGACCGGAATCCCTCTTTGCTAAAAGTCGTGATTTTGGAGATCTCAAGGGGAAGCACACGAACACTGCAGCAGAGGATGAGGTCCCCCTTCCTGAGGGTTGACCAGCCCGTGTCGGAGCAGTAGCGCACCCGGCTGGGTCTTCCAGTCTCCCTGCCCAAATCAAGGTGCCAGCATGCTTCACGCACGCAAAGCTGACCGTGACCGACGGAGTAAGCCTCTCGCGAAAGGGCATGATCTGTGCCAATGGCGGGATGCGTTCTGTGGGCACTTCCACCCGGCGACCAATGCAGTTTCGTTGCGGTCGGTACAAGGCCGCGCAATTCCCTACGCGAGTTCCTACAATAGATTCAGTCCACCATGGCAGGACCCAGGGGGCGTCAAGATCTTTGTGCGGGGGAGGAACCGCCACGTGGGAGGGTGGCCAGAGCGGACAATTCCCGCCGTTCAGGCATGATGGGAATTGTTGGGGTCGCCTGACTGCTCGGCGCAATCCCTTGTCCACTACCACTGTCAACCAGGGGGAAGGCCATGAAGAAATGTCCCTACTGCGCGGAGTGTCACCACCGGTTGAATAATGACCCAGGTACCAACGGTTGAAAATTGACCCCCCTCCCTAGGGCTAGGATGAGCCTCCGAGGCGCCGGAAAGAGCGGGACTCAGGAGGCTGGGAGGATGGT
>Ga0187882_1000661_pt1 | contig 37596 bp, 44 predicted proteins | sample June2016WEW_19_1_3_FD_132991 | JGI IMG/M metagenome (GOLD analysis project Ga0187882, IMG submission 132991) | Peatland microbial communities from SPRUCE experiment site at the Marcell Experimental Forest, Minnesota, USA - June2016WEW_19_150 | ecosystem: Environmental > Terrestrial > Soil >... | reverse complement strand
TTTCAGCCTTCTATTAGAACCTCTACTTCAACCAACCCAGTTCTTTTAATCTTTCTGGAGTGGGGATCATTTCTTCAGACCACCCGCGATATTCGCGATATTCACTAAATATAAAAATTTAGTTTCCAGACCACTTCCCCCAATAAATTAGTCAGCCCATTCTTCCTCCAGATCTTCCAGACGAGCTTTAGAATGGGCGAGATCGGGATTGAGAACCTTTCCAAAATCAATTCTTTGTTTTTCCTTGACAGGGAAGGAAAAGTAAATTTAAAATATATATAGAAGAAGGAGGTGAGGTCCATGAGATGGATGTTCCCCCATGCAACACATTGTTCGACCTGTGGTTCGTTGCGCTGGTCCTGAGCAAGACGTTAAACGGCTCATTAGAGGGTAAGAGAACCCATCCAAAATTTCTTAAATATTTCAAAGGCCGGCAGATTTCTTTCCGGCCTTTTCTTTCGTTGGATATTTTGACATGGATATCATTTCATCAATAAATTCTATTTTGGAGGAGGATGGATATGAGAAAAATCGCTTGGGTTATTTCAATTTTTTTGGCTTTAAGTCTTATTCAACTTGCTGAGGCTCAATTCGGAAAGACATCTGGCCCTAAATTTTATTCCGATTTCAAACCGGTCGTGGGTGGGTGGTCGGAATATCAGATGTCCCCAAAGGGTGAATCCCCTTCAAAAATGAAAATGGCTGTTGTTGGAAAAGAGGGAGATGCGTACTGGTATGAAACGGTTATGGAAACGAAGAGGGAAGGGCGAGTCATTACCAAAATGCTTGTTTCTGGAGATCCGTCAGACCAGAAGAATATCAAGAGAATCATCATTAAGATGGGAAATGACCCAGCTATGGAGATGCCTGTCCAGATGATGGAGCAGCCTTCAACACAGAAAGGACAATCGGGAAAGGTGATTGATAAAGGGACAGAAAACATTAAAGTTCCTGCTGGAACCTTTACGACAAAACACATGCAGTATCAGGATGGAGAGGTGGTGGATTCTTGGATTTATAAAGATGTCTCCCCTTATGGAATGGTAAAATCCGTATCGAAAGATATTGAAATGGTTCTCATCGGATATGGGACTGGGGCAAAGACCCTGATCACAGAAACGCCTCAAAAGTTTGAGATGCCTCAGATGCCTCCCCGAAGGAAGTGAAGAGTGGAATATCTTGATGTTCTTTTCTTCTAAAGGAAATCTACTATGAAGAGATTGAACACAACCATCTGCTGTGTCTTCTTATTTTTCCTCTTTGCCACCTTTGCCTATGCCCAATCATCCGAAATCAGGATTCTTCATGTCAATGATTTTCACGGGTTTGTTGAACCCTATAAGCCCCTTGGATCGGATGAACTGCTGGGAGGCATTCCTTATCTTGCCTCTAAAGCCAATGAGCTTCGGAAAGAAAAACCATCCTTATTGCTTTCTGCAGGAGACATGATCCAGGGCGACAACTGGGCAAATCTTTTTCTGGCTGAATCCGTCATTGAGTTGATGAATGGGATGAGGTTTGATGTGATGGTATTGGGAAATCATGAGTTTGATTTTGGGCAGGGGGTACTTAAAAAGAGAATTTCAGAGGCAAGGTTTCCTATCCTTGGAGCTAATGTTGAAGGTCTGGACTCTATCAAACCTTATGCCATCAAGGAGCTGAAAGGGATCAGGGTAGCACTCATCGGTATCGTCACAGAAGACGTCCCTTTAGCAACCCATCCCCGAAATGTAGCGGGTCTGAGATTTATTTCTCACATAGAAACTGCCGAGAAATACATCAAGGAGTTAAAAAACAAGACGGATGTCATCATCGTCCTTTCTCATATAGGATACCCCGCTGACAGGGTGCTCGCGGAGAAAGTAAAGGGAATTGATGTGATCGTGGGTGGACATTCCCATACCAAAATTACAAAGCCTGTGAGCATCGGGAAAACACTGATTGTACAAGCCTGGGAGCACGGAAAAGCTCTTGGCGTTTTAGACCTCACGGTAAAGGATGGAAAGATCATCAAGTTCGAAGGCCATTTGGAGGAAATCAAACCTGAAAAGGGTAAAGAGGACAAGGCTGCTTTGGCCATAGTGAAAAAATATAAAGAAAGGGTGAATGCTGTCCTCAATGAAAGAATTGGAGAGGCGGCGGTGGACCTCGATGGAGAAAATGTGAGAAAAAGGGAGACAAACCTGGGTGATTTCATTGCCGATATTATGAGGCGTGCCTCAGAGGCGGATGTAACCTTGATTAATGGAGGGGGGATCAGAACCAGTATTAAAAAGGGAGAAGTGAGAATGAAAGAGATCTATTCCGCCTTACCTTTTGATAATTACATCGTTGCCATCAAATTGACAGGGAAACAGATTAAGGAGGCATTAGAGCATGGGGTATCAGGGGTGGAAAATGAAGAAGGTCGATTCCCCCAAGTATCCGGTCTTACCTTTAAATATTCTCCGCCAGAAAAAAGAGGTTCGAGGGTAAAGGAAGTCTACATCGCGGGTAAGCCCATCGATCCCGATCGAACATATATTGTTGCCACAAATGATTTTCTGGCTGTAGGAGGGGATGGATATAAGGCCTTTGGGGAAGCCATCAAATCATCAAGAGATTTCCCTGCCATCGGGGGGATGATGAAGGGTGAAAAAGTGGTTTATAGTGATTCCAGCAGATGGGTGAGAGATGTGGTGGTAGAATATATAAAGGAAAAGAAAAGGATTGCTCCAGCGATGGAGGGGAGGATCATAGAAATTCGTTGATGAAAGTTTATGTCAATCAAAAATCTGTTGATGTTTTACCTGGGATGACGGTGAAACACGCCCTGATGAGTACAGGACTTTTTAAAGAAATAGAGGCCTCGAAGAAAGTCTACGAGGAATGGGGAAATGAGTTGGGTTTGGATGGCGCATTGTCTGAAGGGATGAAGATTTATGTAAAAAATTGCAAAACATAAGAAGACTGGTCTATGGAAGACCGGTATGCCTTCAAAGTTTTATAAAGTGATCTTTTTGATATTTTTATAAGAAACAATGGGTGTCATAGAAGGGACTTTAAGAATAATACTTGGTATGTAGTAGTTTGATATTTATTAAGGTGTCGCTATAAAACTTTTCTTGCATACCTGTCTTTCTTTTACAATTTTTATTTACGGCAGATAGGTTTATTAAAAGAGGAAGGGAGGAGAGCCATGTCAGAAGTTGAACTTCCGAATGCAGAAGAGCTTGAGGAGATAAGGGGAAAGACATTTACGAAGCGTGTGGCCCTCACCACTGCGATCTTCGCGGTCATCCTGGCGATCACCTCGTTAGGAGGAAACAATGCGATGAAGGAGATGCTCTTGGCTCAGCAGCAATCCTCTGACCAATGGGCTTTCTACCAGGCCAAAGTTTTACGTGAGCATCTTTATCGGGGTCAGAAGTTGCGCCTGGAGATAGACCTGATCGAGCGAGGAAGTGGGATGAAGCCAGAGGCGAAGGAACGGGTTGAGGCAGTGCTCAAAAAGATGGCTGAAGAAGAGGCTCGCTATAGTGCTGAAAAGGAAGAGATTGAAAAGGAGGCTAAGAAGCTTGAACATGAACGGGATGTGAATCGAGACAAAGACCCTTACTTCAACTATGGAGAAGTCCTGCTTCAGATTGCCATTGTCATGGCCTCTGTCTCCATTCTGTCCGGATCCCGTCTGGTCTTCTATTTCGCCTTGGTCAGTGCCATCCTGGGAACCTTCTTTTCACTCAACGGCTTCTTTCTGATCTTTCGAATTCCTTTCTTTCATTAACGATTGGGGTGGAAAGCGCGCGTATCATCTTTGTGGGCAAGGTCCGGTGAAAAAGCTTCCTTCGGAGACAGAAATGTTTGTAAGGATTATCGAATAACCTATCTGAGGTTGGGGATTAAAAATTAAACAGATGAAAACACAAAGAGTTGGGAAGTCGGGAAATACAGAAAGAGAGTCCTCATCCGTTCGTTCCCAGATGTCGCCCCTTCTCTTTCTTGTGGGGATCTTCTTCTTGAACTTTATTTCTCGCATTGTCCTGTCACCCCTGTTACCCACTGTTGAGAAAGATCTAAAGATAGGACATGAAGAAGCGGGATCCTTCTTTTTCATGATATCTTTTGGGTATTGCATCATGCTTTTGGGATCGAGTTTTGTTTCTTCTCGCCTCAATCATCGGAAAACGATCATCCTCTCCACGATCGCCCTGGGTGGGGCTCTTCTATTTGTTGGCCTTAACCATCAGCTCTGGATGGTTCGTTTAGGCCTCTTCACGTTGGGATTGGCGGCAGGGCTCTATCTCCCCTCAGGAATTGCAACCCTCACCGAATTGGTAAACCCGAGGGATTGGGGAAAGGCTATTTCGATTCATGAATTAGCCCCTAACTTAAGTTTCGTAGTGGCTCCACTGATCGCGGAAATGCTTTTAAGGTGGTTTTCCTGGCAAGGCATTTTTACATTGTTTGGAATTTTCTCCATCCTCACTGGCATTCTTTTTTCCCTTTTTGGCAGGGGAGGGAAATTCTGTGGGGAGTCTCTAAATGTCAGCACCCTCCGACTCATCCTGAAGGAGCCCTCTTTCTGGATCATGATGGTCCTTTTCAGCCTGGGCATTGGTGGCACTTTTGGAATGTTTGCCATGTTTCCTCTTTACCTGGTATCTGAGAAAGGAATGGATCAAACCTGGGCCAATACATTGGTAGGGCTTTCCAGGATCTCTCCTGTGGGAGTAGCCATTCTATCTGGGTGGGCCACAGACCGCCTGGGGCCAAAGCAAGCCTTGAAGGTGATCTTCCTGGCCAATGGGATTGCTGTAATGCTCCTGGGCGCAGCTTCTGGATCTTGGATTATCCTTCTTATTTTTCTTCAACCTATGTTGGCTTCCTCCTTCTTCCCACCAGGTTTTGCCGCACTCTCTCGAATAGGAGGTCCTAAGTTCAAGAATATTGCCGTCTCTCTGACCATGCCAGTTGGTTTTCTTCTCGGAGGTGGGGCGATCCCAACCATGATTGGTATCATTGGAGAGACAAGGTCCTTTTCGATGGGATTTATCATTTTAGGGGGGATACTTCTTGGAGGTGCAATTCTCGTACGATATCTGAAATTTGCCAAGGATTAATTTCTTAAAGATAAAACTACATCATATACCTGTGCCCAAATGTAAAAAGGGTTTGGAAAAACCTCCCAACCCTTGAATCTTCTAGCTCCCCAGGCAGGACTCGGTCACTACGGTCAGGGCAAGCTCAACTTATTTTTCCGAGATGTTGCTAGCTTGCGCAACCTGGCCAAATCGCCGGACACAAGAGCTTCCTTCTTGGCCCGAGACCAACGCTTCACTTGTACTTCTCTTTTCCTGGCCTTGGTGTTAGTATCAAATCTCTCTGAATGGACGAGTTCAACTGGCGGATCTATCTTAGTGGTTCGACAAGCTTTGCCTGCAAAGTGCTCTCTGCAGCGTAGATCGAGATCTGTTGTAGCACCGATATAAAGAGAACCTGATCGGAATTTGAGTATGTAGAACCATGCAGGCATTTCTTTTGATTTTCTGGCCCTTCGACAACCCCTCGGCAGGACCTTTCGACGAGCTCAAGTCGAGTCGCTCGGGGTACGCTCAGGGCCATTTCTCCGCGTAAAGAATGGCGTGAGCCTTGAGCAAGCGAAAGGGGCACCCACAAACGTGGTGTGCCCCTAAGCGCGTCGAAATGGCTCCCCTTCGTAAACTCATATCGAACTTTTATAGCCTCTCCATTCGATGAAATCCGGGAAACCTTTGAGCTCCTCCAAGGTCTCAATTTCACTTAATATACGCCGCCTTAGACAGCATTATTAGTGATCTTCTGTACAAATGGAACAACCGTAATATTGACACCAGCACAGAATAGGATAAACTAGGCAAATAAATATCAAAAGGAGATTTAACACGGTTCAAAAATCTGCCAACAATGATGAACTTGAGGAATTTCAGCAGGAACTCTTTCGAATGGAGGTAGAAGGAGTTGCCAAGCGACATGGAATAGATTTAGAGCGTGTCATAGCCATTTATAAACGAAGTCCAGACACTGGCTTTTTCCCTGTTCTCGTCCCCTTTCAGACCAATTTGGACCGAGCGATCGCCATTCTTGGAAAAAACAAGGCGCTTCAACTCTTTGAAACCGAGGACCTCAGTAAGCTTGAGGAAAGAGTTTTCTTAGTTGATGAAATTAACTTCTCCCCTCCTCCGCTTTACTCCTTAGACGAATTACAGCAAGTGCTGGAGGATTTCATTTCATATTTGCTGAAGAATCGAGTTCACTTACTTGAGACAGGGCAACCACTAACGAAATTTGATCGATCGCTCTGGCTGGATTCGCAATTAGCCAACCTTTACCATTTCGACTTCCCGCGAGGCTTTCCACCTCCCCCAAAAAAAGACAGTGATCGCTTAAAAGCAGACAGGGGGAAAATTCTTGACCTCAAAGTCGCCATCCTTAAGATACTGTCTCGAGCTATAAAGCGTAAAGCCTCCATGAACCTATGGAATGATTGTCTTCGAATATTGACTGAAACAGTTTCTTCAGAAGAAGCCGAATTCTACCTCCGCATGGATCAATTTTACATCGGCTATGACGTAACGGACAGAACGGACAAAGGAGCGCCCGAGGAAATTCCGGGCCTAGATCGTCCTGGAGGATTCACAGACCTGCTGGAAGTTATCGGGCATATTGAGAAGGAACTCACCATTGGAACCCTTGCCGAGACGCGTAACGCATTGGCAGACCTATTGACATTTGGCCAATGGAATCGGCCCCTATTATTCGTAAGCAATTATTTTGAGGCTACCGAACACCCATTGAGAGACACCCTGGATTCGGCGCTTGATTTATTTTCCTATTTAGAACTTAAAGAAAGTGATTTTTGGGAAAACTATCCCAACCGAGTAAAGGAGGCTCTCGAAAATGAATTTTATGGTGATTTCATCTATCGAGATAAAGTTAAACGTAAATTCATCCATCAATTCGAACCACAGGCTACAAATTTTTTAAAGCTTATGAAGTCATACTTCGAAGCCACTGGTAGACCACCTCGGATCTCAATTTCTGAAGATGAAGATACCAAAATCCAGGGACAATATGTTTTTCACCAAGAGGGTCAAATTTGGACAACCACTTATAACGGCATAACAAAAAGGTTTGAAGATGCTAAAGGATTTCACTACATTGCTTACCTCCTTGAGAACCCTTGGAAAGAAATTAGGGTATTAGATTTGGTGGCGGCAGTTGAGAAACAAACTGGTCAGTCCGCTGGAAGCATTTACGGTAACATGAGCGAAGAACAGCTTGAAAAGTACGGTCTACGTTCATCAAACCTGGATGATTCAGGGGAGATCTTAGATAAGAAGGCCGACAAGGCTTATAAGCTCCATCTAGAGATGCTTAGAGAACAGTATGAAGCGAATCTAAGCAACCCTGAAAAAGCAGCGGAAATCAAGGAAGAGATCGATTTTATAAAAAGGGAACGTTCAACTTCCAAAGTAGGCGGCCGAATCCGTAAGTTCTCAAGTGAAAAGGAGAAAGCTGAAAAGAAAGTATCCAAAGCCATTTTCCGCTGCCTAAAAATCATTAAAAACGGACATCCCGATCTGTATATCCACTTGAACAAGGCTTTGAGGCCAATCACCGACCCTCTCCGTTACAGCCCGGATCGACCTATAGACTGGATTACCCAGTAACCCCAAATCCTTCCTTTTTAGCACCTTTTTTCATTTGAGATGTCAATTGTCTCTCCCGCCCCTCCATTTGTCGCGCCCCTCTCTTTAGGGAGATGAAGGCAATCAGTTCTTACAGGCGCATCCAATGAAAGCCATTAAATCAGATTTAATCGATCAAACAATCCACTTGTGGAGAGGTCGTTCTGAAGGAGCAATTTCCCGTGAGGATGCGAGAGAAATGATTAACAATGTCAGTGGCTTTTTCGAAGTTTTGGCTGATTGGGATTTAAATACCCATAGTAAGAATCATCACCAATCACATGCTAATGGGAGAATGCGTAATGGGAAGGGGATCCGATAAGACAGGGAGCATAATTTGGTCAGCCTATTCATCATTGTGTAGCATTAACTATGGATGCTGAACGAATAATTTTCTTTTAATTTAAAGGAGTTACAAGAGTATGTGCAGCTATGTAGCAACATCGTTAGGGGGGGAGGGGGACCAAGATGTTTTCCAACTTTGCCCAGATTTTTCATGATGGCATCCTGTATTATAGGGTCGAAACGGACGGGGGCACCCACTTTATCTCCTCTGAAAGAAGAAAACTTGAACTTAAGGACTTGGAAGGTAGGGGGATTAGGTTTCCGACCTTCATTCAGAACGATGAGGAGCATCCCCATTCATGCTTAAAAAATAAGCCCTGGTCTTCAGGAAGTATTAATGACTTCTTGAATTCAAACCAGAGCCACAGAATTGTAGATCCCAAAGAATTGTTTTTGAGGGTGAAGAACATCATCCAAAAGTTTCCCCACCCCGAAGATGAAAACGAATTATCACTTTTGACCTTGTTCCCCTTCCAAACTGGCCTATACTCGGTTTTCCAAACCATACCCTATTTTTCGTTGCTTGGAGATTCACGTTTCACACAAGCCCTTTTGGAGCTAATCGAAAAAATATCCTTTAATGGAATTCGCCTCAACTCTCCCAACGGTCCCTTGATGTCCCGCATAATATCTCTTTACGGAAGCACCTTGATAATAACCATTAACCATGATCACCCTTGGAATCACTCGTTCAATAATATATTGAGCGTCCTTGAGGAAGGCTGCAGGAGTTCCGGATCCTTTTATCTCTTGAATGAACGTGGTCTTCCAATCTCTCTCCCGATTTACTCGCCCAAGATGCTAGACGTGGGCATATGGGGTAAATACCTGGAAAATCTCTCCATCGAGATCCAAGTTAAAAAACAACCGGACTCCCCGTTTTATCTTCACGCGAGCAGAATGGAACAAGAGCTGCAGAAACTGCGCGACGACCTCTACATTTTTTGTCTTGAAAACGTCAACCCTATTTTCAATATTTATCAAGCTCCAGAGGCGATTCCGGAGATTCCAAACCAATACATGGAATTCCTGTCCGGAATATTTTCTATCACTAAGCATCTCGACACCTTTTTTGAAGTGCCCTTTTTATTCGATAGCGTGGTTACCTGGGCTAAGGAAATCGTATTACGGCTTAAACACGACCAAAAATTCGATGACAAAAATAAGCACATCATTCATCTTGTGGGTGAATTTATCCAGCGATTCAAGCCCAACATGGACGGGTATTATGTCGTCGAAGACATCGCAAGATATGTCAACGAGGCGGGTGATCTTTCTAAGAAATTAAGGCCCGAAGACATTACCAGACGCCTCAAACATTTTGATCCGCAGCGAAAAAGAGACTGGGTGGACTTAGGCCCAAAAGAAGACAAGAAACAAAGAACCAAAATTAAGTTTGACTATGACAAACTCTTGAAACAGGTGAATGCTTAGAGATCGACCTGAATTTACCAAAAATACATTTACCAGGAGGCGAAGTGATGGAAAACTTTTTAGTGAAATATCGACCGACGGTTTGGGAGGATGTTGTAGGACAAGAGGGCGTCGTGAGGTTACTCAAGAATATGATCACTACCGGATCGTTCCTCGCAGGACTTCTGCTCTCGGGAGTTTATGGAATTGGAAAAACCACCTTAGCGAAACTTGTGGCTCGCTCACTGCTTTGTGAGCAAAGGCCGCCTGGGACATTTAATCCCTGTAACCGATGCATCAGGTGCGAAACACCCTATTACAGTGGACAGTTCATTGAGAGGGATTGCTCCAAACTCACAGTTGAACAGATTAATTCAGACCTTGTTTCTTATGTGATGTTCAGAATCATCTATTATGACGAACTTCAAAGGGTTAAAATTCCGGCTCAGGAGATGTTCCTCAAACCGTTAGAGGGTGATCCTCATCGCTTGAATGCCCTTTTAATATTCAGCACAGCCGATTTGGAAAAAGTGGATAAGGCATTACTTGAACGCGTCATACACCTGAAGCTCCTGCCCCCTACCGTTGACCAGCTCGTCCCATGGCTTGAGAAGATCTGCAAGCTTGAATCAATTCATATAGAAGATAAACCCGTTTTAAGCATGATAGCTGAACATTGCAAATGTATCCCTCGAGCCTGTCTCAACTTTTTACTTGAGCATTGCATCCTTGGGAAACAGTCAATTTCAAAACAGATGGTGGAAAAAACAATAAGGGTCGATGGAACCGGAAGGGAGGGGATAACCCCTCACATCAAATTTTAATATCTCATGAACAGGATATCTTTTGACTCACAATTGAAATCACATAACTTATCGCGCGAAGATCTTAGTTTCTTTTCAGCCACATTTGTTCAGTGTAGGTTCCCTTATAATATAAAAATGGATGAAAATTCCGGTTGGCTGATGAGAATCTTTTATGGGAAACGTGCTGCTTTGGACGACTATGCAATTGTCAGGCATTTGATGGGAAAACATCTGGTGGCCACCTTCCCGGGGCCGTACACCAAGTACTTATGTTTAGACCTGGATTATTCTATAGATCTAAAAGAGACTTTAGATGCAATCCTCCGCATATTTCCTAAGTCCTTGGTCACCCAGTCAAGCATGAGCGAGGGAATTCACGTCTATCATTTTTTTGAATCAAAGATCAGTGTAAACAAGCTCCAGAAATTGATCAATAAAATATTGGATAGTCGCGGGATAGTAGTTCAACCCGGATATTGCGAAATCTTTCCTCAAATAAACAGAGCGCTAAGGCTCCCCTTAGGCAAAGGCTCATATGTGCTGGATGAGGAAACATTAAGCCCACTTCATCAGAATGTGGGGGAAGGAATAAAACTCATCAAAGAAAAGATAACATATCACTCCATCACTGAGATTTTGTCTCATAGCAAAGCTGGCAGTAAGCTAACTCCGTCCATCCCTCCTCTTTATGAAGCTGTTAGAAATATTGCCACACTTTCAAATGGAATTAACGATTCCATGACCACATCCAACTCAAGGATCCCCAACCATCCATGGGATAAGCTTCGGGGAAGAGAATTTAAGGATCTCATAGATCAGTCTCTCCGATCAGGAATAGAGGAAACAGGGACCCGATATTTCCTTCAATCCAAACTGATCTTCTATTATTGGTCATTAAACTACTCTAAGGAACAGTGTTATGACTTGATACTCAAATGGTACCTCTCCCATGACCATCAGTCTAAGGATTGGAAGAATAATCCAGACCGCGTGTTGCGAAATCTCAAGAGCGCAATTGAATGTCTATACCGCAATGCCCAGCCTAAAGGACACTATCCTCACCCAAAGTATAAGAAACATCTGAGAGTGGCGGATGTACGGAATATCGTTCAGATGACCCCCGACTACAGGAGGCAGAAATTCATCTTCTCCCTTCTGGCATATGCTCTCAATACCAAGGACTTGATTGCAGAGTTCCGGCTTCCTAAGAAGGCCATCATCAAGTTTGATGCTTGTTCCAACACATCCTATCAGGAAAAGATTTCATTTTGTGAGTCAATTGGTTTAATCACAAAGATTAAGGAGCATTCTAGGGAAGATCATCGAGCAAGGACCTATCGTCTAAATTATGAGTTTTTAGATGACGAAGAGGTCGTCGAAACTTTGGAAGATGGGTTGAAAAAGATTTTCAAATTACGAGACCTGAGAAAAATGTACAGCAGGCACTATTTCCATCTCATTACGAAAGATGGAACTTAATGTCAAGGATGTTAATTTTAGGACAAGTAGAGTAATAAATATAATATATAGTTGTACCAGATAGTGAACCATATAAAATACTAAAAGTAAGTATTCAACCCAAATTAACCGAATTTCTCAGTCAATAGTACCCGCAGTACACTTCCTTTATCAAAGCAACGCATTAATGATTTGCTTCATATCCAAATAGAACGGTTTCGACCACCCGCCCATGTAAACCTTTGACCGGTCCATCGGGTTTGATAAACCCCCGGACAGCATCCAGCTCTGAAAAAGAGTTGTTCTGACGTTCATGATGAACCTGCCAAATTGATTAGGTGTTGTTTTTGTGGCATATTAGGGAACGGGAAACAGGTTTGATTTTTCTTTGTATTTTTGATAGATTAGACTATCCTTGCAGGGTGGGTATTTGAATTTTTTTATAAAGAATGGACCAATTAAAACCTGAGAGACGGAATTATGCCAGCGATTGCACCTCTTGAAGATTTGAAAACTGCCCAGAAAGATCTTCTGGAAGCGAAGGACTTGAACGAGTTGAAGGCGGTATTTAAGAAATGGCGCCGTATTGGATGGAAGAATGTATGTAAGCTTTGTCTCCAAGAACGCACCCCAGAACAATTGAAAGGTGAGGGCGGATGAGGTTTCCGAAAGAGAAATTGAATAAAGGAATCCAGCAACGTCCTTCTTACTGTCCCCCTTAGTTTGGGTTTTTTAGTTTTATCCTACGTGGAGCGATCTTTTTTCGTTGGGATCACGCTGGATGGAGAAATGGAGGGTTTTTGAGTGACTAAAAGCAAGCGAGATAACGGAGCCAATCTGGGCTTCGAGCAGAAGCTTTGGCAGGCAGCGGATAAGATGAGAAGTAATATGGACGCTGCAGAGTACAAGCATGTTGTCCTTGGGCTAATATTCCTCAAATACATTTCTGATGCTTTTGAGGATCACCGCGCGATGATTGAAGGGGAGGCATCTAACCCTAAGAGTGAATGGTATGTCCGGGAGCCCCAGGAACGCTACGAGGTTATGGAAGATCGCGATGAGTACTTGGCAGCAAACATCTTCTGGGTGCCGAAGGAGGCAAGATGGGATTTTCTGAAGAAAAATGCGAAGCAGCCAACAATCGGGAAGCTTGTTGATAACGCCATGGACGTTATTGAGAAGGACAATTCCTCGCTTAAAGGCGTGCTACCTAAAGATTACGCCAGACCCACTCTTGATAAGGCAAGGCTGGGAGAATTGATAGACGTGGTAGGCACGATTTGCCTGGGCGACTCGGAGAACAGGAGCAAGGATATCCTCGGAAGGGTTTATGAGTACTTCCTTGGGCAGTTCGCAGATGCCGAAGGCAAGAAAGGCGGCCAGTTCTACACGCCAAGGAGTATAGTCAAGCTGCTTGTCGAGATGATAGAGCCCTACAAAGGGCGTGTCTTTGACCCTTGCTGCGGCTCAGGGGGTATGTTTGTCCAGAGTGAAAAATTCGTGCAAGCCCATGGCGGAAAGATAGGCGACATCTCCATTTATGGGCAGGAGTCAAACGCTACTACGTGGCGCTTGTGCAAAATGAACCTCGCAATTAGGGGCATAGATGCGGACATCCAATGGGGAGACAGTTTCCATAACGACCAGCAAAAGGACTTGAAAGCGAATTTCATCCTCGCCAATCCACCATTTAATGACAGCGATTGGAAAGGAGAACTTTTAAGGGATGACGCAAGGTGGAAATACGGCACGCCTCCGACAGGCAATGCGAACTTCGCATGGGTGCAGCAATTTATCCATCACCTTGCCCCAAATGGAATTGCTGGGTTTGTGTTGGCTAATGGCTCGATGTCTTCGAACACTTCCGGAGAGGGGGAGATAAGGAGGAACATTGTTGAGGCTGACATTGTTGACTGCATGATAGCCTTGCCGACACAGCTTTTCTATAACACCATGATTCCCGCATGCCTCTGGTTTGTCACGAGAGACAAAAAGAACAGCAAATTCAAGGACAGGCGGGGACAGGTTCTTTTCGTTGATGCCCGCAAGATGGGTATTCTTGTGGATAGGAGGCACAGAGAGCTTACTGATGAGGAGATACAGAAGATTGCTTCTACCTACCATGCTTGGAGGGGCGAAGGCGGAAAATATGAAGACGTGAAAGGCTTCTGCAAATCCGCAAAGCTGGATGAGATTGGAAAACATGGACACATCCTAACGCCCGGACGCTATGTCGGGGCTGAGGATGTCGAAGAGGATGAGGGGTTTTTTTATGAAAAGATGAAAAAGCTGACCTCAGAGCTTGCCCAGCAATTAAAGAAATCGCGTGAGCTTGAAGACCAGATAAGCAAGAACCTCACAAGAATAGGGTATGGATTATAGCATTCAAGAGATACAGGAAAAGGTACACATCACCTTAGGCATCCTATTCAAGAATGATGCTTTTCTATTGGAGAATGTCGTCCATGAACGGTCAATCGCCCATAAGCTAGCCGAATACTTACAGGTTGAATTCCCAGATTGGCATGTTGATTGTGAATACAATAGAAAGGGCCGTGATGAAAAAATTTTGAAAGGTATTCATGAGTGTCTTGAACAAAGAAAGACGGACAGAATCTTCCCTGACATAATCGTCCACCTTAGGAATACAGACAAAAACCTGTTGGTCGTAGAGATTAAACCTAATGATAATAGCGACCCATGTGATGTCAAGAAATTGGAACTGCTTACAAAGCCTGACAATGGCTACGAATATAAATTAGGCCTATATGTAAGATTCAATCGGCTGAATAAGCCTGTTTTGGAATGGTTTAAAGACGGGCAGAGATATGAGGCAACAGCGTAAGTTTAAGGAAACTGAGATAGGTGTCATACCTGAAGATTGGCAAGTAACAACCATCGAAGGAATTAAAGCCGATAAAAAGCATGCCCTTTCGATGGGGCCCTTTGGGTCCAATATTACCAAAGACAATTTTGTTCAATCAGGCGTCCCGGTAATAAGGGGAAACAACCTGACAGAATATAGATTTTTGGACGGGGATTTTGTTTTTGTCACGGAATCGAAGGCTGATGAACTCTCTGCTAGTATTGCCTTCTCTGAAGATATTGTTATCACGCATAGAGGGACTCTTGGACAGGTGGGCATAATTCCTAAGAAGAGCAAACATCTCAAATATGTGGTGTCACAAAGTGGAATGAAAGTTAGTTGCAACACTTCAATGGCAAACCCTCAGTTTGTTTTTTATTTTCTAAAGTCTCCCAAGGGCCAATATCTCCTATTAAGGAACACATCACAGACCGGGGTTCCTGCCATTGCGCAACCTCTTGCATCACTGAGAAGCGTACCAATTCCCCTGCCAAAACTGGATGAGCAAAATTCAATCGTTGATGTACTTTCACCGGTAGATGATTTGATCGAGCTGAACCGCCGGATTAGCACTAACCTTGAAAAAATCGGCCGAGCCCTCTTCAAGCACTGGTTCATAGACTTTGAATTTCCGAATGAGAACGGCAAGCCTTACAAGTCAAGCGGCGGTGAGATGGTTGACTCTGAATTAGGGGAAATACCGAAAGGGTGGAAGGTTAGAAAAGTTGGAGAAGTCATAAAAATATTTGGTGGAACGACACCAAGCACAAAAGAACAGAAATATTGGGAAGGAGGTACAATCCATTGGGCTACACCAAAAGACCTTTCTGATTTGGACTCTCCAGTTTTGACAGACACAGAACGGAAGATAACTCCTGAGGGTCTAGCAACAATCAGTTCTGGATTATTGCCAGTTGGGACGGTCTTACTCTCGTCCAGAGCTCCGATTGGATATATAGCCATTTCACAAATACCTGTTTCAATTAATCAAGGATTTATTGCGATGGTCTGTAACCATGAACTTCCAAACTATTATGTTCTCAATTGGATTCAATATAACCTTGACATAATAAAATCAGTAGCGTCAGGAACTACTTTTGAAGAAGTGAATAAGAGCAACTTCAGACGCCTTAACATTTTAGTCCCTCCACCGGGACTTATTTCAAAATTCACAACAATATTTGGATCATTATATGAATTCATCCTGAACAATTCGTTTCAATCCAGAACGCTCGTGTCGATTCGTGATTCTCTTATTCCAAGGCTCATGTCAGGGCAGATTAGGGGAGGGGCACAGGGAGGTGCATGAGAAACGACAGGGAAGATATTTTATTCTGTAAACATGATTTGAGAGGGGTTATACAGTATCAAGCAGAGGAGATGGGAAAAGAGATTGAGGGTTATGGCAGAGATTATATTCTAAAAGTGAGCGTTGAGGATTTGTGTGATTACTTGGAAAGTAAGTATCGGATTAATCCGATAGTCTTACTTAAGGATAAAATTTATATTAAAAGCCATGGTGAGACCGATATAGATGTACGATATGACATTGATAGGTTTATCCCTGATAAATCCAGACCTTTTTACGTTAAAGGCACCTCTATAACGTATGCTATGCCTTATGAAGGAGATAGCGCCCTTTTTCAATGCAGGGCTTCAACCTTCACCACAAGTCCGCCGAGAGCAGAAATAACCAAAGATGAAGTTCTCATAACGTATAGCGAAGTTACACCAGACCCTGCCAAAATAAAGGCAGATTTTGAAAAGAGAGTAGCCGATATCGAAAGCCATTTAAGGTTTGTCACAAATGACATAACAGCGTTTAACAACGGCTTAAGACAGAAAGCTAAGCAAAAGATTGAAGATAGAAAGGCGAGAATACTAAAAGAGCAGGGAGTTGTTGCAGCTTTAGGATACCCTATAAAAGAAGCGCATGGAATGCCTGCAAGTTACGCCGTCCCCGACATAAAAAGAAAAGTAGTAATCCAGAAACCGACAGCAACGACCACACCTTTTGCTCCGGAGCCTGCTCTGGATATGGCAAATTACGAAGCTATCCTGAAAATAATTTCGGATATGGTTTTAGTGATGGAAAGAAGCCCCAGTGCATTCAAGGGGATGAAAGAGGAAGACCTAAGGCAACACTTTCTTGTTCAGTTAAACGGCCATTTCGAAGGGGCAGCGACTGGGGAAACTTTCAATTATCAGGGAAAAACCGATATTCTTATTCGGGTGAATGGAAGGAACATATTTATTGCGGAGTGTATGTATTGGGATGGTGAGAAGTCGCTGCTTGACAAGATAGGGCAGCTTTTGGGGTATACCTCATGGAGAGACACCAAAACTGCAATTCTGGTTTTTAACAGAAACATTGAGTTTTCAAAAGTGGTTGCTCAGATTCCAGAAGTAGTGAAGAAACACAAGAATTTTAAAAGCCAACTTGACTACAAGTCTGAAACAGGATTCCGCTTCGTGTTGCACCACAATGAGGATAAGAACAGGGAGTTGATATTAACCGCTTTGGCGTTCAATGTGCCGAAGTGAGAAAAAGCCAGTAGCATCATGTCACATATCATAACCGAATCGGACGTTGAGCAGGCAGCGTTAGACATTCTTGAAGAGTTGGAATACAAGACTCTTTACGGTCCTGACATCGCCCCTTCGCCGGAAGGCACAAAACCGGAAAGGAAAACTTACTCCGATGTTGTTCTTATTGAGAGATTAGCTAAAGCAATTGACAAGCTCAACCCTTCCATCCCGAAGGAGGCAAAGGTAGAAACCATAAAGAAGGTTTTAAGAACAGAAAGCCCAAAGCTCATCGTTAACAACCAAAGCTTCCACAGGATGCTGGTTAACGGGTTAGATGTCGAGTATAGGAATAAAGATGGCCGCATTGCAGGCGACAAGGTTTGGCTCTTCGATTTTGAAAAAATACAAAACAATGAGTTTTTGGCAGTCAACCAGTTTACAGTCATTGAGAACAACTGCAACAGAAGGCCGGACATAGTTATCTTCGTAAATGGCTTGCCTTTAGCAGTTATCGAGCTGAAAAACCCTGCCGATGAGAACGCCACGGTCTGGACAGCCTTCAGCCAGTTTGAAACCTACAAAAACGAGATTCCATCCCTGTTCAATTATAACGGAATACTGGTAGTTAGCGATGGCATGGAGGCAAGGGCAGGCACCATCACATCCGGCAAGGAATGGTTCATGCTCTGGAGGACAATAGACGGGAAGGAAATAAAGTCAGACATCAGAAGCAAGTCAATGGAAATCCTTCTTAAAGGGATGTTTGAAAAAGGGCGCTTCCTTGACGTAGTTAGGCACTTCCTGGTTTTTGAGAAAGAGGACAATGCCGTGCTTAAGAAACTGGCAGGATATCATCAATACTATGCTGTAAACAAGGCAGTGGAGGCCACGATAAAGGCGTCAAGCACAAAAGGCGACAAGCGGTGCGGCGTTGTGTGGCACAGCCAGGGTGCAGGGAAAAGCCTGACCATGGTTTTTTACACAGGAAAGCTTGTCTTAGCATTAGATAATCCGACTATTGTCTTGCTTACGGACAGGAATGACCTTGATGACCAGTTGTTTGATACATTCAGCAGGTGCAACGAAATATTACGGCAGAAGCCTGTCCAAGCCGAAACAAGAGCTGAGCTAATAAAGCTGCTGAAGGTAGCCTCTGGCGGCATAGTGTTTACCACGATACAGAAATTCCTGCCTGACGAAAAAAACGACCCATACCCATTGCTATCTGAAAGGCGGAACATAGTCGTCATAGCTGACGAAGCACACAGGAGCCAGTATGACTTCATAGACGGCTTCGCAAGACACATGAGGGATGCTCTGCCAAATGCCTCGTTCATTGGCTTCACAGGAACGCCAATAGAGAAGGCAGACAGGAACACGCCCGCGGTATTCGGGAATTATATTGACATTTATGACATTGAAAAGGCTGTCCATGACGGCGCAACAGTCAGGATATTTTACGAGAGTAGGCTTGCAAAGATCGAGCTAAAGCCGGAGGAGCGGCCAAAGATTGATCCGGAATTTGAGGAAGTGACAGAAGGCGAAGAGATTGAGAAGAAAGAAAAGCTGAAAAGCAAATGGGCCAGGCTTGAAGCGCTGGTAGGCAGCGAAAAACGGATTAGGAATATAGCCAGAGATATTATCAACCATTTCGAGGAACGCCTCAAAGTGCTTGATGGCAAAGCAATGATCGTCTGCATGAGCAGAAGAATCTGCGTCGATCTGCACAACGAAATAATTAAGCTCAGACCCGAATGGTACCACAAGGACGATGACAAGGGCTTTATAAAAGTGGTTATGACCGGTTCGGCGAGCGACCCTCCAACCTGGCAGGAGCACATCAGAAACAAGCAAAGAAGAAGAGACATTGGGGACAGGATGAGAGACCCCAACGACCTTCTCAAAATTGTAATCGTGAGAGATATGTGGCTTACAGGCTTTGATGTGAAAAACCTCCACACGATGTATATTGACAAACCTATGCGGGGCCATGGCTTGATACAGGCCATAGCAAGGGTAAACCGTGTCTTCAAGGACAAGCCCGGCGGCCTGGTTGTTGATTACATAGGAATAGCAGATGAGCTGAAAAAGGCATTAGCAGAATACACTGAAGGCGACAGGAAAGAAGTAGGCATACCGCAGGAAGAAGCAGTAGCAGTGATGCTTGAAAAATACGAGATAGCAAGCGCCCTGTTGCAAGGCTTCAATTACAAAAGCTTCTTCAAGGCAGCCCCAAAAGATAAGATGGCCATAATAGCCTCGGCCATGGACCACATCCTTGCACAAGAGGATGGGAAAGAAAGATTCGTAAAATACACAACAGAGCTTTTGTGGGCATTCGCCCTTTCAGTTCCAAACGAAGATGCATTAAAAATCAGGGATGACGTAGGGTTCTTGCAGGCAGTCAAGTCACAATTCATAAAGAACACCACAACGACAGGCAAAACACAGGAAGAGCTTGACACTGCAATAAGGCAAATCATCTCAAAGGCAATAGTCTCTGACAAGGTGGTGGATATCTTCGACTCCCTGGGCTTGAAAAAGCCGGACATCTCGATCCTATCAGACGAATTCCTTGAAGAAATCAGGGGCATGAAGCAGAGGAACCTCGCCTTCGAGCTTTTAAAGAAACTCCTCAGTGATGAGATAAAGGCAAGGGCAAGGAAGAACCTTGTCCAATCGAAGTCCTTTGCCGATATGCTGGAAAAAACCATAAGAAAATACCAGAACAAGAGTATAGAAACAGCAAGAGTAATCGAGGAATTGATAAGGCTGGCAAAGGACATGCGTGAAGCAAACAAGAGAGGAGAAAAACTAAACCTTACAGAGGATGAGCTTGCCTTTTATGATGCTCTTGAGGTCAATGACAGCGCAGTCAAGGTGTTAGGCGATGAGACATTAAGGACAATCGCAAGGGAGCTGGCGGACACGATAAGAAACAATGTGACAATAGACTGGACTTTGAGGGAAAGCGTTCAGGCAAGGCTGAGAGTGATGGTTAAAAGAGTGTTAAAGAAATACGGCTACCCACCGGACAAGCAGAAAAAGGCAACAGAAACAGTCCTTGAGCAGGCAACACTGATTGCGAAGGACTGGGCAGAGAAGGCGGCCTAACGTTGTGAAGAAAAGGCTTTCCCTCTCGCACAAGAGGTAGAATGGTCCCAAAGCTACACTTGAAAGAGACTCATCGGCAGATACTTTGGGTTCTGCTGTTTTCCACATTGTTCTTCTCAGTTGTTGCCATTGTGCAATACATAGTTGTAGAAAATCAGGCAAGGAAAACTGCTCTTTCACAACTCAAAGATTGGACTCAGGAAGTCAAGGAGGCAATAAGCTATATTGACGATTGGGATTTAAAAAAATATCGTCGAGCTGCAATTCTAGCTCCCAGATACTATGTTATTGCTGAAAACGGAGTTGTCATAGATATAGAAGGCTTTATTCCTGACCTTATTACTTCTCCGAAGTTCCTAATGGACTTAGTCCCTTCGAACCCCGCAACTCTAACCAGAATCGGTGGCGAGCCATGGCGTCTTCTCCTCAAAAAGCTTGAAGATGGCTCAGTAGTCTTGGGAATTTCAGATCCGAAAAACCTGAAAGAAGCTGATGAAACACTCGTTGCAAATGCGGAGAAGTTTAACAATTTGAACGTAGAACAGGCTGCAAAACTACCGACAAGGGAAACTGATAACATAGTAGACTACTCAGTATTTGACACTAATGGGAATCTAAGGATGCAATGGGGTGGGATACCCTTGGAATTTGACGGAGTCAATTTGTCAAAATTGTTTGCGACCCCGATCCAAGAAAAGAAGATTGGCGAAAAAGAGTACCTAATTCTGGCAACGCCGGTTACTGACCGTTCTAACAAAACTGTGGGTACAATTTTAGTCCCTCTCGATATCTCCCTTCAACGAGAAGCGTTGCAAGTGCAAGAGCGTTTCAATTTTGTTGTAGCAGCATTGTCATGGGTGATGGTGATTCTATTGGTAAGTTGGTACTTCATTTCTAATGAAAGGACGAAGCGCAAATATCAAATTTCACTCGAAGAGGCTTTGAAGAAAGGGGAATGCGAAAAGATCGAGTTCAAGGAAACTTTGGAGATTGATGTGAATACGAACGCGACGAGTCAAATTGTCCTCAAGTCCGCTCTCAAAACGATCGCAGCTTTCCTGAATTCATCTGGTGGCACTTTATTCATCGGAGTCACGGACAAGCAAGAGATAAGAGGCCTGGAAAGAGACTTTAGAATATGCAAGAACAAAAATGTAGATGGTTTTGAACAGAAGCTTCGAGATTTGCTTTGCTCCCGCTTTCATCCAACCCCTTGGGGTAAAGTTAATATCAGATTTGAATATGTAGATAACTTAGTAGTTTGCGCCACTGATGCGCAACCGCTACCGAAAGCTGAGGTTATGCATTTCGATGGAGAGGTACACACTCGGGAAGGTAACACCACAAGAAAATTGGAAGGGCCCCAGCTGACTGATTGGTTACAAGAGCGCTTTCATGGCTGATGGGACATCTACAAGTCCCCCCTCGAGGAAGCATGGTGTCATCCATAAAAAAGTTGGGCCTGTCAATTTATGGTTAAATCATCGGGCGGATTTGCTAAATGACTACTGGCCTATCCTCTTGGGGGAAAAATTAGTTTTTGTTATTCTGAATTAGGCAACCTCAAATTAAAATTAGAACACAATGAGATAGGTCAACGAGCTTCTTGAAGTTAGCAGGCGAAGTCTACAGTCGCATAGCAGCCCAATAATCCTTCCCGAGTCACAATGAGAACCCACCATAATTTCTTCAAGTAGAGAGGACTCCTTACCCCTTCCCGTGTTTCTCTTTAGCCACTGTTTTTAGAAACCTCGTTTATATAGGGGAACAGTTAAATCCTTTTTCCTCGTTACATTTTGTGTGACAGAACCCTTCTTAGCCACCTTTGAAAGAAAGATCGGAGTACCCGTATGAAACAGGATCAGTTTATTGACACCGATCAAAAAGTTGCCTCCATCCTTAAGGAGATGGAACAGGGATTTCGGGTTGATGTCAATATGCTCATTGAGCTTAAGAGAAGTTATGAGAAGACCCTTTTGTGTTTGCAGAAGAGGATCGATGAGTCATTTGGCAGGACGGTTGAAGTAAACTCAAGTAAGTATCTTGGAAGTCTGTTGTTCGAGCACCTTCGCTTGCCTTCCTTAAGGAGGACCCCGACCGGAGCCTTCTCCGTTTCTGTTGACGTCCTCGAAAGACTCATGGCCTGTAGCTTCAATGCTCATTCGATTCTGCAACCCGTGACTGAGTTTAAAAGGATCCAACCTCTGGCTAAGTCCGTGAAGACCATATTCAGGAAGTTGGACTTGCATGGAGGAACCCACCCCGAATTCAACCAATCTGGGTGCCCGACTGGCAGAATCTATTCTTACATCCAGAATCTGCCAAAAGAAGTTAGGAGGGTTTTAATCCCGGATCAAGAAGGGAACGCCTTTATCGAACTCGACTGGTCTCAGCAAGAGCTAAGAATCCTTGGTGCCTTATCTCAAGAACCTATGTTTCTGGATTGTTTTGACAAAGACGAAGACCTCCATAAGAAAGTAATTTCAGGGATGTTACATAAGCCCATCTCCGAAGTCACAGGCGAAGAAAGGAAAACTGGAAAGACCATTAATTATGCTCTCATTTTTGGCCAAGAGGCACCAGGCCTTGCGTGGAAGTTGAACACCTCTTTGAATCAGGCACAAGAGCTGATTGACCAGTACTTCTCTTCATTGCCTATGATTCAGAAATTCAAGGACGAGTCAAGGGAGAAGTTTTTGAGCACAGGCTATGCAGAGACAGCCTTTGGACGAAAGACCAAGCTGGATCTTATCGGACCGAAAAAGGATAGGGAACTCAGGCGAGGATTCAACCACATAATACAAGGGACGGCAGCCCACATTCTGAGAATGACACTGGTAAGACTAAATGAGGCTTTAAAGGGCAAAAGGGCCAAACTCAAATTCTGTGCCCACGACGCTGTTTACTTTGAAGCCGAAAAAGAGGTCTCGGAAAACATAGGAGAGTTGGCGAGATCTATCATGGAAATAGAGTTCAAAGGAGTTCGACTGCCGGTCACGATGAAGACTCACAATGACTTCTCTATGGGAGAAGGAGCCCATGCATGAAACCCCAGAAGTTGACCAGTAAACATGTCATGCAGACTCCATTGAGGAGGTGAGTGGCGCAGGGGAACCTCCCCCCTGCGCTCTCTCAGATACGGACGTGAACCTCTCGGCTCATCCGGCTCCAATTATCCAGCCGTCGGTCTTCAAACGGCTTTGCCTTCTTCACAGGTTCCTCCCATAAAATGGTTGACCTTTGAATCCGGTTGGATAATCCACCCCCTTCGCTCCAGACGCATTACCGTCCTTCATCGCTACTACGGGGTGGTCCGCCCCTGTGTCCCGCATCGGTACTCTCATTCTTGTGGGTCCTCCACTTGAATTTCTCCCTTATCATCGGAACGACAGGTTCCCACGTTGCACATGAAAGCCTGAATCAAGTTCACGCTGCCTCCATACCGGATGTCATTCAGCCTGGAAACAGGTACCATCTGAACTTATCCCGAGACAGTGTAACCCCTCGGTTTTGACATCGTCTAATTTCATTTCGACACGTGATCAGCGGTTCACTTGTATTCGTCTCCTTGATTCTTACCTGATCCCGTCTTGCGGGACCTTTTCCTTAACGCTCACTACCCTGGCATTTGACCAGAGCAGCTTAAGGGGGTTTGGAGCCTGTCCCTGTAAACCGACTCCGAGGGGTCTACCCTCATCTCCTGTGCAACTTCGTGGCGCACTTACGAGTTGAAAGAGAGGATAACACGATGGTCACCGGCGCGGCGCGCCGTTTTGCCACGTCCGGTGCACTCACTCGTTAGCCGGTCATCATCACGTGCACCTCATCACCGAAGCACAATCCGGAGGGGGCCGACACTTACAGCCGCCTCGCTAGCAGCCCTCGCCAAAATCTCTCCGACAGTAGGCATATCGACGAACCGGATGGGACTCGGGGATCCGAGAGCAATCCCTTGAGGCTCTTCTTGGTTTTCTGGGATGACTATGTACATCTTGAAAGAGTACGAATCACCCCGGTTGAAAGGTCTTAGTCTAAAATCAAGTTCCTGTAGCGGGACCTGCGGTGTAACCGGAGATATTTGTAATGCCTGATGATATCTGTCCGGCGGTGAGGTCTCCACGTAGATGCATCGGTCACCGTCCCCGAGGGTCGCGCCGGACTCGAATTGCTCAAGATCCTTGTTGCCCCGATTGACAACCTGCACGTCAGCCAAGAATAGGTTCTTGAAGGTTCGGGTGCTACCGTCGTGCGTGATTGCAATCTCGGCGCTTAACGATGAGGTTCCACCTGCATGGCGAAAGACCGGGAGGAGTTCAATACGTCGACCCACAGGCTGAAGTCTTGAACGGTAGGCGGAAACAATGGTGTTGATGACCGCTCCCATGGCCCCGCCGCCTACGAGGGCCACTATGACTAGGACCCAATTGATTTCCCCCATTGATCACCTCGTTTGTCTTCTGGCTAACGATTGGCATAACCTGCGCGGGCAACCCCCAAACCTGAAAACCTGACGGGGCTAATCCGCGTGAGGTTGATGCAGTTGTTATCTGTTCACTTTATTCGGTATACCTGAACCTTGCCGGTGGAGTGCAGCGGAACCGACGTAGTGTTCCAGGCGCTTGCTCAGGCTTCCTCTGCTCTGTCACTGTGCGAGTTGCGGTGGTGTCTTCAAGTCCCGCCACAGTTCCATGGCATTCGCCGTCCTATATTGCACCCGTCTGCGCAACGTTTTCTCCAGGGCGAAATTGAATGGTGGCGGCAAGCTGAGCGCCAAGTCCCGAGGTTTTCCGGCCAGTATCTCATCCTTGGTGAAAGTGAGCTCTTTGGATAGTGCCAGTTGGAGGAATAGGAGCCCAGTGTGGTAAATGTCGACACGCGAATCTATTGGCCCAAATTGGGACTCGTCGAGCACCTCCGGCGGGAGCATCCACAATGCTCGTGTGTTTGCAGTACTGACTTGATCCCGCAGTTTGGCGATGCCGAGGTCAGCCAACTTGAACTGAGTGATGGTCTTGTTAGGGTCTGTGGGTGTTATCTCATCCTTGACCACCGCTGCAAATACGTTCCCAGCGTGAATGTCTTGGTGGACGTAATTGTGGATATGAAGGTAGTGAACGGCTTGAAGCAGGCATCTGGCGATTGGGGGGATCCACAGCTTGCCGTCAAAGTCTGGAAGAGTGAAGAGCGCCGAGATGGGGCAGTAGCACCGTTCGGTGATAATGTAGAACGTATCGCGATACTCGAATGCGTCAAAGACGAATGTGATATACGGATTACGCAATTGCCTGAGTTTCTCGAACTCCTCGACTGCGTTGGCCATGACATGTTCGTAAGTTCCAAGTGGCTTAAGCACCTTTGCCGCAAGATCATTCCTCCAGACGTCTTGGCAGGCGAACACATCGCTGAAGTGCCCGCCGCCGATCCTGTCGCCCATCGTGTATGTATTGTTCGTCCAGGTGCTTGTGATGACTTCGCCGGGTTTTGGTAGGACGACAGTCTTTGCTGGTGGAACTGGCGGGGTAGTCGGTGTGGCAACTGTCGGGGGCTCTGTCGCGTTACTCATCTGATCCTTCCTATTGCCCGAACAATCATTAGGTTGATTCGCATCTTATGCGAATCACTGGTTTCCGACCCATATAACCTGCCGTTGAAACGGTGAACACTAGTGCGAATACGGATCGGCATAAACACGTTGTTGAATATACGAAAAAGGGGAGTAGTATGTCAAGAGAAGAAGACCATCGATGATTACCAATTCAAATCAGGTATGTTTCGTTAAAATGATTGGTCGAAGAGTTCAGGAAGTAATCTACACTCTTGATCGGGATCTGTTATTTTTCGGTTTAAGGGAGAAAACTGCCCCATAGAAGCCTTGTCATCACTGAATTCTTGAGAAAGCAAGTACGAAGGAGTGGACTATTTTTAGGTAATTAGTCCCCCTCCCATCCGTAATCCCTGTCCACTCTGCCCCTTACCTATTTAGGGTAGCCGCTAATTTCTTTTCTCTTGTTGCACTTTGTAAGGCAATGGACATCAGGCGAAGAGCCGAAGTTATGACGGCAAGGGTTCTCATTATAGGGAGGTATCAAAAAGCCTCTCTTTCGTTACATTTTGTGTGCAGGGAGGTGATTCTCATGAAAGCGATCGAAGTTTCTAAGAAGACCACATTCAAGCCTGAGCCGGTAACTTTATTTTCTTTTGGGAGAGGTACATGCCCACAAACCGGTTCCAACTGCGGCTTTATCCGTAAGACATGCAAAGTCTATTGCTGGCTAAAGTAGGGAGGGCAGATCATGAAGAAGCTATCCGAATTGATTAATGAGTGCAGAGAGAAGGGAATTTCCATAACAGAAGGCAATAAAGTTTCAAAGGAATATCTTGTCTCCAGACTGGCTGAGTACCACCTGCAGCGAGACCAGGGGGGCCTTCAGCCTCTCGAACAGATTCTTCCTCAGTTAGCAAAAGACATTGCAGACCTCCCAGAAAAGGAAAGAGAAGAGGCCCTGAGGAGCGACCGATTTGCCGCTGGAGAGAAGAAGAACGGCATCAGAGGCATCCTTCACATCGGGTCAGAAGGGAACCGTCTCACCTCAAGGAACAGATGTGCCAACACCTACCTTCTGAATGAACTGACGGATAATGTTCCGCATCTCAAGGTCTTAAATCTAAAAGATTTCGAAGGATCGATCTTTGATGGTGAACTTTATCTGCCAAGTGAATTCGTTAAACTTGACGCCTTTGTCAACGCCCTTGAGGCAACTACTGCTCTGCTTCACTGCTCACCAGAGAAAGCAAAGGAGTTTCAGGAAACAGGTCAGAGGATTCACTACCACATATTCGACGTGCTGAAGGCAGAAGGTAAAGACCTTAGACCTCTTTCCTTCAAAAATAGACTTCAATACCTTAACGAATTCAAAAGCTATATCAAGTCCTTGGAGCTTAACCAATTCATCGAGTTTGAGGACCTCATCTTTAAGGACAAAGAACAGTACTTCAAAGAGGTTATCAAAGCAGGGGGCGAAGGAATCGTTCTGAAAGACCTGGAAGCTCCCTACTTCCAAGGAGCAAGATCCCAATCCTGGCTGAAACTGAAGAGGTTCAACACCGTAGATGCCCTGATCATTGGCTATGACAGAGGAAAAGAATGGGACAAGAAAGGACTGATCGGGTCTGTCGAATTAGGGATTTTTGACGAGTGCGGAGACCTCCGATCGATCGGGAGGGTCTCCTCTCTCTCGCTACAGAAGAGATTTGGGATGACAGAGGTGGTTGAAGGAATTCCCACACTGAAAAAGGAACACCTTGGAACAGTTGTTGAGTGTCGATTTCAAGACCTGAATAAGAATCTTAGAGGGAGACACCTCCAAATCCTGAGCTTTCGGGAAGGTCAAAACGCGAAACCGATCTCCGAGTGTTACTTGAATCTTTCAAACGAGAAGGAGAAATTGACTCGTGCGGGGATCCAAATTCCTGATCCTGTGACTGAAAGGCTGATTCAATTTGGAGACTCAGGAATCACCTCGATAAATTTTAGGAGCACCGAAGATTAGACCCAAGGACAAACCCAAGCTTAAGGAGACGGACATGGTCAAGAGGACGAAGGATTCTGGGAAAAGAGCCCGGAAGAAAAGCCACGACACAAAGAAAGAGATGATTCGATTTATCCGCCAGGGATGTTTTGATAAAGAAACGACAGAGTCTCTAATCAAGGAGATAGAAGAAATTTGTGCCTTTGAGGACAGCCTTGAAGAGTTTTAACCAACACTCACAGAAACAGGAGATATTTGCTATGAACGGTAAGAGAAGGGTCAAAAGCATAAAGAGCGCAGAAACTCAGCCATGTGTCACATGTCCTGCCACCGACATGATCACTTACCAATGTTGGAACTGCGAATTATTCGTCTCCGGCTACGAAAACGGCGACATCAAGTGCGGCTATCCATCGGAGCCTCCCTTGAACCTGGACTTCATCAGGGTAGAACCTGACGCTTCCAGATGGGACGTCAAATATCACCTGAGGAAACAGGATGTGGTCTACGGCCACCCAGGCCTCTATGAATTTGGCGAGATCTACGACTCTGAAATCGGCAGGGTCTGGAACACATGGGTAAGGGACAAATCTAAACTAAAACTACCTGACAGAGCGAAAACCCCTCAACCCTGACCTAAATTAAATATCTTTTTACATTATGAAGGGACTCTGAGAAAAAAGCTCAGGGTCTCTTCTTTTTTTGGTCAAAAAGCAAAAGTCAAACCGCAGTCAAGCATCCAATTTTCGCAACTCAGTGTAATCGAATGAAATTCGCAAAATTGTCAAGCAAATCAAGCTAACCGGATGAAGAAGTAAAAGGAAAAGTAATGTCACATGGGAAGCTCTTTAACAGCATCAGCATCGTGAGTGTCAAACTCGTCAAAGAGAAAGACGCCTATTACGGTGCAAAAACCATCAGAAACCCTGAAGAGCTGGCTTCAATTGCCAAGAGATTCCTGGACAATACAGACCGGGAGGTATTCCTTGCCATCAACTTCAGCACGGTCAACACAATCAACAGTATCCACGTCGTGAGCATAGGCTCCCTTGACAAAACGATAGTCCATCCAAGGGAAGTCTTTAAGGCCGCTATACTCTCAAATTCCAGCAGCATTGCACTGGCTCACAACCATCCCTCTGGAAGCCTTAACCCTTCTCCAGAGGACATTCTGATCACAAAGAAATTGGTCCAGTGCGGAGAGATCCTCGACATCAAGGTGGTGGACCACATCATCGTCGCAGACAACCAGCACCTCAGCTTCGCCGAACGGAAGATAGGAGGGCTCGGATGAAAGAGAACAACCTTCTCGAACAGATGGCCAAAATCATCTCCGAAATCCAGACCATCAACATATGGATAGATGACGCAAGGACAAACCGAATCGCAAGAATTCGATACCAGAAATCAAAACCGAGACTTAAGGACCTCGTCGAAGCTTACAAAGAATCCAGAAGATCATACGACGCTCTACAAAAGGAGGAACCACAGTGTACCAGCCAGAAATAGAGGAATATCACATCAGGAACCTCTACCAGCTAAAGCTAAGAACAAAGAAGCCTATGACAAGGCTTGTCAATGCAATACTTGATGCCTTCTTCGGCCAGTTTGAGGAATTGGAATGGGGAGGCGCAGATGCAATCACCCATTCCAGAGATGGACAGATCCTCGTTGGCAACATCGAACTCACCTTTCTCAAAAAGATGTTGACCAACCCTCAACGGCAAGGAACTCACGAAGTACTGAACCCGGTACAAGAAAATTTAGCAAAAACCCAAACACAAGGAGGGAACTCAGATGGACAACACCGGCTCAGACAAATTCGCTCTTGAAGCCTTCAGCCTGGCCTTCGCCATACAGCGAATCTTTCAATCCAGACTGATACCGCCAGAGGCAAAACAGAAACTATTCTACGACTACCGCAAGCTCAAGGAACAGGTAGGACTCCTAACAACCATTAAAGAGAACAAGGAAACAGACCAGAAAATGTAAGAGAGAAAGTAACGGAAAGGAGGGAGCACTCAACCATGACAACAGCCGTCATCAGAAACTTCAAGGAAGTCATTGAAAGCAGAGACATCAACAGGATGAACAAGGAACTTTACGACTTCCTCACCCTCTACTGCGGATTTATCGCCCATTACGACATCAACAGCTTCAAAGCCACCTACAGAAGCCCCAAGGACTTTGCAGAGGTCTTCATCAAGCACTTTGACAGAGAACACCCGTACTACTCTGGAGTCTATGCATGTCACCAAACGTCCTATAAGGAAACGGGACTGACCAAGGCCGACATCAAAAGGGAGTTCGAAAGAATAGTTGATCTTCACAAAGACCAGATATCCAGATGGGTTAAGGAGGAACTCCGTAAAGAACGCTACGCCCTCTACCTCAAACTTAAAGAAGAATTCGAAGGGAGTGACCGCCATGGCCTACCGTGCGAACAGAACTGAAGTGAATGAAGTCTTTAAACTTTTCTGCGAAGCAATTGGAAAGAGAGTAGCCCAAACCTGGAACGACGTAGGAGCCTGGAGACTTGACTACGCAAAAGAATACGGCGGCTACGTCATCCAGGAAATCATCAACGACAGAGGGGCCGTCGAAATGCCACTGGGCCACGAACGACTAAGCGCCACAGAGTTGGTCGAGAGGATGAGATTCGCCCTCCGCTGGTTTGAGCAAAAGAACAGCATAGAAAAGAGATGAATTTCCAAAGGAGGAAATATGTGGAACGAACCAACTCCCGAAAAGCTTGCCAAACTACCGAGGCTCTATGAGACAGAGAAAGCCCCACTCAAAGACAAACCGATTTACATCCACTTCTTCATCGGAAGATGCGACTGGTTCATCGCTGAGTATGATGGAGAGGACCTATTCTTTGGCTACGCCATCCTCGGCGACTCAAGATTTGGCGAGTGGGGATATATCTCTTTCAAAGAGCTAAAGCAGATCAGGGTTCCACCCGGGATCGAGGTAGACTGTGAATTCTTCGACCCACCGCTTAAGGCTTCAGAGATCGAAGAGATAAGGATCAAATGATCCCAAAGAAGGACGGAAGGCCATTATATGGGAGAACAATAAAATCGCCATCCTCGTTACATTTTGTGGGGGCAAGGGCACAGCGCCGGTGAGCTGGGTAGGCGAGATTCCGGAGGTAATTGCGAGCATCCTGCCCTCGAAAGGAAGAAGTGTTTAGCAAACCTTGAAATCCTATCTGTAGTCTCAGACGAGGCCGAAAGAAAGCTGAAGAAAATTAAAGGAGAATACCGATGAAATTCCAAAAAACAGAGATCAACGGGAAAACGGTCTTTATCATCTCCAAAAGAGACATGGAGGCCATCAGGGCAGAAATTCTACTTAATAGCCTCAAGGCAAAGACTGCACGTCCAGAGGCTTACAGGGAACTAAAGAAAGCTCTCCATGAAGCGGTGTCTTCAAAGATCTTAATCGATGAATACTATCCGTTAGCCAAAAAGATTGCGGGATTCTTGAAAGAACTCTTTGAAGTTACCTCAGGGACCATCTTCTACCACCCGTACAAGGACATCAATCCGGATATTTACGGGAGCCCTCAAAAATTCACAAAGCGGATCGATGCGCTCCTTAAAGACATGGAGGCGCTCGACGAAACGCCACCTCTGAAACTCATTAAGTGATAATAACGAGTTGGAAGTTTAGGTCTGATGGCGAGGCAATATGAGTTTGGATAATTAGAACAGTGTGGTAGTTGGAGAAAGGAGGGAAAACCCAATGTCGGAGTTTAGAGATAAAAGAATCTCAAAAGAAGTAATGGAGCAGTATGAGGCCATTCGTAGGAGTGGTGTGACTAACATGCTTGATATTTTTGCTGTGAAAACAGTTGCTAAAAGAGTAGGTCTGGTCGAGTTAGCCAAGTTGAGTCGAGAAGACTACATCTATCTCTTACAGCATTTCGGAACGTTAATGTCTGGCTATGGTGTACAACAAGAGAATTCAAAAGAAAGGAGGGAAAAAACCATGGAGCATTCACAAACGACTAATGCTGAAGCAGAGGGCATCGAGACAGGCAAACCTCAGAGTGAGGCGAAGCCAGTCAAGGAGAATCGATCCGATGCTATGCGTAGGGCTTGGATCCGTAGGCGAGAGCTGTATGGAGAAAAAGGCCTGAAGCCTGCCACAGCGTAAAAAGTCGAATCTGTGAACTGTGGGTACAGATCTTGAACCCCGGATACCCGGAAGGGAAATCATAGTAGATTGGGGAGCCTGCCTGGTTCACAGACCACCAGAGATGACCTACTGGTGCCGAAGATGACAGGTCAAGGAGGAAAATCATGGAAGCACTCGAAACAACACAAACGGTGGAGACTGAAAGGATTCAAATAACCGATCCAAGGGAAGCGAAACTGAGCGACATCATCGAGCGCGGCAAGGCAAGCCTTCATAAAACCCTCGAGGAGATCCAACACGAGTTTGCCATCAGAGAGGACATGGCAGTAAGGCCGACCGCCATCGACTTCCTCATCCGAGATCACAAAATCCAGCCCGTGATCCGAGACGAAGCCTATGATCTGACCGATCACAGCCAGAGCCAAATGCTAACCCGAGCTGGCATCCCAGTGCAGTTTGCCCAAAAGCTGATGGACCTCGAAGAGAACGAACTGCTATCGAGGAATCTCAAACGATTGACCGACCGAATGGAGGAAGACGGAATCCTGCTCCGTCGAGTCGGCACGACCATCAAGGGATGGCTCTCGCCTGCCTATAAAAGGATGGATGCCGCACCAATCATGGAGGCCTTCATAAAGCGGAACCTGGAGAAGGGCTTTGTTCCCTACAGAGGCATGAACACAGCTTATCGCTACCAAATCGCCATGATCCAGCCCAGGATATGGGAGCCTGTACCAGGCGAGTTCGTTATCTTTGGAACCAGCCTCGTAACAGGCGACTACGGAAACCAGAGCCTTGAGATTGACCTCCTCATGCTCCGAATCGTCTGTCTGAACTTAGCCATAGGCTACGACATGTTCCGAAGAATCCATCTCGGTTCAAGATTCCAGATGGGAGAAGGCGACGAGATCATCCCGATCAGTCAGAAGACGATAAAACTGGACACCGACACAATCTCCTCTGCCATCACAGACGTGGTAGACGCCAGCGATGACCACATCAAACTCCTTGAATACAAGATTCATGAGGCGAACGAGAAAGAGATCGGAGACCCCAAATCCATCTACGACACTTTGAGAAAGAGAGGAATCCGCAAAGAGATCGTTGAGCAGATCAAAACTTCCTACGACCTCCCCCAGGAAGTCGAGATTTTACCAAAGGGCAACAACCTCTGGAGGCTCTCAAACGCCATAAGCCTCGTGGCGAAAGGGGTCGAAAAGACCGACGAGAAGCTCGATCTCGAAAAAGAGGCGATGAATCTACTGCTGGCCTAACGGAAATACCTATCGCAGACCATATAAGACCGTAGAAGGGCGGCTCTTTAACAGGGCCGCCTTTCTCTTTTTCAAACAAAGGAGCAAGCCCATGCATGAATGCGAGATCTGCGGAAATTCCTACGAAATTGATTGGACCAAGGAAGGTGAAGACTATAACGACTTCGGCTACAGGTACTGCCCTTTTTGCGGCGCCCTGTTCGACACAATCATCATTGACAAACAGCCCTAAGCATCATGGCAGTAACTACCCAACCCACATCAAACGGTGATCAGGATGACTTCAAAACAGCTCAAAAGAAAGGTTGGACAGCTTTATTCCAGGAAGAAACTGGTCGAAACAGTGGGGGGCCTGGAGGAGGCCATAATGGCCTTTATGCTCATCGAAGGCAAGACAGAAATCCACACAGAGAAATTTATCATTAGACTGGTGGATGGAAGACTGGACATCTCTGTGAGAACGTCCATCGACCCAAACCAGCTTACACTGAACTTTATCAAATTCCAAAGAGAAGGAGGACTTTAACGATGAAAGTATTGACCCACAAGAAACCATTACTGGAAGCACTGGATTTAGTAAAAGACGCCGTGTCCAAGCACGCCGCCCTACCGATCCTGAAAGACGTGAAGATCACCGCTGAAGGCGAAAGCCTTCACCTTTACACCACTAACCTCACCACAGGCATCAAAACCCGTGTCAAGGAGGCAGACGTTATCGAGCCGGGCATAGCCCTCTGTGACACTATCAAACTTCTTTCCATCGTAAAGGAGCTACCCGATGCCGATATCATCCTTAGCAAAGAGCAGAACGGCCACGTGAGAGTGGAATGCGAGAACGCCAGCTTTAAGCTCGTCGGCCTCAGTCAAGAGGAATTCCCGAACGAGATGACACCACCGGAGGGAAATATCTTTTCAATAGGCCAAGACTTCTTCTCAGCCCTGCTTAAGGTCAGGCATGCGGCGTCTAAAGAGGAATCCAGGTATAACCTGAATGGGATCTATCTCGACAAGGAAATCGTGGCAACAGATGGCCACCGTCTTAGCCTGACCAGGGACAGCAATCCATTGAGAGGCACACTTGTCCCAGCGGAGTTCGTGAACATTATCTTAAGACTGAGAAGAAACGGAAATCAGAACTACACGCTCTCTCGATCCGACAGCACTATCTTCATCTGTTCAGAGGACCTGATAATCCACTGCAGGCTGATCGATGGGGAGTTCCCAGACTACGCATCGGTTATCCCAACGGCGCATGAAAGAACAGCCACTATGGACAGGCAAAAACTTCACCACGCCATAAAGAGAATCACGCTGATGAGCGACAAGTCCAACCAGATCCATTTTGAGTTTAATGGAGGGAGTGTTCTCTTGACGTCGGCTAATCCGGATGCGGGCGAGGCACGGGAGGAACTCGAAACCGATTACACACCAGCCTCCACTGAAGAATCACCTTTTGCCATCGGCTTCGCAGGCAAATACGTATTGGATGTTTTGGAAGTGTTGGACAATGACCAGGTCACGTTCCTGATGAACGATCCTGATCAACCGCTGAGGATAGAGGAGAAGGACTCCACACACATCATCATGCCAGTACGTTTAATTGGATCATCTCAACAAGAGGCAGAGAAAGCTGCCTAACCTCTCCAGTAGACGAGAGAACACAAGGAGGACAAACACCATGAACAGAGCACTTTTAGAAAAACCATTCGAACCAAGCCAGATAAAGCAGCGCCAGGGAAACTTCGGCCACATCCTGGACTATGTTGAAGGACATGTTGTCACTTCAAGACTGAACGAAGCCTTCGATGCAAACTGGTCATTTGAGATCGTTAAATACCGAATCCTCAAAGACACAGACGAGGTCCTGGTCCTTGGAAAGCTCACAGCAGAGGGAGTTACTAAGATGGCCTTTGGCTCCAAGCAAATCGAGAAGAATAAGGATACCAAAACCGTCACAAGCCTGGGAGACGACCTTAAAGCTGCCTCTACAGACGCATTGAAGAAAGCAGCCTCACTCCTTGGGGTAGGTCTGTATCTTTATTCCGATCAGAGACCTAACGGCAAGACAGAGGAGCGCCCAGATACACCGAATAAAGGGGCCCCCACTGGGAATGAAAAGAATCAACCCGGACCTAAGAATGAACCAGCCACTGGTGACGGTAATGGAGGTCGTCTCACTAACAAGCAGCTTGCCATGATCTTTGGCGTAGGCAAATCCAAGGGCCTCCAGACCAAGGACATCAAAGATAAGGCATTAGCCACCTTCAAAAAGAACCTGAATTTCCTCACCAAGGAGGAGGCATCAACATTCATCAACGCCCTCCAATCTATGTGAGGAATCTAATTACAAAGGAGGACACATCATGCTACCGAAAGCAACCAAGAGAGAGGACTTTGAGCGATACATTCACATCTCGTACTCTCAGTTGAAGACCTATTTGACATGCCCCCAGAAGTACCAGTTCCAATACGTCAGGGGAATCCCATGGGAGTTCATACCAGAATACTTTCCCTTTGGCCGAGCAATCCATGAAGTCGCTAAAGTCTTCTACCGAAACCTGAAAGAGACCGGCCAGAGGATCCCTCTGGATGAATTGACCAAACACTTCAAGGAATCCTGGGACCGGGAGACACAGGGGAACAACATCCGTTACAAAGAGCATCAGAACAGAGACACCACCAGGGAAAAGGGGACCCAACTGGTGAAGGTGTTCTACGAGAACGTGGCACCCCAGCGAATAATAGGGGTAGAAGTTCCATTTTCCGTAGATCTGGTCTTGGAGGAAACAGGAGAGGTCCTCCCATGCAAACTGTCAGGCATCTTTGACCTCATCGAGTCAGACGAAGAGGACACTCTTGTCATTGTCGAGCTCAAGACCAGCTCAAAGCGATTCAGCGACGACCAGATAGATCTGGATCTCCAGGGAACGCTTTACTCCTATGCCCTAAAGCAGATAAGATTTCATACTAACGGGGAGGACACCCTGGTCCGATACGACCAACTCTTGAAGCAGAAGACCCCTTCCATGGAAACCTATTATGCCGTAAGGGGAAATGTTGATTTCACCTGGGCATACCATCTCGTGAGAAAGGTTCTGAGGGCCATCGACCACGAAGTGTTTCACCCAATCCCGGGGTGGCAATGCAAGGATTGTCCCTACGGTAAGACCTGCCAACAAGAGCAATAACCAATTCTAAAGGAGCGAACTCAGACATGTCCATCATCTTCGAACTGTATAAAACATCAGGAAAGAAGGTCTGCCCACCCAATTATGTTCGCAAATCCAACTGCCCTCTCATTGTCCGCACAACGAGCGAAGATTTGTTGACCGCAAATGTGTTTGGAATCCTCAAGAACCTGGACCCTACCATTTGGCTGAGAAGATTCTTAGGAGAGGCGATCAAAGGAAAGGACTTCAGCAAGCACTCCTTTGAGAACCTCTCCTTTGAGTTCTGGAAGAAGTATAGACCGCCGGTAAATCGAAAGTACAGAGAGGGAATTTCAGAGGTAGATGTAACCATTTCTTATAAGGATGGGATCATTTTTATTGAGGCTAAATATCTCGCACCCGTGAGTTTAAGGACGACAAGCGACGTGCAAAGGGATCAAATTATCAGATACCTCGATTTGGCCTCGTACCATTATCTTAACCACCCTGATAGGGTTAAGGAGTTCTATTTTGTTCTTATTATCGATACCGATCGACCACCCTGGATCCTGACCCGATACAAATCCCCACGTAATCTCGCAAAGGGGCTCACGCATCATGGGCTATTTCCAGTAAATGAAGATATTGGCAGTCTGCTCTCAAAGGGCTTAGGTTGGCTCTCATGGAACCAGCTTAAAAAGATCTTGGAGGTCGCAAAGTTACAGTTCAGGACACCAGTGGAAAGAAGATTTGTCGAAGACCTTATTGTCTATTTAGATTATAAAATTAGGGAGGGAGAAAGGATCCGAACCGAGAGAAAACAGATGAGTTTCTGGTGAACTATCCCCGCTCAAACTTCAAACCAGAATGTGACTTTTGAGGTTGTCATGGGAGTGAAGACTCCTTCCTGAAGTCCACAAGCAGACATTTTAGCAAAGTATGCTTGATTTGAATCGGTAATCATCAATGCTCTATTTGTTCTTGACATACTACTTTCTTTTTTTGTACATTCAACCCATCCTGAAGCAATTTCTTATTACTTAAATAGTTTCCTCTTGCAAGAGAGATCAGGGTATTTTTCATTGGGAGATCTTTCAAGAGTCACATTCTGGAAGGAGGATAGACATGATCAACAGTAGATGGAAAATGGGAATTGTTCTGTGCTTTCTTTCGATTGTTCTGGTCTGCGGCCCTGCCCTTGCTGCAGAGAGACCTGCCAAGCCCATTAAAATAGGTGTTCTTTTCATCATGTCCGGGC
>Ga0187882_1000658_pt1 | contig 37787 bp, 21 predicted proteins | sample June2016WEW_19_1_3_FD_132991 | JGI IMG/M metagenome (GOLD analysis project Ga0187882, IMG submission 132991) | Peatland microbial communities from SPRUCE experiment site at the Marcell Experimental Forest, Minnesota, USA - June2016WEW_19_150 | ecosystem: Environmental > Terrestrial > Soil >... | reverse complement strand
CCGTTCAGCTATCCCGACGTCGAACCTGCCGGCTCAGACATAGCGGCTCTCAAGGTGCGCCAGAACATCGGCGGAATTGCGCGCCGCGCCACGCTGGTCAAGCGTCTGCGCGACGATCTGGAACATCGAGGGACCACGGTGTGGCTGGTCGACGCGGGTGATTTTTTCGACGGCACTCCTTTTTCGACCGAATACCACGGGAAAGCGGACGCGGAAGCGATGAACGCGGCGGGTTACACCTTCGGCACGCTCGGCAACCACGAATTCAACATCCCGTTCGCTACGCTTCGCGAGGTCATCGCGATGTTCAAATTCCCGATCCTCTGCGCAAACGTCACGGAGAACGCGACCGGCAAGCTGCTGCTCCCTGCTTCCGAGATTCGATCGCTGGGTTCGTTGAAGATCGGCGTGTTCGGCCTCGTTACCCGCGAGTCGAGCAGCTATCCTGCCGCCAAGGACCAGTTGACGATTGCGGGCGAGATCGATACCGCGAGGCGCATGGCGGATACGCTGCATCGCGACGCAGGCATCGTGATTCTCATCTCGCACGCGGGAGAACAGGTGGACGAGCAGATAGCGGCGGCCGTGCCCGGCATCGACGTGATTGTAGGAGGACACTCGCACACGCGCCTCCCGGTCGGCGAGCTTATGTGGCACTCCGACGAGCTGAAGCCTAAAGAGGTGAACGGAACCATTATCGTGCAGGCGCATCAGTGGGGCGGTGAACTCGGGCGGCTCGACCTTCTATTCGACAAGGACGACAGCGGCGCCTGGCACGTCGACCGATACCATGCGCGTCTTCTCCCGATCACCTCCGATATCCCGGAGGACCCGACCGTTGCGTCCATTGTCGCGCGCTATTGGAAGCCGATTGCAGCCCGTTATGCTGAAATCATAGGGCAGGCGGCGGCAGATATCTCCGAACGCGGAGACGATCTGGCGTCCTACAATCTGGTCGCCGATGCGGTCCGGGAAGCGTTTGGTACCGAAATCGAATTCGAGAATATGGGAGGCGTCCGCGCCTCGCTGATCAAGGGGAACATCACGCGGGCCGATCTCATAGACATGGATCCGTTCAACAACACCGTGGTGACATTCAAAATCACCGGGCGCCAGTTAAAGGAAATTCTCGCGCGCAGCCGTCCAGCCGTTTCAGGACTGCATTACCGGATGGAAGGCGGGCAACTGTCCGAAGTGACCGTCGGAGGCCAGCCGGTCGACGACAATCGCGTTTACACGGGCGCCGCCAACTCCTATTTTGCCGCGTCAGCCATGAAAGGGATCGAGGTCAAAGACACGGGCAAGCTTCGGCTCGACGTAGTCATCGAGCAGATTCGCAAGAAGGGAACCGTGCGGCCGGTCTACGACAGCCGGCGCATCATCATCAATCCGTGAAACACCCGCGAGAATTGGGACGTGACTTCCGGGAATGAATCAGCCGTCCCTACGGGACTAGCCTCGGAGGTATCCGAGAGTCCCGGCACTGAAGTGCCGGGCTACTATCGTTGCGTCCCTAGCGGGACGCGGCCAATACCGAAAAACGTGATGCGAGCTTAGCGGGACGCAGCTCCGATGATTTGATCATGATCCATCGAACAAACCTCGTGCGCCTGCGAATCCTGCAACAAACACCCCCAAAACTTGTCGCACGCCCGAGATGATATTTCGGTTGCGGGCCATTATTTACACCGCGCTGTGTCTGCTAGCGAAACTGAGATGGCGTACGCACGGTGTTCTTGGGAATCTCGAAGTCGCTGGACTCGAGCAGGGTGTACGTGGCCTGCTGCAGGTTGATCACGGATTTCTTGTATGCGATCAGTGCCTGCAACTCCGTTCCCTGCGCGGTCGCATAATCATTCTGTCGCTGCAGCACCAGGAAATTCTGACTTATGCCGGATTCAAACCGCTTGGTCTCGCCGTCGAGCTGCTCTTTTGCCAGCTGCAGCGCCACATGCGCCGTCTCGACGCGTTGTTTGTTAGTTATGAGATCTTCATAAGCATTACGGACCTGGACCGCAATCTTTTGCTCCATGTTCCGGCGATTCATGTCGAGCTGCTGCTTCTGGACTTTCACTTGAGCCAGCTGAGCATCCAGAGTCCGGCTGCGCAGGGGGATCTGAATATTAAAACCTGTGGACCAGTTGGTGAAGCCGCCCGTGAAGAGCGTCCGGTTGGCCGCGCCAATGCCCCCGATCAGGCTTGGATCGATCAAAGGCTGTCCCGTCAGAGGATTGATCGATTGCGGCCCACCCACACCGGCTGCTCCATAGGAAGCCACCAGATCGACCTGCCACTTCTTGAGGTTCCTCTCCAGACGATCATTGACCTCGTTCTCTTCGATCTGCAGGATATACTGTTCCAACTCGGGCCTGGCGCGGAGCGCTGTGTCGATCTCAGTTGTCAGGTCGACCTGATACTCATGGAATTCCGGAGTGTCAACGGGCACGATTTCCTTCTGCCAGATATCCGCATTGCGGTCCGGGGAGATGACTGCGCGCAGATTGTTTTCAGCCACGACGATTGCCTCGCGCGAGGAGAACATGTCGACCTGGCGGCTTGACATTGTTGCGCGCGCCTCGGTGATCGAGATGGAGGGCTGGACGCCGATAGCCACCTCCTTGATGTTGTTCTCGAGGCTGACCTGTGCAAGCTGCACGGAAGCCCTTTTGATTTCAAAGTCGCGGATGGCTCCCACAAGGTCCCAGTACATGCCCTGGATGGTCGAGATCGTGGTAGAGACTGTTTGTTTGAACTGGCTGTCGTTGATTTTGGTATCCAGGTTTGCGAGCTTGATGGTTCCCCGCATCTGGTCTATGCGGCGGTTTCGGTTGAGCGGTTGTGTGAACTGGATGTTAAGACTCGAGGAATACTGAGGCGTGAAGAGGGCAAACTGCTGGTTGGTATCGCTGCGGTTGGAATTGTACGTGCCGACGATTCCACCCCCAGTGGGCACGCTCTGTGTGTATTGGAAATTCCAGTTTGCATAATCCAGGCTGTTGAAGTTCCCTCCTGTGGATTGGTTGGTGAGATTGGTGTTGGGTCGCTTGACCGACTGAACGCCCAGCCCCACGGTCAGGGTCGGGTCGTAGGCACCGTGCGCCTGCAGGACTCTCTGCTGATACAGCACTTCGTTGGTGTCCGAAATGGCAATGTCCAGGTTGTTTTGAAGCGCGAGCCTCGTCAGCTCCGTCAGCGACACATGAAGCGCCGTCCCATTTTTTTCCGCCTGCTCGATGGGAGATGACGGGATGGAAAGGCTCGGCGGAGCGCTTTGGGAAGCAGGTTCCTGTCCTATGGCCAGAGTCATTCCGAGAAGAGATAGCGTGGTGACTACACCGGCCGGTAACGCTCGCCGGAAGGCAAACAAAGAGAACGTCATGGTCTTACTCCTTTGGGGCGCCGTAGGCATTAGTTGTCCCGAGCCGCACTAATAACGATGGCACAAAAGGCTATTACAAGCCTACAGTGGACTCGCCATTAGTACGAAAAACGCCCCAAAAAGGTTTCAATCGGACCATCTGGATTGGCTCGCCTGCGGACCAGGAACAGAGGAGGGCCGACAACTTCTGGAGGCAATCCGCACCGACGGATGAAAACCATACGCGAGGCAGTCTGGGACAAAGATCTGGCCCACCACAGGGTGGCATTGGGGAATCCCTCTGACGCAGGCCGGCTTCTGCCGTGCTTCCACGGTGTGATCGCTAGTGCGAAGTCCGGCCATCCGCAGATCCCAGCTAGGCGTCTCCGAGAAGCACTTGCAGAAAGCAAAGAAGTCACGGATATTGACTCTATTCGCTTCCTTGCGCTGATTCTGCCGCACCCGGATTTGCCGCCTGCGCCGGAACTAGGGTGGTGAGGTCCCTCACACGAGCTCGCCGTTTTCCAAGATGAGTCTGAATTTGGGACGTCTTGAATAGTTTCGCCCGATCAAGACTTTGACGACAGCCTTGGTGGAACTCCAGAAATGCCTCTCTGGTCTTATTTGATTGTATGTATAAAGATAGTTTTTACAATAAGTTATAGAAACATATAATCCGGAAAGCACATTTTCTCTTGACAAATAACAAATATGTTATATAGCAAATATGTTACATAACCAAAACAAAGGCAAATGAGATGATAAACATTACAATAGGAAACATCGTCGTTGGCGCTGATTTCTTTGATCGTGAGGATGAGATCGAGAATATCTGGGAAACCCTGCAAACGGACAGCATCCTTCTTGCAGCCCCGCGTCGAGTCGGCAAGTCTAGCATCATGCGGAGGCTTTTTGATCAACCCCGCCTTGATTTTCGGCCCATTTGGCTCGATTGTCAGGATTATGGCGGGCCGGAAGACCTGATTACCGATCTCGCAGTGAAGGCAGGCGAGCTGCGGCAAGATCCACGACATTTTTTTCGGCATGCGCTCAAGTCAGTTCTCGGAAATATCGATGAGTTGGGAATCTGGCAGCTGAAGCTGAAACTGCGGGAACAAGTGGCCGACAACTGGCAGTCTCAAGGTGAGAGTGTGCTCAAAGAGTTGCTTGCCCAACCCAACACCAGACTGCTCATCATTTTCGACGAACTTCCGATCCTCCTTCACAAGCTCATGACCCGGGACGGTGATCGGGGAAAGGCAGCGGCCCAAGACTTGCTGGACTGGTTGCGCCATGTCCGTCAGAGCCCTGAATTCGGGCGGGACGTCCGACAGGTAATTGGTGGGTCCATCGGCCTTCCCCGCATTGCATCTCTCATTGGATCGTCGCACAAAATCAACGACCTCCGTCCGATCGAAGTGGGCCCGCTTGAGCGTTCCAAGGCGGCGGAGCTGGCAAAAGGATTACTTAAGTCTAGGGGCATAGTGCTATCCCGCGAAACATTGGAGGCATTCCTTGGACAAGTTGGGACATTCCTCCCGATTTTCATTCAGATTCTCGCCTCTGCAGTTGCCGCAGAAGTCCAAAAGCGGAGGACCCCGGCAACGCTTGAGTTGATCCGCGAAAGTTACGAGCAGCGCGCCCTTGGCCCTGAATTCCGATCCTGCTTCGAGGATTTCTACGAACGCCTTGACCGCTACTACTCGCCCGATGAATCTCGAGCAGCAAAGAGGGTCTTGAAGGAACTTGCGGTTTCATTCGAGCCGCTGAGCCGAAGCCAGCTTTTAGGCGCTTACGCTCAGGAATTGGGAGACTCTGCAAGTGAATCGGGATTCGATTTCATGCTTACCTGGCTTGCGGATGACTTCTATATCTGCGCGGATCAAGCCGGGCAATTTAGCTTCAAAACCATGTGGCTACGCGACTGGTGGAGGAGATATCATGTCTCTACCCTCTAAAACCGGTGTCTTTCATCCGGCTTTCTCCCCATGGCTGGCCGATCCCGAACAGCTTTCGCGCACCCTCGTCGGCAATGAGGAGATCATTCGGGATTTCCTCGCCCGCCTTGCAGCCATGGACAAGGGATCTTCGGCGAACCACGTGCTGTTGGTTGGACCGCGAGGGATCGGAAAGACGCACCTTCTCTGTCTGACGGGACACTACGTCTCTCGCCGGCTGCCGGTACCGGAAAACTGGGCATTCTCAGCGTCGGACTGGAGCTGTGTTCTGTTTACAGAGGAGGAGTATGCCGGACAGAATTCACTGGCGAATTTCCTATTGACGCTCTTTGAGAAACTGAGCGAAGCCATGCCGGGCGAATCACGTCTGTGTTTGCCTTCCGATCTCGCCGGTAAGCCTGACAAGGTTGTAGCCGAATGTTGCTTTGAGACTCTCCGCGGGTTCCATGAGAAGACCGATAAACGATTGCTTGTACTGGTGGACAATCTGCAGAAGATCTTGCAGCAGTGGACCACTGAGGAGCATCATCAATTTCGCAAATTCCTATCGGCGGGCCGGTTCGTCGTAATTCTCGGCTCTGCTCCCAGCGTATTCCGCGAAGTCCTCGATCAAAAGGCTGCTCTTCACGATTTCTTTGAAATTCGCATCCTGTCCGAGCTGTCTTCCGATCAGGTCATGGAACTTCTCGCCAGACGATTCCAGGAAGACCAGCGCGCTGACGAATTCAATTCCAGGCGAGAGGAGCTTGCCAGGAAGGTGTCTGCGATTGAGGTTCTTACCGGTGGAAACCCGCGTCTCATCTTGTTCCTGTATCAGATCGCGACAGGATCAACCTTCTGGGAGATTGAGACAGCACTTCGGATGTTGCTGGAGGAACTGCGCGAGTATTTCGTGCGCCGGTTCGATGAGTTGCCCGACCAGGCACGAAAAATCCTGGACACCATCGCCCAGATGCCAGGCCCTGCTACCCCCTCTGAAATCGCGGCTGCTGCCAGAGTCCGTCCGCAGCTGGTCAACGCCCAGCTGCAGCGTCTCAAGAGCAATCATCTCGTTCGGCAAATCAAAATGAAGCGACAACGCGCAACGCGCTATGACATCACGGAACGCCTGTTTCGCATTTGGCGTCAGACCGCCACTGTTGCGGGCCGCCAGTGTTTCAAATTTCTTGCCGACTTCCTGCGGCTCTATTTCACTCCGGATGAAGTTCAGAGCCTTTACCACCAACATGTGGCAGGCCTCAGCTTGAGCATGGATACAGCCCGAGAAGAAATCCTGCGGCACGTGGAGGAGTTGTTTTACTTCCAGACAGGCGGCGAAGGGAAAGTCCGATATGACGCGTTCACATGTCGCATCGAATGCCTTCGCAAACTCGGTGAGACGCGTTGGGCGGAGGAGGAGGCCCGGTACTTTGAGGGAGAGTCTTCAAAACTAAGTGATAAAGCAGGCATCATTGAGGCCTGTAAGCAGGAGCTTTCTTTGCATCTTGATGCCGGCCACTTGGCGGAGGCTCTGAATGATCTCAAGAAGTTGCTTCAAGCACACGCATACAAAGAAGCACTAGCCGGCGCGGAGACATTTCTCCAAAGCGATTCGGATTCTCGAATAGCATGGATGTACTTGGCAATGGCCTGTAACGGTCTGGGCAACTACAGGTGTCTGCTCGAAGCACTTCGAAATGCCGCTGGCACCGACCAACCAACCCCGGAGACACTTCGCATGGTGTCTCTGGCGTTGAGCTACTTGGGCCAAAACGAGGAAGCGTCGCCGACCGCCGAGCAGGCCATCGACCTCGATTCCTCGAATCCCGAATCCTGGATAACACTCGACATAGCCGTCGACAGCCTTGGTAACATGGACGACGCACTCCAAACCTTTGGCAAAATGGCCGAAACTGCAACACCTACAAAACTGACGCTCACACTGACGCTACGGCCAGACTTGAATCGTGTAGATGAAGCTCTGCAAGCTGTGAAACAAGTCAACTTTCCTTTCCGTGAGGGCTCGGCAGATTCCCCAACACTCGAGCGTGCTCTGGAAACCACGCGCAAGGCCATAGAATTCGGCAAGTTTCTTACTGAGCTCTTGCGATTGGATTCCACGTCAGTGAAAATCGAGGACCCTGAAGGCAGATTTCCAAGCGCAGCGGAAATCCGAGAGTTCATGGGCATGTGGTGGTTCGTTCGTTCCAAAGTGTCGGATGCCCTTGGCAAGAAGGACGAATCTCTTCTAGCTGCTGAACAGGGGGTTGCTCTCGATCCCACCAATGCCGTGGCCTGGATGTGGCTCGGCCTCCTTACGATCAGCTCGGGAAAGTACGAGCGTGCATCGGAGGCGTTCCGCAAAGCCATCGAGATCGGGAAGCCAACATCCGAACTATGTCTGCTCCAATCCGCGGCGCTGGCTTCGTTAGACCGATTTGAAGAGGCGCGGCAGGTTGCCGAACAAGCGGTATTCCTCGACTCTACCAATCGCTGGGCTTGGAAATGGCTGGGCATTGTCCAAAGTAAGCGTGGCAACTATGACCGCGCACTCGAGGCATTCCGCAACGCCGCCGAACCCGACAAGCCTAGCGCGGAACTCTGGCGACACCAATCAGCAGCATTTCGGCGCCTCAACAGGTTTGATGAGGCGGTGCAGGCCGCCGAGCAGGCTACTGTGCTTGCTCCCGAGAACCCGGATGCTTGGCTTGAACTGGCATGGGCATTTGGCCTCCAGGGCCAACTAAGTGAGGCTCTATCTTCTGTTGAGCGAGCGGCTGCTTGTGGAGCAGCTGAGAGGGACTTTCGCCACTCCCGAGGAGATATTCACTTACTCGCCGGCCAATATGAGGAGGCGCTTCGAGAATTGGAGATCGGCCTCAAACAGAATTCGGATGATTGGGACCTGATGGCCGATAGCAGGATTGCGAAAGCGTGTCTTGGAGAACTCGGCCCATTGATGGAGGCACTCCCCACGCAACTGATTATGGCCAATATTCCTCCGGGGTCCGACCTAGCAATCGGCCAGTATCTGAGGGATGTAGCCATGAACGCACTCCGCCGCAGCGAGACGAGCGTTCCTCGCGGACTGTGGAATGCGCTTCTCTCCCTGGAGTCTTACCACGGGTTTGAGTGGTATGGCCCACTGTGCGGTGACTTCCTGCGACAGCTGCTTAATATCTCTCCGGGCCATTTCGTGGAGTATGCGGACCAGCTTAGCGAGAGGGTAAGGAACGACCGTGTGCTGAGCTTGCTGGACCCATTTCTCCAAGCGGCAGCGTTCCTACGGACAAAGGATGTCTCGATCCTGGAACGCCTTTTCCCGGAGGTCCGGGAGTTGGTGCTCGACATTGTCCGGCGCGTTTCTCCCGGCCTCGTAACCCAGCTACGGCTAAAGGCCGAGCATTAATTCAGCAAGGAGGTGAATAGGCCATCACGGAGGCCTAGAGATTGCGAGGAGCAATGGAAACGTCGGCGTCGTTCGAAGCCCATTCCGCATCGTCGTCCGACACGACAATCTCTTGCAGGTTTGCACGTGACAGGCGGCAGGAATGCCGTTACCATCGCCATCATGCGATCGTTCCGCTTCAGCCCGGCACTGACGCGAAGGCCTCCGTTCACGCTTGGTGACGGAGTGGTCATCCTGTCTTTGGCGGCCCTGCTCTATGTCGGGGTGCGCATTTCCCTGCGAGCGCCCGCGGTCATCTCCGGACCCAACATCTCACTATCGTACAGCGCCCTCCCCTGGTATACGTTGCTATCCACAGGAAGAATGCTGCTTGCGTATCTGCTCTCCCTTTTGTTCACGCTGACATACGGTTATGTGGCGGCACGCAATCGCACTGCCGAAAAGATCCTGATGCCGGTGCTCGATATCCTGCAAAGCGTGCCGATCCTGTCTTTCCTTCCTGTCGTGCTTCTGAGCCTCAGCGTCATTCTGCCGGAGGCGCTTGCCACGGAGCTGGCGGCGATCGTCCTGATCTTTACCTCCCAGGCTTGGAACATGACCTATAGTTTCTACCAATCGATCACCACGATTCCCAGCGAGCTGAAGGAGGCTTCGGCGATCTTTCGTCTGAATCCCTGGCTGCGTTTCAAGACGGTCGAGGTTCCCTTCGCTGCCATCGGCCTGATCTGGAACAGCATGATGAGCTGGGCCGGAGGGTGGTTTTTCCTCATGGCCTCGGAGATTTTTACCATCGGCTCGCGCGATTTCCGGCTGCCCGGCATCGGGGCGTACCTGCAGACAGCGGCGAGTGCGGGAAATATCGGTGCCGTAACCGCCGGCGTCCTCACTCTCGTGCTGACCATTATCCTGCTCGATCAGTTTCTTTGGCGGCCAATCCTGGCCTGGGCAGAAAAGTTCAAGGTGGAAATGGTTGCCGGCGAAAACCCGCCGCAGTCCTGGTTTCGCGACATTCTGGTCCGTTCCTGGCTGGTGAAACGCGTCCAGGATCGAGTCGTCACTCCCGTCGGCGAATGGATCGACCGGACCATGGGGAATCGCTTCGAGGATCGATCCGATGCAAAGCCGATGCAGGCCGAACGATCTCACATTCTCTTCCTGTGGATTCTGGGATCGATGTTGGGAGCGCTGGGCCTGTACGGCACGTATCGGGCTGGCGTCATGTTACGCCTGCTTCATGCGCACGACTTTACCGAGATCGGTCTCGGGACACTGGCAACACTTCTACGCGTCGGCGTCGCGCTGCTGATCGCTCTCGTTTGGACGATTCCCGTCGGCGTTGCCATCGGGACCAACCGCAGGCTTGCGAACATCCTGCAGCCGGTCGTGCAGGTGACAGCATCGGTGCCGGCGACGGCGCTGTTTCCCGTCATTTTGCTTGCACTGTTGCGGGTGCCCGGAGGAATCAACATTGCGGCGGTCCTCCTGATGCTGATGGGCACCCAGTGGTACCTCCTCTTCAATGTCATAGCCGGAACGGTCGCCATTCCGAAGGATTTGCGCGATACCACCGCACTTTTAGGGCTCTCGCGCCGCGACCGCTGGCGCACCCTGCTTTTGCCGGCGCTGTTTCCCTATCTTGTCACAGGGGCGATCACAGCCACGGGAGGCGCGTGGAATGCGAGCATCGTGGCCGAACACGCGCAGTTCGGCGGCCGAACTCTGGCGACCGCCGGAATCGGCTCCACGATCGCGGCCGCGACCGGCAAGGGAGATTACCCGCTCCTGCTCGCATCTACGCTGGCATTGATCGTGACCGTCGTGACCATCAACAGGTTTTTCTGGCGCTGGCTTTATCGGGTTGCCGAGGAACGCTATCGCATGGAGTAAGAACCAACTCATCGGGGTGATTCATGGCAGCAGCAGATTCCGAAGCGACCGTTGCCCTCCTTGAATTGCGGCAGATATTCAAAACCTACGGGACCGGCTCCAGAAGGTTCGTGGCGCTGCAAGATATCAACATGCGGGTCAAGGCCGGTGAATTCGTTTGCCTGCTCGGCCCTTCCGGCTGCGGCAAGTCGACTCTTCTGAGGATGATAACGGGTTTGAATACCGCGACTTCCGGGACCGTGCTCTATTGCGGAAACCCGCTGACCGGCATCAACCCGCATGCCACGATTGTGTTTCAATCCTTCGCGCTGTACCCGTGGCTCACCGTCCAGGAGAATGTGGAGATCGCGCTCAAGGCTTTGGGGGTCCCGCCGGTAGAACGCCGATCAAAGGCTGTCAAGCTCATCGACACCGTCGGGCTGGATGGCTTCGAGTCGGCTTACCCGCGCGAGCTTTCCGGCGGCATGCGCCAGAAGACAGGCTTTGCCCGTGCGATGGCTGTCGAGCCCCAATTGTTGTGTCTCGACGAGCCGTTCTCCGCGCTGGATGTGCTTTCCGCCGAGGCGATTCGCGGCGAGCTGATGGATTTGTGGCTGACCAAATCCATCCCCACGCAGGCCATCCTCATGGTCACGCACAATATCGAAGAGGCCGTCCTGATGGCGGACCGGATCATCGTCATGGACAAAGACCCCGGCCGCATCGTTTCCGAGATGAGCGTGGGACTGCGCCACCCGCGCCAGCGCAAAGACGCGGCGTTCCAGGGCATCGTCGACAAGGTTTACGCGGCGGTGGCCGGCAAGACCATGCCGGAGGCCGAGGAATTGGGACATGCGCCGGGGCAGGGCAGGATACGCCGCTTGCCGCGCGCCCGGCTCGATGCTCTTGCCGGATTGCTCGAGAAGCTCGCGGGCGAAGGAGGCCGGGCGGACCTATACCGGCTGGGCGCGGAAGTCGCCATGGAACTGGACGATTTTCTGCCCATCGTCGAAGCCGGGGAGCTCCTTGGCTTCCTCAATGTGCAGGAAGGAGACCTGCAGCTCACAGAACTCGGAAGGGCATACGCCGACGCCAGCGTTCTGGGCCGGAAGGAGATGTTTGCCGGCCGCATCCTGCGCTTGCCCATGATCAGCTGGATCTACGAAACCCTGCAGCAGGACGACAACCAGCGAGTCAACAAAGATTATTTCATGGACAAGCTGGAACCGGATTTCCACGACCGCACGCAGAGCCAGCTGGAAAGAGCCATCAATTGGGGACGTTTCGCGGAACTCTTCGCTTTTGACGACGACACGGACGAACTCTACCTCGAATCCTAGGAACCCTTCCGAGAATTAGGAGTGGCCTGCGACCCCCGATAAAAGTGCGGTGAATTCCAGATGCCAACAGGCGCTCCCGTGCTATTTTTCACCAGAGGTGAACACAATGAGCAAAATCAATGACAAGGTCGCCCTGGTCACAGGTGGAACGCGCGGCATAGGATTTGCGATCGCGAGGGCGCTGCTGGCGCGGGGCGCCAAGGTTTTTCTCTGCGGCACGACAGTGCCAGGGGTCGATGAAGCCATTACGGCATTGCGCCTTGTGCAGGATTCCCGGCCTCGCGGGATGGTTTGTGACGTGCGCAACTATGAGCAGGTGCGCGGCCTGCTGCGCGAAACCGAGCAGTTGTTCGGCGGGCTGGACATCCTGATCAACAACGCGGGGGTCGGGCTGTTTCGCAACGTCCAGGAGCTCACGCCGGAAGAGTGGCGGACGATGATCGAAACCAACCTTTCGGGCGTGTTCTACTGCTGTCGCGAAGCCATTCCGTTGCTGAAGCGGCGGGGCGGCGGTTACATCATCAACATCGGCAGCCTGGCAGGTAAGAACGCATTTCCCGGTGGTGCGGCTTACAACGCCACGAAATTCGGGCTGATCGGGTTCTCGGAGGCGCTCATGCAGGAAGTGCGTTACGACCACATTCGCGTAAGCTGCGTGATGCCCGGATCGGTCGACACCAAGTTCGGAGACTCCGCGGGCAAGGAATCATCCTCTAGCTGGAAGCTCCAGCCGGATGATGTGGCGGGCGCGGTGATGAACCTGCTGGAAATGGACCCGCGCGCATTGGCAAGCCGCCTCGAACTGCGCCCCTCCGAGCCCAGAAAGTGATGTGGACCAACGTACGCTTTATCTGGCGCCCCTTCACGGCAGACCAAAACTCACGGTCCGGTCAAAGTTTGCCGATCTATTGCGAATGAACGTGGAAAGGCCCCGTGGGTTGGGGGTGTTTTTACGGCCTACGCTTATTTGAGGGAGCAGCAATGAAAGAATTGACACATTCCTCAATACGGACGGCACTCAAGGAGGATGAACCCGGATGGCGGGATTTCTTCAACGCCACCAGCGAGGCGATTTTCGTTCACGACGTGGCGACGGGCTGTGTTGTGGATGTGAACGACCGGATGCTGGAGATGTACGGCGTTTCGCGCGAGGAAGCCCTGAACATGAGCGTCGCGAAGGGCAGCCTCAACGCCCCCCCCTATTCGGAGGAAGAGGCGCTCGCATGGATCCGCAAGGCAGTGGAATCAGGTCCCCAGCTCTTTGACTGGCGCTCGAAGCGAAAGAACGGCGAGCTTTTCTGGTGTGAAGTTTCGCTTCGCAGGGCCAGAATCGGCGGCCAGGAGCGGGTACTGGCGGTGGTCCGGGACACCACCAAGCGGAAGCAAGCGGAGGAGGCGCTTCAGGAAATCGAAGATCGTTACCAGGCCTTGTTCGAGCGATCCCGGGACTGCGTGTTTCTCTCGGATTTTGACGGAAAGTTTCTGGATGCCAATCAGGCCGCCCTGGATTTGCTGGGATACGAACGCGAAGAGATCCCGTTGCTCGACTACCGAATGCTGCTCAGTGACGATCAATTATCGCTTGCCTTACAAACAGTCGAGGAAATCAAAACCACGGGTTACCAGAAGACACCCAGGGAGTTTCGGTTGCGCCGCCGGAACGGCGAGCAGATCGACGTGGAGATCAAATCTTCGCTCATCTACAAGCAAGATAAACCCTGTGCAATTCAGGGCATCGCCCGAGATATCACCGAGCGCAAACGGGCCGACGAGGAGGTGCGCTCCCGGGAATCGCTGCTGATCAATGTACTGGAATCGACTGCCGACGGCATCCTTGTTGTTGATCCCGCGGGCAAAGTGTTGGCGGCCAATCGTCGCTTCCGGGAACTATGGCACGTGCCGGATGTTTTGATGGCTGCCGGCCTGGACGAATTATTGCTTGCCTACGTGGCGGATCAGCTCTCTGATCCACCGGAGTTCCTAAGCGAGGTGCGGCGACTCTATCAGACAGACGAAGAGGGTTGGAGCAGCATCCGTTTCAAGGATGGGCGCGTTTTTGAGCGCTATTCCCGCCCTGTGGGACTGAACGGCACACGGTCTCGCCTGTGGTCATTCCGGGACATTACCAAGCGCATGCGCGCGGAAGAGGAGCTGCGCGCGAGCGAGGAGCGATTCAGGGATCTTTCTTCCATGACTACTGAAGGGATCGTAATTCACGAGGGCAGCAAGATCTTGGACGTAAACCAGGCGATCGTGGATCTCCTGGGCTTCTCCGGCCCTGACGATCTGATAGGAAAGAACGGTCTGGAGGTTCTCGGATTCACCCCGGAATCGACGCGGCATCTCCTTGCCTGTATGAATACCCGCTCTTCTGATACATGCGACGTTGATCTTGTGAAGCAGGACGGGACGATTGTCCCTGTGGAGACGCGCGCCAGAGACATTACATACCGGGGGCGCGAAGCGCGGCTCGTATACATGCGGGATGTCACCGAACGCAAGCGGGCGGAGGAGGCGTTACGCAGGCAAGCGGCCTTTGATACGCTCCTCAACACGATCCTGGCTCGTTTCGCCAGTTGTACGGGCACGGAAATAGACGGCGCCATCACAACAGGTTTGCAGGGAGCCTGTGAGTTTATAGGAGCGGACCTGGCCTTCGTCGTTCAGATTGCTCAAGATCTTGTCACGTGGACCGCGACTCATGAATGGCGCAGTCCAGATGCTCCCAGCCTGGTCCAGAAGTACCAACAAATCCACATGGGAACACTTGTCTGGCTGGAGCAGCAGCTGCTGGAAGGGAAAACGATCCAGCTTGATACGCTGGATGATCTCCCGCCGGAAGCCGTTTCCCAGCGTCGAACGTATGAACAGGAAGGTGCAAAGTCAATTCTAGATGTCCCCATGTGCGGCCGCGGCAAGCGGGTCATCGGCTGCATCGGATTTCGATCGTATTTCCACCACATTCATTGGTCGCAGGAAATCGTTCAGTGGGTTCAGATGGTGTGTGATGCCATTGCCAATGTCCTTGAGCGCAGGAAGACCGAGGAAGCCCTCGCAGAAAGAGAGAAGCGCTACCGTTCGCTTTTCGATCTATCGCCCTCCGGAATTCTGCTGGAAGATTCCGCCGCAAACATACTGGAAGCCAATCATGCGATGTGCCGGATTTTCGGTTACTCTCACGATGAACTGTGCGGCCGGAATGTGCGCATACTCGTTCCGCCCGAACGTCATTCGGAAATTGAATGGCACCTGGATGATCTTCGTGCAGGAAAGACACTCTTCCATGAAATCGAAAATGTCGGGAAGGACGGACAACGCCTCCGCGTGGAGATTCACGAAATGTCCGTTCCTCTGTCCGATGGCCGTCGAGGCATCCTGGCGGTGGTCAACGACATAACCGAACGCCGCCAATTGGAGGAGCAGTTACGGCATTTGCAGAAAATGGAGTTGGTCGGCCAGTTGGCTGCCGGGGTGTCCCATGACTTCAACAATATCCTCACGGTCATCAACGGCAGTTCTTCAATCCTGATGGGACTTCTCAAAGACAGTCCCGAATGTATGGAATGGGTGACTCAGATTCTGGCTGCGGGCGAACGGGCGACGAACCTGACCCGCCAGTTGCTCCTTTTCAGCCGCAAGCAGCAATTGCAGCCTCAGACGATCGACTTGAACGAGCTTACCAGCAACCTCACTAAAATGCTGGGCCGTGTTCTCGGGGAGGACATTACTCTCCAATTCAGTTACGAAACCGATCTTCCCGCCGTCCAGGGTGATCCGGGCATGCTGGAACAGGTCATCATTAACCTGGCAGTGAATGCGCGCGATGCAATGCCGCATGGTGGGCGGCTGCACATTGGCACTAGCACTGTCAGTTTTACGTCTGCGCCTCCCTCACCAAATCCCGAGGCCCAGCCCGGAAGATTCGTTCGGGTTTCCGTTCTCGATACGGGTTCCGGTATTCCGCCCGAAGTCCGTGAGCGGATCTTCGAACCTTTTTTCACGACCAAAGAAGTGGGCAAGGGCACCGGACTTGGCTTGGCCACAGTGTTCGGCATCGTCACCCAACACCGCGGCTGGATAGAAGTGGACAGCACAGTTGGCCAAGGCACCACGTTTCATATCTACCTGCCTGCCTGCGCGTCCCCGGAGCCGCGGATATCGGGCCGCACGGCTCTGCCTTCGGAGTCGGGATGCGGCAAAACCATCCTGGTGGTGGAAGACGAGGCATCGGTGCGCGAGCTGATCTTCCGCAGCCTCAAGCGCCAAGGCTACATGGTCATGACAGCCGACTCAGGCGCGGCAGCGCAGCGACTTCCGCACGAGCAACTGGAACAAATAGATCTTCTTGTGAGTGACCTGGTAATGCCCGGCGGAGTCAGCGGCCGGGATCTGGCCGAGTCCCTGCGCCGAAAATATCCGCGGCTGCGCGTGATCTACTTAAGCGGCTACAGCCCGGAGATCATGGGAGGATGGCTTTCCCTTGAACATGGCGTCTCATTCATACAGAAACCCTTTACTCCCCAGGAACTTCTGAAATCCGTGGCGGAATGCCTGCAGGCCTGAGCCAAACAGGCTTGGCTCACATGTCATTCGTGTCTGTCACCGATCTCGCAACATGGCTGAGCTTCACCCGTCCTGTTAAAGCGATGGAGTCAAACTGTTGATCCACGAAGCAATGTCAGCCACCACCTTCGCCTCTACATGTCCGGGTTGTTCATAGTCCTGCGGTGTGCTCAGTGGGGTCGTGTCGCTGGCCGGCACATTAATAAAGAGGTGATAGAGATTCGGGTAGAGGTGAAAAGTGGCGCGCGGGTAGCTTGCCAGAGCCTTCTTCCAACCGTCGTAATCAGCTATGCGCACCTGGCAGTCGCGCGCCCCCTGCAGAACCAGAATGGGGATGCTCAAGGTCGATGCCGTATGCGCCGGATCGTAGGCGCGGAGATCGAGGACATAGCTGCCGGGCATCGGCACTCCCAACATGTCCACCGTCTGATCTGGGGTTAATTTGGGGTCGCGTATGTCGGCGGCCATTTTTTCTGCTGCTGCGATCTGTTTGTCCCCTTGAGGGGTGGGCTTGCCGGCGAGTCCGACCTCATACTTCACCTGCTCCACAATCACTTCCTCAAGCGGGCGCGTGATGCCCGCCATGAGCACGATGCCGGCCAGGCGACCATCCTCGGCGGCGATGCGCGGGGCGAGCATTGCCCCCAGACTGTGGCCCACCACGAAGATTTTCTTGGGATCGACCTCGGGTCTCGCGGCTAGCAGGGTTACGCCGGCCCTTGCGTCCTCGATGCTCTCCTGCTCAACGGTGAACTTGCTCCCCCTGAAGGATTCCGGATGCTGAAAAGTGCGTTTGTTATACCTGAGCACGGCGATTCCATGACCTGCCAGGCCCCAGGCGAGATCTTTGAACGGTTTGTTCGGGCCGACGGTTTCATCCTGGTCCGTCGCGCCGGAGCCGTGAACCAGCACCACGGCCGGGAACGGTCCTTTGCCCTTGGGCAACGTCAGCGTGCCGTTCAGCTTCACGGGATCCTGCCCCACCGTGACGGGCTGCTCAGTAAAAGAATCCGGGTGCGCGTAGTCGGGCTGCGTCCAGGGTTTCGAGGAGGCTGCCGATACAAAATTGAGTCCGGCGAAACGGCCCTGATCATCCAGGACTACCCGAACGCCGAGTTCGGAACTTCCGAACGAGCACACCACCACCACCACATGAAATCCCCCCAGCTCGCTCGTGCTGGCGCTGCGGATCGAGTGAAATGCTCCGGTCTTCGCGATCAAAGCGTCCCAGAGGTCTGCGAGTTTGCTGCCAGGAAGCGCGGCCGACATCTGCGGCGTGAAGCGAGCCGCTACGGCGTCAAAGCGACGTGTGGCGAGATCACTCACGATGGCGCGGGCCAGAGCTTCAAAGTCCTGGGCTGTTTTTGGCGCCGCAGGCTCCTGCGAGGATGGATTGCCAGCCTGCTTAGCCGGCTGGATCGCGCTGGACTGGCCGAACGCAGACTGAATGAGGATAGCGGCCAGAATTAGGATAGGTGCTTTAAGATTCGTCATTTGATGTCTCCTTTTTCCAACTCCGTGCTGAGAGCATTCATTTCCGCTGCGACTGCATCCTTGGGGACGCCTTGCGCCACGGCCTTGGCGACGAGTTCCCGCAGCCGCCGCGAAAACTCACCTTGCGCCTGTTGCGTCGCAGCCGGATGCGGGCGATTTATCACCAGCGCACCGCGGCCGCGTCGCAAATCTAGCCAGCCTTCGCGCGCGAGCAAGCGATAAGCCTCCGCGACCGTATTGTGATGCACCCCCAGGTTTCCAGCCAGCTCGCGCACGGTCGGCAGCCGGACGCCCGGCTGGAGCCGGCCGGCGACAAGCTCGGCCCGGATACCATCCGAGATTTGCTCGTAAACGGGTACGGGCGATTCGAGGCTGATGCACAAGATCGGAATTTGGCTGTCCATTGTCTATTGTATGCATACAATATACAAGTTTAAAGGGACCTGTCAAGCACCTTTTTCCGAGATTTGCTACTTCAACAGACATTGTGGTCGGCATCGGGATCACAATCGCATGTAAGTGGTTAACTGCAAACCAATTTCAATATCGCGTGAAGTCTGTGATATGATGGCCGCATTCCAGGTTCCGCTCTCGGAGGAGCTTGGAGTGTTTCTGCGTGGTTTGACTATATGGCGAAGGAGGGGTCCGAAAAGCGGCTGCTAAAGTCCTGGGAGAAATCCAAGCCCCCGCTTGGGTGGCCGCGAGTCACGGATTCTCTCTGCCCCAAGTGCGTCATCGAGGCGCGCCGGAAAATCCTCAACGAGGAAATCGACTACCACAGGCAGGAAAGGAGGAATTGGTTCACATCCGCTGATCGGGTGGCCCGGATCCCGGGGCCAGCAGCAAAGTGTAAACGTTATTCATTGACAGGCCCTAAGCCTTTTTGAACTCAATCTGGTGGAGCGCTTCGCCCGACGCAGTGGACGGCGGGCGACTGATGTGACCGTCTGAAACCAGGGTCTGCGGATCGCGCCAGCTGTCCAGGCGGCGTTTCATCACGTCGAGCGGCACCGGTTGTGAAGTGTGGTCGTACTCGTTGCAGTAGGTGCATGCCAGATTGCACCGTCTCATCGGGATTATGTGCGCCAGCACGGGATGGTCTGTGGAGCGAAGAGCTTTTGCGAGAAAGCTAAACTCCCGGCCGTACGACTTCAACTTGCTGGACAACTTCATTCAGAATTCCCCCTCACCCGGGAGCGGCTGAGCAAAACTGGGCCAGGAGCGGTGCGCAAGGTCAGAAAAAGACACCTCTACACACTCAAATTCCCTGGACCAGGTTGCACAGTCCCTTGGTGCTGCCAGATGAACCTCCCGAGTTGTTCGTCCGCCACCCTTGATCCAAATTTTAATCACACATTTTGCCCATTGCCCAGAGGGGAAATGAAATGTCGAGTTTTTGCAGGCGGTGTGCGCCGGACTATTTAACGGATAATTCGTGAAGAACCGAATGCTTTTTGGCTCAAGGAGTGGTATTTTTCTGCCACCTGCCATTTGGCTCTGATGCCGCGCGGCAGCGGCGTTGGAAGAAGCGGTTATCCACTTCAAGGACCAACCACGTGAGCATTTACGGCTGCTTGATTTTTCTTGGTTCTTTCCTGCTGTTTCTCGTGCAACCGATGATTGCCAAGCGGATTCTGCCCTGGTTCGGAGGATCGGCAGCGGTCTGGGCGACCTGTTTGGTGTTTTTCCAGACGGCGTTGCTCGCCGGCTACGCTTACGCTGACTGGACCTCGAGATTTCTCAGGCCGAAGCGTCAGGCCGCGCTGCACATTGCCCTGCTTGCCGCCAGTCTGCTCCTGCTGCCGATCATTCCCAACGTGTATTGGAAGCCATCGGGGGGAGAAAACCCAAGCCTGCGGATCCTGGTCCTCCTTGCGGCGACCGTCGGGCTGCCATATCTGCTGCTGGCAACAACAAGCCCGCTTGTGCAGACCTGGTTTGCGCGGCGTTATCGACAAGCGACGCCGTACCGCCTGTTCGCGCTCTCGAACCTGGCTTCTCTCCTGGCACTCTTGTCCTTTCCATTTGCCGTCGAGCCGTGGATCGCAAGCACGGCTCAGCTGAAGGTCTGGTCGGCACTATTCGCGGCATTCGTGCTGCTATGCGCCGGAACGGCATACCTCGGGGTGCGCGGCAAGCCCGGCATCGAATGCGGGCATGCCCAGGAATCGGCCTCGAGTCCCCCTGTCCCGCCGCCGGCGGCCTCGCGCCGGCTGTTGTGGCTGGCGCTCGCTGCCATGAGTTCCTTTATGCTGCTCGCCGTGACGAACCACATCTGTCGGGACGTCGCCGCGATTCCATTCCTGTGGATTGCGCCGCTGGCGCTGTACCTACTGAGCTTCATCCTGTGCTTCGACCATCCGCGCTGGTATGCAAGGCCTGTATTCTTGGTGCTCACTGCCGCGGCGCTGCCGACACTGGCATGGTTCTCGGATTCATTGAATCTGAGAACCATATTATTCTTCTTTGGGCTGGGGCTTTTTGTCATATGCATGTTCTGCCATGGCGAGCTTTCCCGGCTCAAGCCGGATCCCAGGCACCTCACTATCTACTACCTGATGATCGCCATCGGCGGCGCCCTGGGCGGCATATTGGTCGGTTTCGGCGCCCCCTATCTTCTGCCGGGCTATTTCGAGCTCCAGATCGGGTTGGTCGCCTGCGGGCTGCTCCTGCTCCTGCGCACGCGCTCCTTCGGCTGGTGGGCCACGATCGTCGCGATTGCGGTAATGGGTGCAACCGGATGGTTCTCCAAGAACGCGATCGACTATCAGCTGGCCGGCACCCAGGTGATGATGCGCAACTTTTACAGTGCGCTCCGCATCTACGAAGCGAGATACCCTGTGCCGTGGCGGTCGCTCGTTCACGGCGGAATCATGCACGGGGGCGAGCTGCTCGATCCGGCCATGCATCTACGGCCCACAGGGTACTACGGGCCGACCTGCGGAGTCGGCCGGATGCTCTCGGTGTTGCCCGATGCGCCGCGTCGCGTCGGCGTCATCGGTCTCGGTCCCGGGGGAATTGCCGCGTTTGCGCGCAAAGGAGACGTTTTCCGATTCTATGAGATCGATCCGCAGGTGATTGATCTGGCTTACAAACAATTCTACTTTCTCACGGAATCTCCAGCCAAAATCGAAGTGGAGCTGGGCGATGGACGCCTGTTGCTGGAGCGCGAGCCCAGCCAGCAGTTCGATGTGCTCGTCATGGACGCCTTTTCCGGCGAATCAATTCCCGTGCACATGCTCACTCGCGAAGCGATGGCGACGTTCATGCGCCATCTCAAGCCTGGCGGTGTGCTTGCCTTTCAGGCTACTAACCGTTATGTCGACATCGAACCCGTGATTGCTTGTCTCGCCGAGGAGTACGGGCTGACCGCGGTGCTCGTTTCCGATTTTGTCGGCGAGGGTGACGGAGCGAACTATTGGCTCTGCAGCACGGATCAGATCTTGATGACGAGCAACAAGGCGCTGCTCGATAACGAAGCGATCCGTTCGGTCGCCAGACCTGTCAAGCCCCGGCCCGGATTCCGCATCTGGACGGACGACTTCAGTAATCTCTTCGACGTGCTTGCGATAGCCCACCCACGCCACTAAGCCCCGGCGACAAGACCTGGGACCGCCGCGCCCCAGGGCGGCGACCCCGATCTCTAGAATTGCCACACAAACTATGAACCTCCTTGGCATGATCGACATCTAAGTGACAACTTGCGGCGTGTCGGAGGATCTGGGCCATTCTCGAATCAGGAAGGAACTTCCCGATGAAAAGAAGCATTTCTGTGGGCGCGATCGCGCTCGCGATGATCGCACTCGTCGCTCGATCGGACAAGGCGCAATCGCCACCTTCCAACTCGTCTGCCAACTCGGCGCCTCAGGGTTTGACGATCCCCTCGGGCCAGAAGTTCATTCTGCAGCTCGAGACCGATCTCCACACTCGAACCACCCGCGTGGGGGACCGCGTGGAATTCAGCACTGCAGCGGATGTCGTCGTGGACAACCAGACTGCCATTCCCAACAGGACGCTGGTGCGTGGCACTGTCACCAAGTCCAAGCGAGCAGGTCGTTTGGGAGGAAAGGCCGAGATTCAATTGCGTTTCGATGAGGTTCGGCTTGCAGACGGATCCGTGGCGCCCATGCACGCGACGATTACCAGGGTAGGTTACGACCCAGTCAGCCCAAACCCCGGCGGCGACCCCAAAATCAAGGGAGACGCCGGACCCGGTGGCAACGTCGGCGCGGTGATTGCGGGAGGAGCTCAAGGGGCGATCATTGGCGTGCTCACGGCAGGAGCAAAAGGCGCCATCTACGGCGGTGCGGCCGGAGCGGCGATCACTGCGGCAGGCATGATTTTCAAGCGCGGACCGGACTTGGATCTGCCCCGCAGCACGATGTTCGAAGCCACATTCGATCAACCGCTCGAAGTCCCTGCGGCTGCGTTGCAGCCTCCCGCCCCGGCAGCGCCGCAGGCTCCTGGACCGGCAGCGCCAAAGGCGTTTCCGGAAATCCAAACCACGGTTCCCGCCACGGAGGAGCATGGTTCGCAACCGCGACCCAAACTGGTGCGGAACGACCCCGACCGTATGCCGCCGGTCGAGAATCCGCCCGCCGCAAAGCCCGCGGAGAACTCGCCGGCCGCGTCGCCTCCTTCGACGCCCGCACCGGGGCCCGGCGCACCGCACGCGGAGGGCACAAGCGGGCTCAAAGTCAGCGTCAAGGTCCGCATGGTGGTAGTGGACGCCGTGGTAAGAGACCGAGCCGGCCGCATGATTGACAATCTCACGCGGGACGATTTCCAGGTGCTCGAGGACAATGTGCCGCAAGAAGTGCAGAGTTTTTCCCGTGACGAGCTCCCGCTGGCAGTTGCCCTTGTGATCGACCGCAGTGGAAGTGAGGCGCCCTACATCTCCGAGCTGCGCAGAATCGCCGATGAGACTCTGCAGCAACTGAAGCCGGAAGACCAGGTAGCCCTGTTTTCATTTGCCGGGAATGTCGAGCGGCTCGAGGATCTTACTGACGATCGCCAGCGAATCGTGAACGCCATTTCCCGTATCCGCGCAGGGGGCGGGACAGATATCATCGATGCGTTGTACGATTCTGTCACCTATCTGGCGAAGAGCGCACCGGACCAGCGTCACGCGGTCATTCTCATCTCGGATAATCAAGCCACGGTCCGGCCGCAGGCAAGCGAGGGGGAGACCATCCGGAAGGCGACGGAGAGCGAAACCGTCGTTTATAGCATCAAGACCGGCGGCCAGGGATCTCCTCTGGCTTCACGGCTCCCGTCGATGATGATGGGCGCCGGTTCGGTCGGTAAGGTCACGCAGGAGACGGGAGGAGAGATCATCGATGTGGCAAACGCCCGGTCGCTCGATGCCGCAATGAGGAACGTGATTTCCCGCCTGAGGATGCGATATTCCCTTGGATATTACGCTCCCAATCCGGCGCAGGGCGCGTTTCATTCCATCATCGTGCGATTGTCAGACGCGCATGGAAAACCGGGAACTGACTACGTCATCCACGCCCGCCGCGGCTACTACTCCACTGCCGATCAAAAAAGGCCGTAGGAAATCGGTGTCTGACACCGATTTCCCAGGGCGCGTCTCAGTCTTTTCTGCGCAGTTCCAGCTGCATGCTTAGATTCATTGCAGGGGTAACTTCGTCGAAGATGGCTAGCATGGACTCAAACAGGTCCAGACCGGTCGCGGATCGGACTTCTTCTTCGGGCATGGGATAGAAGAGCTGAAACCCCGCCCAGCTGTCCTCTTGCGCAGCTTTCAAAATGCGGCGGAGCTCAGGAATATCGGGGAGATTGTTCTTGCCGAATTCACCCGCGCTCGCCTCCCAGGTGCCGGCATGAATCAGGAACCCCTCGCGGCGGACCAGGCGGCGGATCTCGCGTTCCATGGGACCGTCTCGCCTGAGAGATTTGAGCAGGCGATGCCAATCCCAATCATGTTTCAGTTCGCACCCTGCAAACCCGACCGGTGCCTTGACGAATCCGCGTTCGATCTGCAGCCCGCACTCGAAGCGCCGGGCATCGGTGTTCACGGACAGGAAGAATTTGGAACAGCCGAAGCTCACGGATGACGAGATCGGTTTGGCCGTCCGGTTCGCCTTGGGAAGATATCCGATCCATTGCCAGTAAACTCCCCGGCCCCAGCGCTCGGTGACGAACGGCTCGCGAAAACGGTGCTCCAGCTCCACCTTCAAAAGACGTGTGATGCGCTCGTTGTCTTCGAGGTGGCCGACTCGGATGCCCCGATCGAAATCGAGGAACTCAGGCCGGAACGCAATCGCAGTTCGTGGCACTCCATGATAAAGAGATGATTTGGCAGCCATATTCGTGACGGGTATTGTACTCCACCCGGATAGCGCGATTTACGTGAAGCTGACGGGATGCCTACTCTTCAATCCAAATCCCATCTGCCCCCTGAGCTTATCGCCTTGGATCATCGTCATTGACGGCGACCTCGCGGTTCAGCTTCGTGTCGTGGGCGCGGTGCCCTCGCCCGTGCTGCCTGCTACCAAATATCTGCTTCCACAAAAAGTGTGATCGTAACCGGTTTATCCGTTGCCATAAACTGCCGATCAGGACCACGATCACGCTTATGAGCCTCACGCGAAATTCGGTGGTTATAAGCCGCCGTTTTCATAAGCTGCGGCGCGTAATTCTGGACAAAGGACCGGAAAAAGTGCAGGATCGAAACCAGCTTGCAGTACTTTCATCGGATTGTTTGCAGGCAGGCCATCGGAAACAACATCGGAAACAGGGAGACACTATGAAATCAGGTAACCGCGGGCGGCTGTTTCTTCTTGCGGCATGCATTCTTCTCTTATCTTCGTTGGGCCTGGGCTTGCCGATTATGCAGGAAAAAGCCAAGGATTCTGCCGAGGCCGCGACCCGGCTGCGTCAATTCGCGAAGCACCAGTCCATGCGTGCCAAATCGCCGTTCAAGGGCATCAAGTGGACCCAGGTCGGGCCGATGAGGCCGAGCGGACGGATGACGGATGTGGAAGTTCACCCTTCACAGCCCCAGGTCATTTATGCCGCCGCCGCACAAGGGGGCGTGTGGAAGTCCACGGATGACGGGGTGAACTGGACTCCTATTTTCGATGACTATCCCACGGGATCGATTGGAGACCTCGCGATAGCGCCCTCGGATCCTAAGATTGTCTGGATCGGAACCGGAGAAGCGAACATTTTCCGCAGTTCCCAGGCAGGGATCGGGATCTTTAAGTCGGTCGATGCAGGCCAGCATTTCACTTATATGGGGTTGGCCGATACACAGCACATCGCCCGGATTGTAGTTCACCCAACCAATCCGGATATCGTGTACGTCGCCTCTGCCGGACATGAGTACACTTTCAGCCCTGACCGCGGAGTCTATAAGACTACAGACGGGGGCAAGAGCTGGAAGAAGATCTTCTACAAAAACGAGAGAACTGGCGTTATTGACTTGGCGATGGACCCAGGCAACCCTGAGATCCTGTATGCGGGCACGGCCCAACGCTTGCGCTACCGCTGGAACGATCCTATTGAAAGCGTCGAGAGCGGTATCTACAAGACTGACGATGGCGGCAAAACCTGGACGGCCCTGGCCAATGGACTGCCGGATTTCTCGAAAGGGGAGTGCGAGCGCGTCGGGATCAGTGTTTGCCAGACCAATCCCAATGTAGTGTATGCGGTCATCAACCAACAGCCGAAAGAGACCGCTAAACAAGGTGCGTATCTCTATCGCAGCGATGACAAAGGGAGGAACTGGAAACTGGTCGAGGGGAACGAAAAAATCAGGGCCCTCTTTGCATACGGCTGGGTGTTCGGCCAAGTCCGGGTCGATCCCAACAATCCAGATGTCGTCTATGTCATGGGGCTGAACTTCATGCGATCCAAGGACGGCGGAAAAACCTGGGAATCCTTGAGAGACAACCACGTCGATCATCATGGCATGTGGATTGATCCCAAGGATTCCAACCATATCCTGGTCGTAAACGACGGCGGCATCGCAATCTCCCATGACGGGCTCGCCACATTTCAGCACCCAGTGAATATCCCGATCGGACACTTGTTTACCATGGCGGTGAGCCAGACCAAGGGAAAGTTCTGGGCCTACTCGAATATCCAGGATACAGGAGGCTGGAGGGGCGAGATTGATATGACCGCCGGCCGCGACCATATCACTTCGAAGGAATGGGAAAGCTCGATCGGCGATGAGGCCGGCCGTCACGCCGTCAATCCTGTCGATCCGAACGTCGTCTATTACGTCACGCGTTACGGCGGCGGGCCGTACGTCATGGACTACACCAAAGCCGCCGAAGCACAGGTGCAAGCGCAGGCCCAGGCTGCTGCTCAGGGACAAGCGCAAGGGCAGGCGCGCGGACAGGCTCAGGGACAGGCGCGCGGGCAAGCTCAAGGACAAGTTCAGGGGCAAGGGGGACGTGGTGGCCGGGCTGGCCAGACAACCATCGCTCCCGATTTTGGCACTGAGAAGAAGCGCTCCCAGTGGGTCTCCCCGATCATCGTGTCTCCGCATGATCCCAATCGGATACTCTTCGGCGCCCAGTTCGTGTTTCTCACGAATGATCAGGGAAAGACTTGGCGAAAGATCAGTCCCGACCTGACCAACTTCGATCCGGCAAAACAGGGGAACATACCGTATTCCACGGTCTGGTCTATCTCAGAATCCCCGCGCAAGAAGGGGCTCATCTACGCCGGAACGGACGACGGCAACATCCATGTCACCAAGGATGAAGGCGGAAACTGGGAAAAGATCACAAAAGGACTTCCTCCCGAGCGGTTTATCGCAAGCATCGAGGCGTCCCGCTTCGATGAGGGGACGGTCTATATCGTCGTCAACGGGAAGCGGCACAACGATTTCAATACGTATCTGTTCAAATCGAAGAACTACGGAAAGAGCTGGACCAACATCGCGACCTCAGTCCCAGGCGGCATCGCGAACGTGGTGAAGGAAGATCCCACGAATAAAAACATCCTGTACCTGGGAACCGACTTGGGGGTCTATGTAACGACCGATGGCGGAAACAAATGGGAAGTGTTGGGCGCCGGGTTGCCTACCGCCTACGTCTTCGACATGGCCCTGCAAACCGCGGAGAACGTGCTCGTGATCGGCACCCACGGCCGCAGTTGTTGGGTGGCGGACATTCTGCCGGTGCGGACCGCCGCGAAAAAATGATTTCACGTCGCGGCAAGAGCACCAGGTGGCCGTCGTGCCTGCCGTGACACCAGTTCGTAGCAATGGATCTTCGAATGTCGGTGCGCGCGTCGCTGGTGATGCTCGATGTGCTGCATCGGTTAGATGACCGGGGGCACCGTGCCCTGATGAGTTCGTTCGAGGGCTCCGAGGACATCCAGCTATCGGCAGGCTTCAGCTCGTGGATCGTGGTGTCGAGCGGGGCGACGTTGTGATTTTTGTGACGGAGGGAGGCGAAACCTCCTCTGTAATCGGCACTGCCCTCGGTGCACTCGAACAGTACGGCTCCTCTACCGAAACGAAAAAAGGAAGCGTCGCACCACTCGCCAAGGTCGCGACGCCACTTATTTCGCGAAGAAAGCTTTCATCACCGTTTTCTTCGACAGCACGGAGCAAAGTCCCACTTTCGGACTCTATCCGCCGGAGCGGCTCTCATCGGATTAAGGGCGAGGCCTTCATCAATCGCAAAAAGAGGATCGCGCAGCGCCAGAACAGAAACTGCGGGCGGAGAACCCACGCTGGGAACCGTCAGCCAAACAGCTTCAGGATCGCATCTAAACCTCTCTCTTAATCTCAATCAGGGACTGTCCACACTTGAAATTCAACTAAGAGGTGGGTGCATTGTGTGCCAGTTGCTGTGCGCCTGAAAGAGATTTGCTGCGGCGATGACCTTGTCATCATCGAGAGCGCGTCCCATAAACTGTATGCCGATGGGCAGGTGATCCTTGGAGAACCCGCATGGCACCGTGATTGCGGGTAGCCCGCACAGACTCGAGATACCGTCGCATTGTTTGGTGGCGTCGGGCGGACGCGGGCCGCGTGCTGCGACACCTGCGCCCCCAGCTCCGCTTCTGGCTCCTCCCGGCGGACGCTGCTGAGCCCCTGGCGGTTGTAGCGGGCGCGCGACCGATCCTTGTCCCGGTGCCGCGAGAACGTCGAAGCGATCGTACAGCGCATCCACTTTCTTCTGCAGAATTGTGCGCACGCGTTGTACTTGAAGGTAATCCCAGGCCGAAAACTCCACGCTGGCGTAACCATTGATCTGACCAAGAGGGTCGGCCAAGTCGGCGCACCGGCCTGACTGGATCAGATCCCAAAAGGCCGAAGCCGCTTCGATCAGAATCACCAGTTCCGCGGCCTCCTCGTAGGGCCCATCCGGAATCTCCGCTTCTTCGATGTGCGCGCCGTTTTGTTCCATCACCTTCAGAGCCTCATCGACGGCCGCCTTTATTTCCACGTTGGTTTCTCCGGCTGCATTCTTGATGCGTCCGATCGTCAACGGCCGTGACAACGTTCCCCGTGCGGAATAGGGGAACGCGGCAAGCGATGGAGGAAGCGAATCGTGGTCCCTCGGGTCGTGGCCGGCCATGGCGGACAGCACCAGACCGCAGCAATCGGCCGTGCGCGCCATCGGGCCGACCTTGTCCATGGACCAGGCGATGGCCATGACGCCCGTGCGAGGTACGCGTCCGAAGCTTGGCCGCATGCCGGAAATGCCGCACAAAGTGGAGGGAGAAATGATGGAACCGCGCGTGTCGGAGCCGAGCGCGAAAGCTGCCAAGCCGGCAGCCATGATCGCCCCAGAGCCGCTCGAGGAGCCAGACGTCCAATCGTCGGTATTCCACGGGTTGCGGCATGGACCGCTCAGTGAAGCAAATCCGTTGGAGTAGCCGAGTCCGCCGGCAAGCTCGATCATCGCGGCTTTTCCAATCAGGATGGCACCCGCCTTGTCCAGTCTCTCAATGATCGTCGCGTCAAAATCGAATTTCTGGTCCGCATATGGCTTGGCACCCCAGGTTGTGGGGTATCCTTTGACTGCAAGCAGATCCTTGGCGGCATAGGGAATGCCATGCAACGGCCCGCGGTAGCGGCCGGAAGCAATTTCCTTTTCGGCCGCCTGGGCATGCTCCAGCGCCCGCTCGCGAGTCAGCGTGACGTAGGCGTTGAACTTCGGTCCAAGCTTTTCGCTACGCTCTAGGTAACTTTCAGTCAGCTCGACCGGGGAGAGTTTGCGCGTGCGGATCCGCTCACCGAGACTGCGAATCGAAAGGTACAAGACATCCTCACCTACCATAATCAATCCTCCTGATCCTCGACATCAGTGCCTGGCTGGCCTCGATTCCTCCGTACAAGCCGCCCGCGTGCGACCACCCTAATTCTTACTCGGGATCCGCGCCTTGGGTGCGGTCCGTGGGCTGCTCGCGGGCGTGGAGCGAATCTCATCGAGCTTCAACACGGATGCCGGGCAGTCGCCGTTTTCCAAGGGAACCGCGCGGATCGTTTCGAGCATGCGCACATGGCGGGTGACGGTGCTGCGCATGCGTGTGCGCTGATCCTCGCTCAGGCGGTCGCCCCATCTCCTTAGAATGTTCTGCATCTTGGCATCAATTTCCGCGATCGTTGCCGGGGATAGATCGCCGGGGACTTGCGCCTGTTGAGCCGATTGCGCTGCCGCTGCGGCCCCGCCGGAAGAGAGAATTGACGCCGGAACCGCCGCGGCTCCCGCCAGGGTCAGGATTGCACCCCGGCCAAAGTCGCGCCGTGATACGCCTTGCTGTTTGCCGGATATCTTTTCCATGTTCATTTCCAATCGTTCCTCGTCTGCTACAAAACCACTCCTTGCTGAGTTCGCATCAGCAGCCGACTGCGGATGCGACTCCAGGGGAATGATCGAGCATAGCACTGGCTGGAATCCAGTCAAGATGAGAACTTCTTGCTCCTCAAACCGAAATGGGCCACATCACGACCGGTTGGTTCTTCGGCGAAGAATCGTTGCACTCAAATCGGCAAAGAACGAGTTTTTTGTTGTGGAAATGCCGGGACGTTACCTAAAATGGCCCCAAATAGCGGAAACACGAGCGGCCGGCCCGAAAAGGCGGGGCCAGTGGTTTTTGCGTCAGGGGGATCGAAGGGCTGCCACGCAGGATTTGGGTCTGCCGAGACTGGTGCCGAAGGAAGTTCCCTTGTATCAAGTGGGTCTCCTGGCTGATCCCGCAGTTTCGGTCGTCGATTTCATACCTACGTCGTTGCGGAGGCGACTTACGCTTGTTGTCGGGTCCATCACGGCCGTTTTTGCGGCTGACCCGATGCTCCTCGTGCAAGGCATGCGGGGGCTGTTCCTCATTTGTGTTGGAAGCTTTTTAGGAAAACTGTGGCAGTGAGTTCGGGCTCATCAAGCCCGGTTTCGAAGGTTAATCGATTCAACGCAGGGGGCGTTTATGAAACGTGCTTCTAGTAGGGTAGGCTTTGCATTTCTCCTGGTTGTGCTGTCCGGCTGGACCGGCTATGCACAAGGTGGCGGCACGAGCTCAACACTCTCCGGAGTGGTAGTCGACCAATCCGGTGGCGTGATCCCGGGTGCGGATGTCACCGTCACAAACGACGCTACAGGAGCCCAGTTCAAGGTGGTTACCACGGAGAGCGGGAACTTCTCGATTCCGGCCCTCGACGCCGGCAAGTACACCGCAACGGTCTCCATGACAGGGTTCAAGCAGGCGATCGTGAAGGATATCAATATCGTTGCGAACGTGCCCGCGTCGATTAATGTCAAACTCGAGGTGGGAGGCTCCAATGAGACCGTCACCGTGCAGGCAAACGTTGAGGTTTTGCAGGCGTCATCGGCGAACATCACGACTACGATGGGCACCCGCCAGATCCAACAACTCCCCCTGGCAACACGCAGCGCGATGGACTTCCTCGTCCTGCTGCCGGGGGTGAACACGACCTCTTCAGGTGCCCGCAGTTCCACCGTCGCGGGCCTGCCGCAGGCCGCGATCAATATTACGATCGATGGAATCAACACGCAGGACAATTCAAACAAGACCTCCGACGGCTTTTTTAGCATGCTTACCCCGGGGCTGGACGCCATGGAGGAGGTCACCGTTTCTACTGCAACGCCAGGATCGGAGAGTGCCGGTCAGGGTGCCATCCAGATCAGATTCGTCACGCGCTCGGGGAACAACCAATATCGAGGGAGTGTTTACGAATACAATCGCGACCCGGTATTCAATGCCAACTACTGGTTCAACAACCGCGACAAAGCGCCCGTTTACATAGGGGATGGGCCAACCTATCACCAGCCGTGTACTGCGGCTCAACTCGCCAGCGAGTTTGACAACTGCAAAGCGCCGGTCGACCGGGTGCTGTTGAATCAGCCTGGCTTCCGTATTGGCGGGCCCATTTCGCTTCCCAGGAAGCTCTTTGGTCCTGTGGGCTTCAGTGGCAAGGACAAAATCTTCTTCTTCATCAACTATGAGGAATACCGATTTCCGTCTCAGCAGACTCGGACGAGAAGCATTTTCAGTCCAGCGGTCGAAAGCGGCAATTTCCTATACACCGTCGCTGGTGCTACCCAGAGCGTAAACCTACTCCAGTTGGCGGCTGCCAATGGACAGACATCCACGATGGATCCGACTGTTCAACAAATGCTATCAGACATTCGCCACGCGACTACCCTACAAGGCACCTTGGCACCTCAGTCCGATCCCAGCTACCAGTTCTTTTATCCCACAAACAACTCCGAAGATAGCCGCGATTTCCTGACCGCGCGCGGCGACTTCAATCTGACGAAACGGCATAAACTGGAGGTGGCCTGGAGTTACTCGTACTACGGCCTGCCCATTGACATGCTCAACAGCGGCGACCCGAGATATCCTGGCTTTCCGAGCATCTCTGGATATCTCGGAAACCGCTTCAAAGATTCTGCTGCCCTCCGTTCGACCTTGACTCCGCGATTGGTAAACGAATTGCGTTTTGGGACGCAGAGCGGGTCCGGACTATTCGGGCCGGCCATCAACTCTTCGATGTTTACAGGAACGGTCGCCAATATGAACGGATTTAGTTGGACCCCGTACGGCGTTACCAGCTCGATTGTTTCCAGCAGTCCCAGCCGGCGCGACCCGCCAATCAAAGAGATCGATGAAACGGTCAGCTGGAGCAAAGGTTCGCATAGCATCAGTTTTGGTGGCAGTTTTACGAACGCGGGCAATTGGACGTGGGCTCAGTCTCTGCTTCCTACCCTTAGCTTCGGCGTGGACACCACAAACGATCCGGCTAGGTTCATGTTTGATAGTAACAATGGCGCGAAGAATTTCCCGGGAGCATCCTCGAGCCAGCTCTCCGAAGCCCAGAGCATCTATGCTTCCTTGACAGGGCGGGTCACATCCATAAGCGGTAGCGCGGTTCTTAATGAAAAGACCCTGCAATACCAGTTTCTTGGACCGAACGTTCAGCGCATGCACCAGCGCGAGATCGGGCTGTTCGCGCAGGACTCCTGGCGCGTGCTGCCGGGCCTGACTCTCAACTATGGATTGCGTTGGGAGTTGCAGCTGCCCTGGACTCCTCTCAATAGCGTGTATACATGGGCTACCGTTGCCAGTGTATGGGGCCCGTCGGGAGTCAACACTCTGTTTAAGCCGGGCTCCAGCGGCGGCCAAGCCACACAATATGCCCAGTACCAAGGAGGCGATCCAGCGTACAACCTCGACTACAAGGACTTTGCGCCCAGTTTCGGTTTTGCCTGGACTCCGAAAGCCGGGAGTGGTTTGCTGAAACACATCCTGGGCGGCGAAGGACAGAGCGTGTTTCGCGGTGGTTTTTCGATTGCCTACAATCGCTACGGCATGCCTAGTTACTCAGGAACCTTCACCTCCAATCCGGGGATCACCATCGATGCCTCGCGCAGCCAGAATCTCGGCAATCTCGTCAGCGGCACGGGGACGGATACCTGGCCGCTCCTGTTCCGTAACACGGGCAGGCTCAGCCCAGCTCCGTTCGCGGCCTCGCCGGTTTATCCGCTCCAGGCGTCGGTCAGCAGTTCGGTCAATGCCTTCGATCCAAACATCCGCACTCCGTATACCATGTCCTGGACGTTCGGCTTGCAGCGCGAACTCACCAAAGACATGGTGGTCGAGGTTCGCTACGTAGCCGATCGCAATCGGCGGCCGTGGAACACGTTCGCGTTAGATTCCGTCAACATCGTAGAGAACGGATTCCTGAGCGAGTTCAACCTAGCCATGGCCAACTTGCAGGCGAACATCGCGGCGGCGCGCGGCAGCAACTTCAAGTATTATGGAGCGAACACGGGAACATCTCCCTTGCCCACGACACTCGCTTATTTCTCGGGCCTTCCCTCTTCGCAGGCATCGGATCCGTCGAAGTACACCTCCAGCAATTTCAGCAGCAGCACCTACACGGCCTATCTGGCGCTGACCAATCCGAATCCGACAAGCTTCGCAAGCAGTCTGTATGGCGTCGCGGCGCAGAGGACCAACGCCCTCGCTGCCGGATTGCCAGCCAACTTTTTCCTGGTGAATCCGACCGTCAGCGCCGCCAATATCGTTGGCAACGGCGGTTTCAACACGTATGACTCCATGGTCGTGGAACTGCGGCGGCGCATGGCCAAAGGGCTGCTGATTCAAGCCAGCTACGTCTATGCAAAAGCTCTCTCCTCGTCTTGGGTCTCGTTCCGGACACCTTGGGCCAAAGTCCTCGCCAACACCCTACCGAGCGCTTTCAAGGTCAACTGGGTCTATGAATTGCCCATCGGAAATGGGAGATCACTGTTCGCCAGTTCCAAAGGTTGGGTCGACAAGATCATCGGCAACTGGGAATTCCAGGGCACCGGCCGTTGGCAGAGCGGCGACCTGCTGAACTTCGGCAACGTCAGGCTCGTCGGCATGTCACCGCAGGATCTCAAAAACGCAATGGGGCTGCGCTTCGATAATGCGAACAAGCTCGTCTATTACGAACCGGCCAATATCATCAGCAACACAATCGCGGCGTTCAACACCAGCGCCACGACATCGAACGGATACAGCGCTTCCTTTGGTGCTCCCACCGGAAGCTACATCGCACCCGCAAACACCGCAAGCTGCATCCAAATCTATAGCGGCCAATGCGCTCCGTTGACCAACTTTGTCAGGGGACCGCATTTCGAGCGCTTCGATCTGAGCCTTGTGAAAAGGGTCCGGCTCACCGAGTCGAAGAACATCGAGATCCGCGCCGAATTCTTGAATGCCTTCAACAACATCAACTTCACTGGCGTCACCTGCGCCAGCAGCAGCCAAACCTGCGGCCAGGTCACGTCGGCGTACAGGGACCAGAATCAGCAGAACGATAATGGAGGTCGGCTGCTTCAGCTCGTACTGCGGATCAATTTCTAGCCGTCCGAATCTATCCCGAGGGCTTCCACGGCCGCATGAACGCCAACGCTGCCGTGGAGGTCCTCGCGGCCTCTATATGCAATCCATCCCGTCAGTTTTCCATGCGGCTAAGTTGACCGCCCAAACAACCCTCCGCGTTTAGCCGCGTATCCCGACATGCCTTTCGGCCGACATTACGTAGGTGGTGCAGGTCAGGCATTTCCAGCGGTGTCGTTTCAGCCACGATATGTGCAAGAAACTGGGGGCTATATAACTCAGCGATGAACCTGTCGCCGACGAGGCCGCAGCGATTTCCTTGTTTGCATAGAACGCTCGCACAATCCAGATTGGCCGGGGAAACGTGCTTCCATGAGAATCATGGCGGCGGTCCGTCGATGGTCAAAGCCACTGGGCCGTATCGTCGGCTATCCGTAGAAGTGGCCCTGAGTCAAGCTCCCAAGAAACGCCATTCGCGTCAATTGAGAATATCAACAACCTCCACGTGCTGTAAGGGGCCTACTCGGGCCGGATGCCTGTGAGGGGTAAGGGAAGCGAACGCGACTTCGCGGGAGTGTCATTGAAAGATCTTCATCGCTTTCTTTAGCCGATTTTTCATGCGTCCTCCTTGGAGGAACCGATCATCCTCGCCCGCAACCCCCCAGATCATCAAAATTGGCTGATAAGTAGATCCTACCGTTCTTGACGTCTTTTCGAGTCCTAGTCTACAATCACCGCAAACGTGAATTCGAGGAGGGCCTCAATGAGATCTGAAATGTTTGGTCGACGTTCGTTCCTGCGTTTGGCTGGTGTCCTCGGGACAGGGGCATATGCGTTGAAGGCCAGCGGCCTCGAACGCGTCACGGCCGCCGCCCAATCGATCGCGGACCGGACGCCGGCGGAGGTCGCGAAAGATGAATTCTTCTGGCGGGAGATCCAGTTGGCCTTCAAGCTCGACCGCACGCTCATCAACCTCAACAACGGCTTCACCTGCCCAACCCCGCGGGTCGCGCTCGAAGCGGTCTGGCGTTACATGGACATGATCAATATGCTGCCCGTCTATTATCAGGGCCAGGTTGCGGCGAACGTTCAGACGATCCGCCTCCGGATGGCGGCCGAATTCGGCTGCGACCCCGAGGAGATGGCCCTGACGCGCGGCGCCAGCGAGTCTCTCCAGATCGTCCAGAACGGGATCGATCTCAAGGCGGGCGACGAGGTGATCACGACCGAGCAGGACTATCCCCGGATGCTGACGACCTGGGACCAGCGGCTGCGGCGCGAGGGCATCAAGGTGACCCGCCTCCAATTCCCCGTGCCGACGACCCAGGACGATCTTTATCAACGGTTCGAGAAAGCGATTTCGCCGCGGACGAAGGTGTTCCATTTCTGTCACGTGACCAACCTCACGGCCCAGATGTTCCCGGTGCAAAGGCTCTCGCGCTTGGCCCGCTCGAAGGGGATCGTCACGATCGTCGACGGCGCGCATGCGTTGGGGCAGTTCCCGTTCAAACTGCGGGACCTCGAATGCGACGCCTACGGCGTCAGCCTGCACAAATGGCTGCTGGCGCCGATCGGGAACGGCTGTCTGTATGTGCGCCGGGAAATGATCCCGAAATTCTGGCCGTTGCAGGCCGCGCCGGAACAACAGGACAACGACATCCGCAAGTTCGAGGCCATCGGAACACACCCATGGGCCATCCGGGCGGGACTCGGCGAAGCCTTGGCCTTCCATCAGGCCATCGGGGCCGAGCGCAAGGCGGCGCGACTACGCTACCTGACCCTGCGCTGGGCGAACGCGCTCAAGGCCCATCCGCGGATCAAGATCTTGTCAAACCTCGGCGAGCCTGCCGAGACATGGGCGGTCTGCGCCGTGAATATCGAAGGGATCGACGTCAGATCTTTGTCGAGATTCCTGATGGACAAATACAGGATCGTGACTGTTGCACTCGTCGGCGGAGCTCCCCCCAACCAGGTCTTTGACTATCAAGCCCTGCGGATTTCCCCGAACGTCTACACGACACTTGAGGAGATTGACACGTTCGTCTCAGCGATGGAGGATGCGATGAAAAACGGCGTGCCAACCTCCGAGGACGCTGATTTCCCCGTCATGACCGAAGGAATCGACTAACATGAAATGTCCAGTCGTTTTGGCCGTCGCTGCCCTCGTTTTCACCCTCGTTGCCGGCGCCAGCGTCTGCTTTGCTCAGGGAACATTCAAGGTCCCGTTCGCGTTCCAAGCGGGCGACAAGAAGTTCCCGGCCGGCGATTACAGGATCGCCCGAAAAGGGAACGAACAGATCACGCTTCGCCAGGAACCGAACGGTGCTGAAGTAACGATAACTGCCCTCAAGACGCTGGGGCAAACGGGCCCGCCCATTGCCGAGCCCCAGCTCATCTTTGATGTGGTCGGGAACTTCGAACCGTCCTATACGGAGTACGTGACGGATTACGTGCTGGCGGAAGTGTGGTTGCCCGGGCAGGACGGATGCCTGCTCCACGTTACGAAAGGAGCACACTCGCGCCAGACCATCAAAGGACAGAAAGCGGAGAAGTAGCGCCGGCCCTCGTCGCTGAGCGTGGCGACCTCATCGAAGGTCGCGCGGCGACGTGTAAGTCGATGGTATGGCGTCCCGGCGATCGACATGTTCGACACGGTCGCTACTCACTCCACGATCCCGGTCGTCGTAGGCCATTGATTGTCGTGGTGCGGCCCGTGCCGGATGGTGGCGCCCGAGCTTGAGAAGATCGCCGCGCAGCATCCCGGCGATTTTCTCGTCATCAAGGTGGAGACCGAGCGGCTGCCCAAACTCTCCCCGCGGTATCGCATCCAGTCGATCCTGATGATGGCGATGTTCTACCACGGCCACGAGAAGGCTAGTACTGTCGGGGCGCGTTCCGCTAAAGACATCCTCGCCTTCATCAACCAGGCGCTGCCATGACCTTGCTGCGACTCGTGCTCGCGTGCGTCCTCGCTGTTTGGTTGCCACCAGCCGCAGCTGCCGACGCTGCTCAAGCCATAAACAGCCTACTCGGGCTGGATGACGTGTGAGGGATTGTTTCCTCGAACGGGACTTCGGGCCCGCGTGGGGGATCTTCATTCTACGGCAGGCGTCATTTACCGCCAAGTGACGGGATATCGATTGCCATCACCCAGCTGATCGGTCCCGCTCGTTGCTGGCACGATCGGTTCTCATGCACCTCGTTGAGACGCGGAGGGGAAACCAAACAGGGTAATTCAATGGGAATGACATCAGACCCGCTTCAGCCTCAGCTCCGGAATCAACCCATACTTCCCTTACTGGCCATTCCATCCCCGAATCGCCCTCTCCCTTCAGTAAAGCCGTTTTCCTTCAGCAGCGATTTAGCAGAGAAAAATGGCCGGTCGAGGCGACACACACCCAGCCGTTATGTTGGAAAGCCGACACGGTGCAGCAAGTCGCGAAAGCGCGGGTCGGAATGAAGAGATTTCAATCGCGGGT
>Ga0187882_1000654_pt1 | contig 37887 bp, 33 predicted proteins | sample June2016WEW_19_1_3_FD_132991 | JGI IMG/M metagenome (GOLD analysis project Ga0187882, IMG submission 132991) | Peatland microbial communities from SPRUCE experiment site at the Marcell Experimental Forest, Minnesota, USA - June2016WEW_19_150 | ecosystem: Environmental > Terrestrial > Soil >... | reverse complement strand
TACGCTGAGAAGATACCTGTCCTGCTCAAAGGCCCTACCGGCTGCGGGAAAACACGCTTCCTGGAATATATGACTTACCGCATGAGCAAAAAGCTGTTCCCCCCAAACGCTCACGCCCAAGCTACCATCGGTGCAGCCCGCCATCACGACGGGATCCCGCTGATTACGATCGCCTGCCATGAAGACCTCACTGCCAGTGACCTGGTCGGCAAATATTTGCTGGAAGGCGATACCACACGCTGGGTCGACGGCCCGTTGACCCGGGCGGTCAAGAGCGGGGGCATCTGTTACCTCGATGAAGTAGTTGAGGCGCGTAAGGATACTATCGTGCTTATCCATCCCCTGGCTGACCACCGCAGGTCTTTATATATCGAGAAAAAGGGCGAGATGCTTGAGGCCAGCGACAGTTTTATGCTGGTCATTTCCTATAACCCCGGCTATCAGAGCATCCTTAAAAACCTGAAGCACAGTACCCGGCAGAGATTTATAGCCATCGAATTCACGCATCCGCCGGCAGACATAGAGACCAGGATTATCCAGCATGAGGCGGGCATCAGCCCCGATGTAGCCAGCAGGCTGGCCCGGCTGGGCGAGAAGATACGCAACCTCAAGGACCAGGACCTTTCGGAAGTTATAAGTACGCGTCTTTTGATTTACGCAGCCCGGTTAATCAAAGAAGGCATTGCCCCGCGCCGCGCCTGCGAGGTGGCAGCCGTCTGGTCGATCACGGATGACCTGGAAGTACAGAAATCACTCAAGGAAGTCGTTACCGCGATTTTTGAATAGCCTATCTTGACGGCGGTTGGCCATGGACAGGGTAACTGATCAACTACAGCAGCCCCCGCAGCCGGGTGACAGATATTTCGGCATAGAGTTTGCCTCGATTGAGCAGGTGTTGCATATCTACTGCAAGGCACTCACCGGCAGGGAAGTGGATATCTCCACAGGCAGTATCCCGCTTACTGCTCTTCGCAATTTATGGTGGAACCAGCTGGCTTCGGATAACCCTTCCAACGGCCGCATAAAGGCATCGGTCCCGCCCACTTTTATGCAATACCCCGAGTATGACGGGAACTTCGGCTGGTACAAGTCGGCGCTCACTCAGCAGATTTGCCACTATGAATTCGGGTCCCTGGATTTCGACTTCGATAAGGAATCGCCGCTATTTGAAAATCTGAGATACCAGATACACGGCGAGGAAGTCCACGGCAGCTCGGCATTCGATAGATACCTTTCTCTGTTCGAAGACCGTTTACTGGCGGCCCGCATCTTTGTGGCAGTAGAGAATTCCCGTATCAACTATTTAGTCAAAAAGTTTTACCCCGGTGTAGCCGGGGACTATCGGCGTATGCAGGAAGGATCGTTGCAGGCCCTTTATCAGATTCCCGGCATGACCCTGCCGCGTGCCTTCTGCGAGCTGCTGGAGGGATTAGAGGTTGACTGCGCCCCGGCCGGTATTGATGAACTCGATAAGCCCCTGCAGGCCGCCAAACCGGTGCTTGACTGTCTGTGTTCGCCACATGCAACCGTGGAGGACTCCGCAGAAGCGGCTATCCGGCTCTATGATATTGCCAGTCAGCTGCCCAAGGATACCTTTGTATCTCTGGCCGGAGGCTATATTACAGAGACACGGGAAGCAAACTTCTCGGACCTTGAAGGCGCCGAGTTCACCGGCAATTTCAATACTGAAAAACTTAAGCTAAATCTCGAAATGCGCCGTAGCGCCGGGCAGAAATCCACTGTTCCCATGACCGCAGAAGAGCTGAAGAAACTGGCCGACCAGCAGATCGGCATCAATGATGTCATCGATGGTTCCTCCATCCCCGGCACCGGACTTTCCGTATCGGACCTGCCGCGTGTCCCTGTTTATCAATTCTCACAGGATAAATACCATCAGGCCGACCGTCCGCAGGGCAGGGACGCATGTATACCTGTGGTTCAAGAGGAAAACGAAAAATTATTCAGTTACGATGAATGGGACTTCCGTGATAACTGCTATCTGGCAGGCTGGTGCTGCATCCATGAGAAATTGCTGGCGGAAGGCAGCAGCAATTTTTACAGCAAGACCCTGGAGAACCGCAAGACGGTGTCAGCCGAAATCAAGAGGCAGTTCGAAAAACTGCCGGCTGAGTTGCTATACAAGGCCAAGAACCTTGATGACGGGGACGAATACGACCTAGACCTGGTCGTCAACGAGCTGATAGACAAGCGGGCTGGTCATACTCCTTCCGGCAAGGTCTATACCAAGAAACAGAAAATCCAGCGGGATGTGGCGGTGGTCTTTTTACTGGATATGAGCGGCTCTACGGCCGACCTCATCAGCAAGAACCGCACACCCATGCAGTATGAAGAATCGATCAAATACAATTTCATGAAATTTGTTATGCAGCAGCGCCGCCGCATCATAGATGTCGAAAAGGAAAGCATCGTCCTTCTGATCAACGCTATCGAAATGCTCGGGGATACATACGGCATTTACGGCTTCTCCGGCCATGGAAGGTCCAAGGTACAATTCCTGGTAATCAAGGACCTTGGCGAATCCTTCTCCGAGAAGGTTAAACGCAGGGTCGATTCGATCGCACCCATCCACGGCACACGCATGGGCCCGGCTATACGCCATACCGTCGCCAAGCTGGACGCCTGCGGCTGCAGCCTTAAACTGCTCTTCCTGGTCAGCGACGGCTACCCGCAGGACGCCATGTACGGCTGGGATGACGACGATAAGGAATATGCCATCCACGATACCAAGATGGCCCTGATAGAAGCTGCCAAAAAGAATATTACGCCCTTTTGTCTTACTGTAGACTCGGCCGGCAATGATTACCTGCGGACCATGTGCCGGGATATAGGCTATGAGGTGCTGGATGATATCGAAACTCTGCCCGAGCGGCTGCCGATGCTGTATAAGAAGCTGTCAATTTAGTCGTTCTGAAAAGTCGGGAACAGTGGCATATCGCTATAAAGGTTGGTTCGGCATTGATTATCGTTGACCATTAATTTATAATTTAGCCGTTGCCCTAACGGGCTCAGTTACTGGCACAATTTACGCGGTCTTCCGAGCTAGGGAGGCAAGAAAGGAGGATGCCGTAATGAAATCGTGCGAGCAGGGATATACCCTCGTCGAATTGCTGATTGCAATGTCCATTATGGGCACGCTTGCAAGCACAACCACATTGACCGTAACCAAATATATGAATGCGGGCCGGCCCGAAGCTTTACGAGTCGAATATAAAACCATAGCCACCGCATCCTGCGCATTCTATAACGACAACCAAAGATGGCCGTCCTCTGGCAAGGAGTTGGCGGACGCGGAGTACATCGATTCAGTGCCGACCCTGGCGGATTATACAATCGATACCAACGGCAAGATCACCCAGACTCCCAGACAGCCCATCCCCATCCCACCTGCTCCCACAGACTAATCCATAAAACGGTGCTTGAGGTTCATGACATCTCTGAAAAGGATGACTCCCAGCAGCCTTTGAAAATTGTCCACTACGGGGATGGAGCGGAACTCATAGCGGTCGAATAGCGCAGAAGCTTCTTCCAGCGTGCTTTCAGGGACCAGCACTATTACCTTGTCTTCCATGATATCTTTAAGCAGCGCTTCTGATTCGCCCTGCAACAGCTCCTTAATATCGATGATGCCGAGCAACTTATCGTTATCATCGACCACATGAATATACATCACCGCGTCTTTACCTTTGGCGATTTTGCGGTATTCACGCTGAGCTTCACCCACAGTCTTTACGGGCGGGAGCTTGATAAAGCTCTGGGTAGCGAAGTTGATGATTTTTTGTTCCTGTCTGGTGAGAATCGACTGGATTTTTTGTGCCTTGTCCTGATCAAGCAGGGCCAGGATGGCCCTGGCTTCGGACGACGGCAGGACTGCCAGCACATCGGCGGCCTGTCCCGTCGTCATCTCATTGACCAGGCGAGCAACTTTTTCCTTTCTTAAGGACGGCACCAGGTCCCTCTGGATATTGGGGGTTATCTCTTCCAGTGTATCGGAAGCATGCTCGGGCTCTAGTTCATCGAAGATGGCCACCCGCTGGTCGTGGTCAAGGTCCTCTATAATATCGGCCATGTCCTCGGGACGTATGTCCGCCAGTTTTTCTTTGAGCACCTTTAGCCGCACATCTCCCTTGAAGCTGCTGATTTGCTTGGGCAGCGGTTGAATATAGGTCCATGAGAGTGTTTGATCTTTGAACCTCTCTGCCAGTTTATTGATGAAATCGGCCAAAAATTTTAAATGCACCCTGCGTATTAATCCATAGCGGCTGAAGTCCACATCGGTGGCATAGAGTTTCTGGTTCCTGCACACCAGTTTAATATCGTAGACTACATCGACCTCGCTGCCGTCGAGATCCAGCACTTTCTTGTCGAGTATATGGTCACGCAGCAATACCATATTTTCAGCAGGCTCGGCCTGGTATTTTTCCAGGTCTTCGATATCGATCACCACTCCTTTCGAGCCCAGCGATTTCACTTTTTCCCAGGGCACCAGCAACGATGGATAGCCGAAGGGCCGCGTAATATATAACCTTGTTACTTCGGCAATATTACCGTCCATAATCACCATATCGGCGAGCGAACCAATTTTTTTACCGTTCCAGAGGACCTTTGTCCCGAGTACCGTACTGAGGAAATAAGTCTCTTCCATGCCATTTTTCATTACGCTACCGTTACTGATCATATTTCACCCCGTTTATTTGCCTACTATCGTGGTAAAGAATTTATAAAACAATATTGCAACGAGTAGAAGTAGATAAATACGCAGCAATAGTAAAACTATACGGGTCAGGGGCGTCATTTCAATACGCGGCTTCTTATATCTCCTGTTGATTTCCGCGATCTTCTCGAACCTTTTAGCAAGGAATTTCCTTATCCGGTTCAGAATTGACGTTTTTCGTCTTACAATCATTTTCAATCCTTCCAAGGTCGCCGGTTACTTGAACAGGTCGGGGAACAACGCGCTTATTGCATAGAGCGTTGATAGTATCACTATAATTATTACTATCAGCCAGGACCAGAAATTTTGGGCACCAGTATTCTTGTATTTGCCCATTAAATTATGGTCGTTAAGGAGCAGGATTAAAAATACAAGAGCGGCAGGCAGAAGGGTTACCGCTATCACCTGGACAAACAGGGTGATTAGCACGAGAGGCGCGCCCGGTATCAACACCACGACCGCCGCTCCCAGCAGGGCAGCGAAATAAAAAGCGTAGAACCATGGCGCTTCCCTGACATTGGCATTAAGAGAATGCGCCCAGCCGAATACTTCGCCGAAAGCCCAGGAGCTGGCCAGAGAGATGCAGATGGCGCCCAGCAAGCCTGCATCGAAAAGCCCGATAGCCATGAACGTGCCGACGTACTTGTTTATACCCATGATCATCTGCGATGCCTGGGCGGCGTCCGTTATATTGACTCCCTTCAAGACAGTGCCCGTTACAACGATAATGGCGACAGCAATTATGATAGTGGCTAACGAGCCCATCATGGTATCGAGTCTACTCCACAGGATATCCTTTTCCTGAAGCCCTTTATCTACTACCGAGCTCTGCTGGAAGAATATCATCCACGGAGCTATGGTTGTACCGATATTGGCCATCAACAGAAAGAAAAAGTCGTTGTTGAAACCGCCCGGGATATTCGGTATCACACCTTGTACAATTTCTGATGCCGATGGGTTAACCATGAAAGCGGCGGGAATATATATTAAGTTCAATACACAGAAACCCATGGCTATCTTTTCCCATGTCCAGTAGCGCCCCTGAATGACCATGAAGCCCATCAAGATAATAACCCCAATAATAGTTACGAGAGGGGGTATATGGAAGATGCTTAAGGCTGCTGTCATGCCGATGAACTCGGTAATAATCGTCAGGAAATCCAGCAGCCCGAGATCGAAAAGCGAAAACCAGCCCCAAAAAGGGCCGAAGGCATCGAAAATCGCTTCGGCGTGCCCGCGTTTCGTTACAGCTCCGAGCCGGACGGTCATTTCCTGGACAACATAGGCTACAGGGCCAAGCAGTATAAGAAACCAGATCAGATTGTATCCGTATTTAGCGCCTGTGACTGCGTATGTCGTAATGCCGCCGGCATCGTTGTCCGCCACCATCACTATAATGCCCGGCCCCGCTATAAGTGCAAACAGCTTCAGAAACTTGGCAACCCTGCGGGAGCTGTAAAATATCTTTGAAAGTAAATTCATCGGGGGATAAGTCAGCCTCTATCATATTTGGATGCTTTTAAACCTGCCTTTTGAATCGTTGTTATGTCCTGCCTAACGCCGGATTATAACACCTAAAAATAGGGCTGGCAACAAGGAAAATTGATCGTAATAATTACGCTTTAAACCTGTTTAGGGTATCAGCATCCTGGAGTTTTTTTTGCTTGCTTTTATATCTTCGATAAAGGAAATATACAAGCAGTCCGACGCCTACCCAGGTGAAGCCCACAATCCGCCCTATGTGGTGCGTATAGACCACTATCAGCCAGGTAATAGCAGTTGCCAGACCTCCCAGCACGGCAGTGATGGGTATATCCCTGTCTTTTATTTTAATATTGAGAGGTATCTTAAAGGGACGGGGCAAATCAGGTTCCTTTACGCGTAGCGCTATGATAGATGCGTGCGCAGATGTATAAGCCAGTACCGCGCCGAATGCATACAAATCAGCAAGAAGCTCAACCTTACCTGTCGATACTAAGGCTGCAGCAATAACAGAAAATATGAGGATTGCATTACGGGGCACATGCGATTTTTTGCTGATATTGCCGAAAAAGCCGGGAAGCTGCTGGCGCTGACCCATGAAATAGGCCAGGCGGGATGCGCCCAGCATGCCGGCATTGGTAGCTATGATAAGTATCGTAGCGGCCAGCAATGCCACCCAGAAGCCCAGGAAATAGGGGATGAAGCCGGGCATGGCATAGGCGATGCCCATTATCGGGTCCTCCAGAAATTTTTGCGTTAGATCCGTCACCCATTTACCGTCCGGCGCCTGATAAACGGGGTAGGCGCTGAGGGCTGTCATGGACAGGAAGGCATACATGAGTATGACGACGGCGAATACCAGCATAACCGCCCTGGGTATACTTTTACCCGGGTTTTTGGTCTCGCTGCCCAGGTTTGCCACAGTCTCGATGCCGGTATAGGCCACCATCGATATCGAAATACCGAATAGAAGCTGATCAAAGGTCGGCGCTACACCCCAGTGGATATTGTTGATCAGGGTGGGAAGATTGATGATGAGAAACAGGCCAAGTATGGCCACCAGCACCTGAGTGCATACGTCAATTATAACAAGCACGATATTTAATCTCGATGACTCTCTTAGTCCAAGGCTGTTGATCAAGGCCAGGCCTCCTACAATAGACATACCTACGATACTATTAGTCGGCCATGTTTTTAATATCGGTATAAAGAACCCGAGGTAGTTGGCAGCCGAGAACGCGGAGATGGACATTGTCACGATGTAGTCCATCATTAAAACCCAGCTTGCTATAAAGCTTACCCAATCATTAAAGGCACGCTTGGCAAATGCGCCTGAACCCCCTGCTTCCGGCAGCATAGTAGCCCCTTCAGCATATGTCAGCGCGGTAAACAGGAAAATAATGCCGGAAATCATCAGTACAGGAGGGGTCAACCCCAGGGCCGACATCGATACTACGCCGAGAGCGTAGTAAATAGATGACCCGACGTCACCGTATGCAGCACTGAACAACCCCCCTACACCCAGCACACGGTGCAGCCTCGTGGGCAGCTTAAAATGACGCTGAACAAAAACATCGCCGGGACGATCACCCTTTAGAAGGTGATCACGTGTGGAGGGTTCCGGCAGGCTATCTCCACTCTTCAAATTGAAAACTACCTGTAGGCAGGATATAAGATCAAGTTAATAACACTATTTCGTAATGCGGAAATTATATACTCTAGACACTAAATTACACAATATGAAAATACCGGGCTAATCCGACTGGATTAGCCCGGTATTATTCGCCTTTTCAGCCTTTCGGCTAATAGTTCTCGGCCAATACTTCATAGTAGGCCTGAGGGTGCTTGCACGCCGGGCACTCCTTGGGAGGCTCGGTACCTTCGTGAACGTAGCCGCAGTTGGTGCAGTGCCACCGGATCTTATCTTTTTTCTTAAATACCTCTTGTTTGGAAACGTTACTTGCCAGTTTCCTGTACCTCGACTCATGGAATTTTTCTACCTCAGAGATCTGTTTGAAAGAATTAGCGACTCCAGGAAAGCCTTCTTCCGCGGCGATCTTGCCGAAATCCGCATAGAGCTTGGTCCACTCCAATTTTTCACCATCCGCTGCTGCTATGAGGTTGGCGAATGTATCTTTGATTATACCTGCTGGATACATAGCCGTGATCTCTACATCCCCGCCTTCCAGGTGCTGAAAGAAGACTTTAGCATGCTCTTTCTCATTGCCTGCCGTCTCTTCGAAGATATTCGCAATCTGTATAAACCCGTCTTTCCTTGCCTGGCTGGCAAAGAACGTGTACCTGTTCCTGGCCTGAGACTCGCCCGCGAAAGCCTTAAGTAAATTCTGCTCGGTTTTTGTGCCTTTTAATGACTTGCCCATTGAACTCCTCCCTGCTGTTTTTATTCCTGAAATATTATGCAAGACAGATTCGCTTTTCTGTAACCTGGGTCACTAATTCAGTTTAACATTATATCTCACGTGTTTGTCCACTCCGCCTGGCGTATATTAACAGTTTTGCCAGCGATCTTACAGCGACGTCCGCAGCCGGATAAACGGGATAGTTTTTCTGCTCAAAAGCATTTTTAAGCATCAGGTTGGCATTCCTATCAACTTCATCTTCGAGGAAAGGATCGAGCGACGCGGCTAAAAACACGGGTTTGCCCAGCACCTGGCGGCAATAATCGCTTCCTTCAAGCAACATCTCAATCACCGTCTTCATATGCCCGTAGGCCTCGTCTTTCCTGACACGCCTTATATACCTGAACTGATCGAACATAATAACCAACGAATCTATATTGTTATCCGAAGCTACTATCTTAACAATGTCGGCTAGGCTGCCCTCCTTCTGAAAGATCTTGTAGAAGATAGGCCAGGCGTCCAATGGGTTGCCGATGGACGTTCCGGCCAGAGGCACCAGTCCCCTGAGCCTTTGCAGAGTATCATCCGTAAACCTGGGCACAACCATTCCTTCGGCGGCGCAAAGATCTGTCTGGATTACGCTGAACCCGCCGGAGTTACTGATAATTCCACACCTGTTTCCCGCAGGTAGTGGCGAATGGCTGAAAGCAATAACTGAATTGACCAGCTCGTCGTGAGTGTGGACCTGGATTACACCGCACTGCCTGAATAGTGCCTTCCATATCTCGGGTGAACCCGCCAACTGGCCCGTGTGGGACCTTGCCACCCGGCTGCCGTTATCGGTTAACCCTCCCTTGATCGCCACCACCGGCTTTTTACCCGCTGCATAGGTTAATGCTTCCTTAAGCCGTTTCCCATTGTTGGACCCCTCAATATACAGAGCTATCACCCTGGTTTCCGGATCATCGGCCATGTATTCGAGGAAATCGGGGCAGTCAAGGTCGATGGCGTTGCCATAGCTTACCACCTTGCTGAAACGCAGGTTCTTGGTTTGCCCAAAGTAGGAAAATGACTCGGCGATGCTTCCGCTCTGCGTGATCACACCGACGTGCCCTTCCTCTTCCGATGATTCGGGTACTATAGCTAATCCGGACTCTGGACAGTAGATACCAAAACAATTGGGGCCGATAATTCTGATCTTGCCCTTTGAGATTTCAGCCAATTTTCTCTCAAGCTCTATGCCTCTCGGCAGGCCTGTCTCACTGAACCCGGAAGTGTAAATATGCACCGCCTTCACTCCTTTCTCTATGCAGGCCGTGATAATATCCGGGACTAAGGCGGCGTTTATTCCAATGACCGCATAGTCTAGGGGAACCGGCACCTCAGATATAGCCGGGTAACATTTTTTACCAAATATTTCGCTGTACTTCGGGTTAACGAAATAGAGGCGGTCCTTGATTTTCGTGCTCATGTGAGCCAGCGTCGCCAAATCGGATGCTGGGGAAGCCCCTATGATGGCCACATTGCCCGGATTAAATATATTATTCAGCTCTTGATAGCTTGTCTTATCCATGTAAACCATCTCCCGTGGTTGACTTCATAACTCGCTCATTTAATATAATCGGTCTAAAATTATATAATATTTGGAGTGCTGCTATGAACATGCACTGTCCACCTACAATGGATTTTGGATCACAGTATGTATTGAATAATTGGGAAGGACATCACGAATGAGTAAAATTAGCCGGTACTATAAAATCCTTGGCATAACCCTGGTTTTAACGATCATCTCAATATCCTGCAGTGCTCTAACACCCTCGGCCCAGCCCATCTCAAGTGAACCGGTAACTGGCAGTGGCATTAAGGTTTTGGGCATTATGGGGACCATCGAAATAAAGCCTTCTTCAGAAGATAACCTGACTTGTGTGACTTCTGTCGATAGCAGCGATACCAGCCTTAAATATATCTGGTCCGCAGACAACGGGACTATTAGAGGCGAGGGCAAGCAGATCGTTTGGGTTGCTCCCGATATGCCTGGCAAATATACCATAACGGTGAATGTTTCAAATGCCAATGGCGATAAGGGCACGTTTAGTAGACCTATTAATGTGACCACCAACCCATTAAATAATGAAACCCCGGATCTGACTATTTATTTGAAGCTTACCCTGCCTTCTACTGATATTGTAAAGGAGGCACGTACCGTCAGAGTCTGGACAACACAAGAAATACAATGCGAGGTTGATAACAGCAACCCAGCGAATTTAACATATTCATGGACTATACCCGGCGGCAAGCTTGCAGGGGACGGACTTTCCGAAGGCAAAGCGGCCAGGGTGGGGTGGATTGCCCCCGGTGAAGCGGCCGATTATAAAGTTTCTGTTGTCGTATCTGATACATTTGGAAACTCCGCCAGAGGTGAGGTGGACTTCAATGTCTACTGCTGCCATCCACCTGAATAGATGGTCTTAAAAACGAGTATACGAGAAAATAAAAATATGAAAATTCCTCATATAATAACTGCGCTAGCAGGAGCTACAATCACATTATTGACTGCCATGCTTTTAAACACCGGTTGTGCCTTGGGACCTCAGGCAGAGCAACCCAATAGGCCCCCGGTTATAGATCAGATTGTCGGACCCAAGGCGTGGTTGCCGCAAACTGAAGCCCCACTAACATGTATGGCATCGGACCCTGACGGAGATAACCTGACATACACGTGGACTGCTGATAACGGCACGATCACGGGCACAGGGCCAACTATCACATGGGCATCACCAGCTACGGATGGTACTTATAATATCACGCTCATTGTAAGTGACGGCAGGGGTGGGACTGCAAAAATTGTACAGGTAGAGAGGGTTATTTTTAACTCCGACGGCAGCATAAGTCCGGATGCGCCTGTTGTGTTGAAGATGATTTTGCCTTCCACGGATATAGTAGCGGATGCAGTAACAGGTGCCAAAAGGGTGCGCATATGGACAGCTTCCCAGGTTGTGGCCATGGTTGACGGTGCGGACACCAAAACCTTGAAATATAGCTGGACATGTTCGAACGGCCGAATCCAGGCTAAAGGGCTCAATGAGGGCACGGCCAAGCAGGTTAACTGGATCGCGCCAGGAGCCGCAGGAGACTATACGCTTGATGTAGTTGTAAGCGATGGCAACGGTAATTCTGCCAAGGGTACCGTCAACTTCAAAGTTTTTTGCTGCGGCAACTGAAATTGTATGCAGCTGGGCGACATCGTCTACTACATGCAACCGAACGTGCGCAAGCCGGATTTGGTAGCTGCATTTTTGGGCTGGCCTGATGCGGCCCAGGTTTCGACCAGTGCAATATCCTACCTGATAGATAAATTGCCCGCACTCAAACTGGCAGAGATAAAATCGGACGATTATTACGACTTCACCAAAGTACGTCCCACTACAAACATAGAGAATGGCATAATTGGCCCCATGAATATGCCCAGAAATGGACTATATTACTGGGAGAATAGCGAAGGCCCTAACGACCTGATCCTTCTGACAGGCATAGAGCCGCAGGTGCATTGGCAATTATATGCAGAAATAATTGCCGACCTCGCCGGATTTTATAAGGTGCGCCGTGCCTATTTCATCGGAGGGTTCTATGACAGGATACCGCATACACGTGAGACGCGCATCAGCGGACTGGTCAATGATCGAGGTATGCTGGAAGTACTCAAGAAATTCAACCTTGAGCCCATCGATTATAACGGCCCCAGCAGCATACACGGGCTGCTGATGAACGTATTCGCCTCTAGAAGAATCCCCGCTGTCAGCCTGTGGGGACACATCCCATTCTATATTCGCTCCGAAAGTAACCCCCATGGTCTGTCTGGAAATAGTTAAGAAACTGGCCTCAATATTGGACATCAGCATTGATCTGCATGACCTCAAAGGGGCGGCACATAAATTGTATCAGGTACTGAATAAGATGTTGACAGAAAACGAGCAAATGAATGATTTTCTAAAATCGCTTGAAATACAATACGACCTGGAAGGAAGTTCCTTCGGCACGGAAGCTGAAGGCGATGATCAAATAATCAAAGATATCGAGTATTTTCTCAAGCGTAAACGCCAGGATACTTGACCTTCATAGAATTTATTTGACCTTGCTATCCTCATATTCTTTTTCTATTGCTTTTTTTATGGCGTTTAACGTATCTTGTGTTTCTCGTTTTATTTTTCCTTTTGCTATTACGTTTATTAGTTTTGCCTTTAGTGTTTTTGTCGAATAGAAATGTTGAATTTTCATTTTTGTTGTGTTGTCATCAATTTTGGAAAATAAAGTTTCTACAATATAGTCACTAAGTATTTTGCTTATTCCAAAAGTATCTTCGGGTAATACAGTTACTACTTTTTCCATTGGAATAATTTCAATATCCTTTTCTATGCAAGTATTTTTACCATCGCTTAATTGTTACTTATAAGCTACTCCCGCTTCACGGGCTAATTACCCGCTTCAAGTGTCTAGGTCCGATTACATATTTCTGCGGTACTTGCCGCCCACCTCATAGAGGGCTCCGGTGATTTGCCCGAGGGAAGCAACGCGTGCTGTCTGCATCATCTCCTCGAATATGTTGCCTCCCTCCATGGCGACCTGTTGCAGCCTCTTGAGGGCTTCTTTGGCTGCAACAGCATTGCGTTTTTGAAAATCTCTCAGGTTATCCAACTGTTGCTGCTTCTCTTCCGGTGTTGACCGGCTAAGCTGAATTTGTTCCGGGATGAGGTCTTCGGTATGAGGATTGATATAAGTGTTCACGCCAATGATAGGCAATTCGCCTGAGTGCTTGCGCTGCTCATAGAGCAGGGATTCATCCTGGATTTTGCCCCTCTGGTATTGAAGCTCCATGGCTTCCAGAACACCACCTCGTTTGGAAATCCGCTCGAATTCATCCAGTATGGCTTCTTCCACCAGCTCCGTTAACTGCTCCAACATATAAGAACCCTGCCAGACATTCTCGTTCCCGGTAAGCCCGAACTCCCTCATTATGATCATCTGGATAGCCATGGCACGCCTGACCGATTCCTCAGTGGGCGTAGTTATAGCCTCATCATACGAGTTCGTATGTAGGGAATTGCAGTTATCGTAAAAGGCCAGCAAGGCCTGCAGGGTAGTGCGGATATCATTAAATTGTATTTCCTGCGCGTGCAGCGACCTGCCGGAGGTCTGGATATGGTATTTGAGCTGACAGCTACGGTCATTAGCATTATATTTCTGTTTCATGGCCAACGCCCATATCCTGCGCGCCACCCTCCCTATAACCGAATACTCAGCATCCATGCCGTTGGAGAAAAAGAAAGACAGATTGGGAGCAAATGAATCGATAGGGAAACCGCGCTCGAGGTAGTATTCAATGTAGGTAAACCCGTTGGCAAGTGTGAATGCCACCTGAGTTATGGGGTTGGCTCCCGCCTCGGCAATGTGATAGCCGGATATGGACACCGAATAATAATTACGCACGTCATGCTTGATAAAATATTCCTGTATATCTCCCATCATCTTGAGCGCGAACTCGGTTGAAAAGATACAGGTGTTCTGTCCCTGATCTTCCTTGAGTATATCGGCCTGCACAGTGCCTCTAACATTGCAAAGCGTGCGTGCCTTGATTTCTTCACGTTCGGATTGTGTGGGTACCCTTCCCTGTTCTTCAGCGAATCTGTCGATCTGCTGATCGATTGCAGAATTCAAGAAAAAGGCCAGCATAACCGGCGCCGGACCGTTGATCGTCATGGATACCGACGTATCGGGAGAGCATAGGTCGAAGCCTGCATATAGTTTCTTTGTATCTTCTATAGTGCAGATCGAGACGCCCGACTCGCCGACCTTGCCGAAGATGTCCGGCCTCTCCTGCGGGTCTTCACCATACAGGGTAACCGAATCAAATGCCGTAGAAAGCCTCTTGGCCTTTTCGTCCCGCGATAGAAAATGGAATCTCAAGTTGGTACGTACCGGTCCACCTTCACCGGCAAACTGGCGCCTCGGCTCCTCGCCCTGACGCCTGAAAGGAAATACGCCGGCAGTATACGGAAACCTGCCGGGCACGTTCTCAAACATGAGATATTCCAGTTTACTGCCGTCGTCTTTTAAATCGGGCACAATCACACGCCGTATATGCGTGCCTGAGAGGGTTGGTTGAATCAATTGCACGCTGTATTCCTGGTCACGCACTTTATAACGGAAAACGTCCCCGGCATATAAATTACGCACGTCATCCCAGCTTTCCAGCAATTGAAGAGCTTCGTTCGACTGCTTCGAACACAGATGTCTTACGCTTTTTTCAATCTCTTTCTGCGCACCTTTATCCTTGACCTCGAGCAGTGCAGCACGCAGATGCTGCAGCCGGCGCGCTATTTCCGCTTGATTGCGCACCATTTTTTTATATTCCCTTATGGTGCTGGCGATCTCACCCAGGTAGCGGATGCGCTCCGGAGGAATGATATATCCTACGGCGCTGGTCTTGGCCGCCCTGTGATCTGGTATATGACACTCGAATTTGACGCCCGTTTTCTGCTTTATTAATTCTGTCAACACGTGATACAGTCCATTTATACCTTCGTCATTGTGTCTTGAGGCAATCGTCCCGAATACCAGCATATCTTCCAGCGCGCCCTCGAACTGATTACGCGCACGGCGCAGTTGCCTGCGTACATCTCGCAAAGCGTCCTCCGATCCTTTGCGGTCGAACTTGTTTAGTACTATGATATCCCCGAAATCGAGCATGTCTATTTTTTCCAGCTGCGAGGGGGCTCCGTATTCGGAAGTCATAACGTAAAGGCAAATGTCCGATATATCCACTACCGCAGTATTACCCTGCCCTATACCGGCCGTTTCCACCAGTATCAAATCGTATCCTGCCGTCTTTACGATTGCGATGGCATCCTGGATAACATCCGGCAGCTCAGTTTTCGAACCCCGCGTGGCCAGAGAGCGCATATAAACGCCGTCCCCATACACATTGTTCATGCGGATGCGGTCGCCAAGCAATGCCCCTCCCGTACGTCTTTTTGAAGGATCCGCAGAAAGGATTGCCACAGTTTTACCCGGATTGTCACGCCGAAAACGCAGAACGAGTTCGTCCAGCAGGGAGCTTTTTCCGGCGCCGCCTGTTCCAGTAATACCGATAACCGGAGCCTTACTTTGCTTCGCCTTTTCGTATATGGTCGGAGCCAATTTTTTCCAGGGTTGTACTCCCATCTCTGCCAGCGTAATCATACGGGCGACACTGACAGCCTGCCTTTTCTCCAGGTTTCCCAACTCAGGTATCTCGGCGCCACGCTTCGACTTATCATGGTGCGAATCGATATTTATCGTGTGGAAATCGGAGCGCTGAAGCAAATCATCGATCATCCCGGTCAGCCCGATCTTTCTGCCGTCCTCGGGATCATAGATACGCTCTATGCCGTATTCCTGTAATTCCTTGATTTCGCCGGGCCTGATGACACCTCCACCACCACCGAATATACGTATGTGACCGGCTCCTCTTTCCGCCAGGATATCGTGCATGTACTTGAAATACTCCATGTGGCCGCCTTGATATGATGATACGGCCACCGCCTGCACATCTTCCTGTATAGCAGCCTCCACAATCTCGTAGACCGAGCGGCTGTGCCCGAGATGTATTACCTCTGCACCGCCCGATTGGATTAACCTGCGCATTATATTTATGGCCGCATCATGACCATCGAATAGGCTGGTTGCCGTTGCCACTCTCACCTGATGCTTCAGTTCATAGCGGCCACTCCTGTTTTCACCCATAACTGCCTCTTCTATCAATGATACAAATTACGACTGGCAAATTCACCCTATTTTACGATAAAACACTCTGGAATGGAAAATATTTCCACATATGATGAAACTTGTGTGACTATTCTCCCTGAAAAAATAGTCCGGGCCGCCTGAGCAGCAGCCCGGACCGAAAGATCAACAACTTAGAATACTAGCTTCAGATTATTTCATCCTCGGCAGGCCAAGGCCATACCAGGCGATAATATTACGCTGAATCTCATTGGTTCCCATGGAGACTATGGGCACAAAGCAGGTCTGGTACATAGATTCCCAGACTCCGTGCATCTTGGCAAACTCGGAATGGCTGACCTGCCCGTACGGGCCAAGCAGGTCGGTGGAAATCTGGGCCATCTTTTCCATCAGTTCGCTGGAGAATACTTTCACGGCGGCAGCGTCCATCAGCCCCATTTCATGGCGGCTCTGCTGATCAGCTATATGCAGCGCCAGGGTGCGGACAGCCTCGAGTCCGGTGGCCAGGTCGGCGATGCGGTTCCTGATTACAGGGTCTTTGGAAAGAGGTACGCCGTTCCGCTTGGTCTCATTGCAGTAAGCAACCAGGAGCTCGATGGCGCTTAACAGGCCGTAAACCAGGCCGATATTAGACCTTTCAAAACCGGCCAGCACGTTGACCACCGCCCAGCCTCCTCCATCTTTCCCTACTATCTGATTAGCAGGGATGTGCACGTCATCCATATAAACCTCGTTGTATATATGAGAGCCATCCATGTAGGGTATGCCTTTTACAGTGATACCCGGAGATTTCATATCGCACAAAAGAAATGTAAGGTTCTTGTGTTTAGGCGCCTGCGGGTCATTCCTGTATACACCGAATGCCCAGTCCGCCCTGTGCGCGCTCGTGTTCCAGGTTTTCTGGCCGTTCACGATATATTCGTCGCCTTTCTTGATGGCGGTGGTAGTCAAGCCGGCCAGGTCCGAACCAGCGTTGGGCTCACTCCAGAGCTCACACCACATTATTTCACCTGAGGCAACTCCGGGGAGGAATTTCTTCTTGATTTCTTCGCTGCCGGCCGCCAGAAGGGTTGGCGCCAACATAGCTACGCCGAATTCATCAACACCGGGTAAACCAAAGTATCCGACAGCTTCGCTGAACATTACCTTATCCATCATATCGCCGGCGCCGCCATATTCAGCCGGCCATCCAAAAGTTAACCATCCGCGCTTGCCATACTCTCTGGCACAATATCGATGAAAATCCCAACATTCATCGATGTGGTTTTTAGATTCGATGCCGCTGTATGAAGCAGGCTTTTTGTCAAAGAGTTCTTTGCATACCCTGTAGAACTCTTTCTTTCGAGCATCTTGCTCAGGGGTCAATCTGAAATCCATGATTTAACTCCTTTTTTGTTACTTGGTTTGGCCGGGATCGATAGCTTACAAACAGCTTCGGATTTAGCTACTGAAGCGTCCGAACAAATTCACATTATAGCATAAATCGATTTTATGCTAAACGCCTCATTTTTAATCTAGTTGCCTGTAAAAAGCCCGATATCTAGGCAAGTATTATAATTATATAAACCACAGGTCACAGGCGAAGAAAAGGAGGTAGAAAATTGGCTGAGCATATTATAGAACATGAAGTGGGTATTGCTGCGCCGGATTTTACTTTGAAGGACCAGGATGGTAAGGATATCAAGCTGTCGGACCAAAAGGGAAAGCGTGTTTTGCTATCCTTCCACCCGCTGGCATGGACACTGGTCTGCACCAACCAGATGCAATCGATCGAAGATAACTGTACTGTCTTCGAGTCTCTTAAAACGCTGCCGCTGGGAATGAGTGTCGACCCAGTACCATCTAAAAAGGCCTGGGCAGACCATCACGGCTGGAAAAAGATACGCCTTCCATCTGATTTCTGGCCGCACGGAGAGGTGGCTTCACTGTTTAATATATTTCGGCAGAAAAACGGGTTCTCCGAAAGAGCTAATATCATAATAGATGAAAATGGCGTTATTACCTTCTTTAAGACGTACCCCCTCAGCCAGCTCCCGGATATTAACGAAGTTATCGATATATTGAAGAGAATGTAACGGTTATCTTTTGTATTATTATCAGAAATCAACAGGTTTCAGGAGGGATAAATGGGAAAGGTATTACTGTTTTTAGTGGCAACGTTAATTCTGGCGGCAGGCTGCATAACGGTATCGGCTCCACCTACGCCTTCGACACCTTCGGCTTCCACCACTTCCAGCCAGCCGGCCATCACTACATTTGAGGCGACTCCATCCAGTCTTTCGGCGGGAGGCTCGGCGACTCTCCAGTGGCAAGTCACCAACGCCAGCACCGTGAGTATCGATCAGGGAATTGGCGCGGTTGCGCTGTCAGGCAACCGGTCCATAACCCCGGGATCTACAACCACCTACAAATTGACGGCCACAAACCAGTACGGGAGCTCAACCGCGACGACCCAGGTATCCGTAACAGCAGCTTCACCCTCCGCCGGTTCTATCTTTAATCTACCTTATGTGGCGGTTTTCACGGTCCAGCCGGCCAATACCATCGCTGATTATCCCATCCTGCTAACCTGGGATGTACGAAATGCCTTTGATGTAGTCATTGAACCAGGCTTGAGTATCATTCCGGTACAAGGCTCAAGCCAGCTTACTGCACCGCGTTTCACTACCACGTATAAACTTACAGCCACTAATGACCAGGGCTCCATTCTGGCCACTACGACGGTGACGGTATCCGGCGTATGGCCCGCAATAGAGACCCCGGTTATAAACTATTTCACGGCTAACCCATATGTGATCCACAAGGGTGATAAGGCTACACTCTCCTGGCAGACGGTGGGCGGATCTGCAGTAACTATAGATAAAGAACTCGGTACGGTTTCAGGCGAGGGGACTGCCCAGGTTTCACCCGACCAGACCACCACCTACACCATGATTGTCACCGGCCCTGCGGGGGCACAATATCAAACGGTGACGGTGAATGTAAAGTGATATAGGCTTGGCAAACTGGCCACAGTGAAGGCTTAGCCCTGCAAACCCAGTTTCCTGAGTTCCTGGAAACCTTTGTTGATCTCAGTGAAGATTTCTGTGCGGTCTGAGCGGAATTTTCTGCGCACCTGCCGGGCTTTGGTCCATTGGTCAAAGACAGCCAACCTTAAATAACGCACTTTCCCCCGGCTATTGATAATTTTGCGTCTTTCCAGCGTTCCCCCGAGTTTAATTATCCCCCGCTCCATGGCAGTATCCCGCCCTGGATCGCAATCAGTCCACCTGCCCAACCACACCTCGCAGTCCACATGGTCACGTTCTTCTCCCAGTTCCTTTAAGCGCTGCGCTTTTCCCTCTAATTTACCCAACTGGTTCCATAGTACGGCTTCCGCCTTTATCCCGTATATACGGTATCTGGCTGGTATTCCGATCGACCTCAACATGGCGATCAGTAAATTGGTCTTACCGGAACACATTCCCCAGCCTTTTCTCAATGTCTCAGAGGCCTTCAGGTCCCAGTCATCGAGTCCGTAGGGCAATTCTTTAACGAAATCAAAGATCCTCTGGAACCTCTCTTTTCGGCTTCGGCAGTTGGCAACCAGGTCCTGTGCTGTGAGTTTGATCGCTATGCTGCTGTCAAAATCGCAAAGCTCGCTCGCCACCAGGTATTTTTGCCTGTTAAAAGCCACAATCAGCCTGACCTGATCTCAATGATTTTATGTCTGCTGGTAAGTCCTGAGACAATCCTGACCGAAGTCTTAGCAACCTTGAAATGTTTGGCAAGCAAATTTATCACTGCCTCGTTTGCTTTATTGTCCTGGGGAAGCGCCCTCACCCTGACTACATATTCATCTCCCTGTATAATCACTTCATCCTTCGGCGCATGTGGCGAGACCCTTACCTTTAGTCTTATCTGAGCACCTCGCTCCATAGTTCGCCGTGGTTGCCTCTGGTCGATGCTCTTAACATCAGGTTCTTCACTTCTTTGGCCTGATCAAGCAACCTTGCTTTTAAAATTTTATTGGTTAGATCTTCTCCGCTTTTTGCATACGCCCGGATATAGTTATCCGTCAGCCCGGCATAAATACCCGAACCGCGCCTTGTTTCATTCTCCCATAGGACATCTCTGATTTGCCCGATGAAATGCCCGGCAAATTCATCGGCGCTATGGGCAGCCAGTTTCATCATTTGAAGGCTTCTCTCTTTTTTCAACTGCTCTCCTACTTTTCCCGGCATTTTGGCCGCTAGCGTGCCCTGTCTGGCCGAATAAACAAACACATGCATGGCGGCAAATCCTGCATTTTTACAGAAATCATAGCTTTCCAGGAACTCTGCATCGCTTTCACCCGGGAATCCGGCGATTATGTCGGTGGTAATCGATGCATCAGGCATTATACCAAGTATCTTATCCACAGTCTTTTTATATTGCGCTGTGTCGTAGTTGCGGCGCATCCTTTTCAAAACGCTATCGCTGCCACTCTGTAAAGCTAAATGAAAATGGCGCGATAACCTACTGTCTTTCCACAGGCTAAGCAATTGAGGGCTGACGCCCTGAGGCTGAAGAGACGAAAGATGTAGCCTTTTGATGTCCGTTTCCTTCAAAATGCGTTGAATTAAGCCGCTCAGCTTGAGGCTGTTATCATTATAAGCGCCGATCTCGGTACCGGTGAGCACGACTTCCCCATATCTGGCGGCTACCCTTTCCCTGATTTCTGTTATTACTTCATTCGCATCCAGACTGAAAATGTTAGAACGTACATATGGAACGATACAATAGGAGCAGAAGTTATTGCATCCATCCTGAATTTTGATGAAGCTGCGCACCCTTCCAGCACTCGATAAGGTATCCCATCCATGCCCACTATTTAGCGACCCTTTTATTTTCGATGCCATCATATCCGGAAGAGACATTTTATCCCTATTGCCGATCACCAAGTCGGCTCCGCAATCTAACAGGTCTTGGTAAGCACTCTCAGCATAACAGCCCGTAACTACGATAAAAGCTTGTGGATTGTGCCGGCGCAGCATCCGTACCATATGTCGCGACTTGCGATCGGCAATATGCGTAACCGTACAGGTATTAATGATTTGGATATCCGCGGCTTTTCCCGGCTTGAAGCCGTATCCGGTTAGAGATAATTCCCGTGCCAGCCTCTCGGATTCGGCCTGGTTCAGCTTGCAGCCGAGGGTATGAATGGCTACTGTAGGTCTATGGGTCATTTTACAGGTTGATTATATTGATAGCCTGGTATTCCGGTCAAAATATATAGCGATAGTGACGAAAGTGGTTGACAAAACCAGCCAATAACTTAAAATTACACTTGTACGTGAGAAACATCTGAAAGCCCGTTATCTACCTTCCAACAGATAGCCCGCGTTAGAAAATTAGCCACAGGAGGCCATGATATGACCACTCAGAGTTGCAATACACCAAGGTATTCCATTAAGGAGCCGAAAAACCTGTCGCCTCGCATCAAATGGCTACGCGATTACTATTTCCAGGGGAATAAACGCGCCTGGAATAATGAATTCGTAGGGTTCACCACCGGCACACCCTGGGACATGCAATACCAGGAAGGAAATTACTATATAGTGCCGGAGACTTATGTCTTCTTTCCTACCTTTACAGGCGCTTTCCAGCAGGTGTCTCATAAAGTCGAGCTGCCTGAGGGGTTCTGGGCATGGAGCCTGCCCGAACGACAGGCTTGGTTTGTCAAGGAAGTAATGGTCTATTATCTCCCACACGAGGTGTTACCCGGCGACCTTATAGCCGGTGGGCGCTTCAATGTTCAGACTTCCAAGTGCTTTACTGAAAAGGAAGCGAAGAGATATGCCGGAGAGGTCTACGGCAAAAAGGGCGCCAGGGCCGCCGAATTATGGTTCCACAATCACGGCTACGGTAATGCCGGGGCTACCAGCGGCCACCTTATTCCCGACTATCCGCGTATATTGAACGAGGGCTGGAAGAGCATTCACGAGGAATTGAACCGCAAACTGGCCTCGCTTTCGAAGCGGGAATACGATGGAGAAAAAGGCGAGCAGATCAGGGCTATGCTGGTGGCGGCCACCATGGCACGCGATGTAGCCTTCGAATACAGCGAGGAGTGTACCGCACTGGCGTCCAAAGAAACCGACAGCCAAAGGAAAAAAGAGCTACTCAAGATGGCTGATATACTCAGGCGCGTGCCCTGGGAGCCGGCGGGGTCTTTCTGGGAGGCTGTGCAGTCGTTGTGGATCACCCATATGCTGGTTATGAGTGAGGAGAATTATCCCGGCCCGGGCGTCTCATTCGGACGGGCCGATCAATATCTTTATCCTTTCTGGAAAAAGTCGCTGGTCGAAGATATAGACCGTGAATTCGGCAAAGAGATATTGAAGTGCTTCTGGATCCACTGTAATTACGCCTACGATGCTATGATCCGCACGGGGGGCAATCAGGGTATTACAGCCGGCTTCGGCCAGCTGATCACCCTATCGGGCATGGGCAAGGGCGGTGTGGACCTGAGCAACGATCTCACATACGCCATGCTTGATGTTATTGACGAGCTGACACCGCTTCTGGAACCTAAACCGAACGTGCGCCTGCACAGGAATAGCCCTGACAAATTAATGGACAAAGTGGTCGATATGATCGCCTCCAGTCAGGGGTCCCCCTTCCTGCTGAATTTTGATGAACGGTCCATTGCAGGCATGTTGCGAGAGGCCAGGATGGCGAATGCCGGCAAGCTTATCAATGCCGATAATGTCTTCGATTATGCGCCGGTAGGCTGCCTGGAAAATACCATGTGCGGAAACGACCGCTCGGGCACAGTTGATATCAATCTCAACCTGCTTAAAGCTGTAGAGCACGCCCTCACGGGAGGCTACGACCTGATTCCCTGGACCGACCCTATGACCGGCAAACAGGAGCAGCTCAAGCGCTGGGGCGTTACTACCGGAGATGCAACTAAACTCAGTAACTGGGATGAGTTCTGGAATGCCTACGTCCAGCAAACACAGGCTATTATTAAAAGGGCCGCCGAACTCTATGATTGGACCGACCGCATAAGGGCTGAGTACTTCCGCACGCCTTATCTGTCCTGCATGGTGCGCGGTTGCATAGATAAGGCCAAAGACGTCAACCAGGGCGGCGCCGAACTCAATTTCGTAACGCTTGAGGCTGTCACATTCGCCAACACCGTCGATTCGTTGCTGGCTGTTAAAAGTCTGGTTTTCGATAATAAAGACTGCACGATGCAGGAACTGATTCAAGCGCTTAAGGACAACTGGAAGGGCCACGAGGTGCTGCAGGCCAGGGCTACCAACAAGACACCCAAGTATGGAAGGGACGACGACAAGGCCGATGAGATGGGTAAAAAGGTCATGGAGCTGTGGGCCGGTGAGTCCTGGAAATACAAGACCTCTGCAACCGGAAAACAGTTCCGGCCGGGCATGTTGTCGTGGAATTATTGGGTAGGCGATGGTTATGTACTACCGGCCAGTCCCGACGGACGTCCCAAGGGTCGGTTCCTCTCCAATGCTATCTGCCCCTGTGCCGGCGCCGACACCAATGGCCCGACTGCCAACGTAAATTCGGTTGGGAAGGTGCTGGGCGGCAAGGACCCCGCAGGCAAAGGCGATTGGGAAGGCTATTTGAACCTGCTCCCCAACGGTGCCAGCCATACCATGACCTTTAGTCCGTCAATGCTGAGGGATGCAGAACATCGTGCCAAATTTAAAGCCTTCCTGCGCAGCTATGCGGAGAACGGCGGAAGCGCTTTGCAAATAAACATGATCGATGCCGACATCCTGCGTGACGCCCAGAAGAACCCTGAGGACTACCGTCATTTGCTGGTGAGAGTTACTGGCTACAACGCCTATTTCACGGCAATCGGCCGCGAGCTGCAGAATGAGATCATCGCCCGGGAAAGCCACAGGATGTAACGGACCTTTATGAAAATAGACCCAAACCCGGCCCTCAAGGCTGATGTAGAAGAAGCACCTGCTGACAACGTCAGTGGAGGAAGGGCGATTATCCTGCACACACAAAGGTTGTCCACCGAGGACGGACCGGGTATACGCACGACCGTGTTTTTTAAAGGATGCCCGCTGCACTGCGCCTGGTGCCATAATCCTGAGAGCATTTCTTCCAGGCGGCAGGTGCACTGGATGGAAGTGCATTGCATTGGATGCGGCATATGCCTGAAGACCTGCCCGTCCGGCTGCTTGGAGAATAAAGAAGGCACCATAGTAAGGGACAGGTCCCTCTGTCAGGTCTGCGGCAAATGTGTTGCGGCCTGTCCGGCAGGCGCACAGGAAATGCTGGGCAGAGTAGTGGGACTGGAAGAATTGCTTTCCGAGCTGCTGAAGGACAAGGTCTACTATGATAAGTCGGGTGGCGGAGTAACGCTCTCGGGTGGGGAACCACTCATGCAACCCCAATTTGCAGCCAATTTGCTGCACAGGCTCAAGGAAAACAGCGTCAACACGGCTATCGACACCTGCGGCCTATGCTCTTCAGCCTCCCTGGAGCTGGTGCTTCCTTATACGGATTTAATTTTATACGACCTTAAGGAGATCGACCCCGACAGGCACAGGGATTATACCTGGCAGGACAACCGGCGAATACTGGAAAATTTGCTTTTCCTCAGAGACTACCTGGCTGCCCATCCGGCGGCTGCAGCTCTCTGGATACGCACACCGCTCATTCCGGGGGCCACCGCCAACCGTGAAACGGTAAAGAGAGTGGGAAAATTTATCCACGATAACCTCGAAGGCCAGGTACAGCGCTGGGAGCTATGTGCATTCAACAACCTCTGCCGCGACAAGTACCGGCGCCTGGACATTGAATGGAAATACGCCTCGATGCCGCTGCTCAGCAGGCATGAGCTGGATGAGCTGGAACAAATCGCAAAACGGACGGGAACCAACCCCGATATAATATCAGCCACGGGAGCCACCCGGGTAGAAAACGCATGAAGGAGGCCGAAGATGCAGGAAAATAAATACACAACCTTTTCGGAACAGGAAATCGAAAGCTTCAAGCCGGAGATGAAAATCGGCCTGCTGGCCACTATCAACGAGGACGGGTTGCCGCACCTCACGCTCCTATCTACCATGCAAGCAAGTTCGCCCACGGAGCTTTTCTGGGGGCAGTTCTCCGAAGGCATCAGCAAGGCCAACGTAATGAAGAATCCCAGGGCCGGCTTTCTGATTATGACGCTGGACAGGAACCTGTGGCGGGGCAAGGCTAAGTTCACCCGCACGGCCAAAACAGGCGCAGAATTCGACCTGCTCAATAATACTCCCATGTTCCGCTACAACGCCTATTTCGGCATCCATACTGTTTACTATATGGACCTGGTAGGGCATCTCGGTAAAGAGCCTCTCCCCATGGGCGCTATAATCCAGGCTGCCATCAAGACTATGGTAGCCAAAACCCTGGCCGGCAAAGGAAGCGGCAGGGAAGTCCTCAACCCGTTTACACACAAGCTGATCGATAAAATCGATAACTTAAAATTCCTGGCATATATCGACGGGGACGGTTATCCGTTGATAATCCCGGTTATACAAGCGCAAACGGCGGGAACCGACCGGGTTGTTTTTGCTTCATCCGTTTACCGCAACGACCTCAAGGCGATATCCAAAGATGCTTCTTGTGCATTGTTCTGCATGTCCTTCGATATGCAGACAGTGTTACTGCGCGGCATATTCCAGGGTATTCGCAGCATCGGAGGCATCAGATGTGGAGAAATCGAAGTGAACTGGATCTACAACCCCATGCCACCCAAGATGGATCAGGTCTACCCCATTAAAAAACTGGAAAAGATCACTTCTTTTTCGATTGCGCCTTAGCCGGTCATTTTTTGCCGTGCCGCTTCATAAAGCCATGCACAAAAATTCTTGTGGAATCCCTAGCTTCGATGAAAAAGCTGTGCAACTTATCCTGCAATAGTGTCAGCTCAGCTCCGGGTATCCTCTCCTCCAATATCTCACTGTTTTTAAAGGGTATGATCTGATCGGACGTGCCGCAGATTATCATGGTGGGCGACTTGATTCTGGGCAGCCTCTCCCAGGCATCAAATGTGGATATCGCCTGAGCCTGCCTGACAAAGACATATAACGGCGTAGGATATTGCGTAGTTACCTCGTGGTAGTACCTTAAATCTTCGGGGCTTGAGTCGATGAATTCATCCGTGCATAAAAAGCGGAAAATCTCACGGGACCTTTGCTCCGGTGTCATGCCTGCTAGATAGTTATAATCAAAAAGTATTTTTGCGCCTTCCGGAGTGGGCGGAACGGAATGCGGCCCTCCGCACGTAGTGCAACCCAGGACTAAATTTACCAACCTGTCGGCATGATTCAGCGCAAATTCCTGGGCTATCATGCCTCCCATGGAGACACCGAACACGCTGGCCTTCTTGATCGATAAGTCATCCAGCACCTTGCAGACATCATCAGCCATCCCGGCTATGGTGACCGGCGCGTCCGGCTTATCGCTTCTGCCTACGCCGCGGTTGTCGATCAGGGTCACCTGGTACTGAAGCTTGGCGAATTCCGCAGGCAGCGTCCCCCAGTGCAGCAGGTTATGGCCATAGCCCTGAATCAATACCAGTGGGTCACCCTGTCCCACGACTTCATAGTATATTTTCACACCGCCTGCATCGGCGAATGGCATAGCTCTCCTCCTCTTTTCGTTATTGAATTTCAGCCGGTTTTGCTGCGTTTTTTCCTATACGGTATTCGATTATACATGTTACAGCCATGTAATTGAAATGGACCAAACCAACTGCAGTCTTCCATGTTGACAATCATATTTAGATATATTAAGATATATCTTGTTATATTTTAATATACATTTTGGAGGGTTAAACATGCATGGACACAGATTTGGACACGGCCCCTGGATGGGCAGGATGTTCCGCAAAGGCGATTTTAAGTACGTGATACTCGATATGCTCAAGGATAAGCCCCGCCATGGCTACGAGATAATCCGTGAACTGGAGGGACAATTCGGGGGTTTATACGTCCCCAGCGCAGGGATTGTTTATCCTACGCTTCAATATCTTGAAGAGCTCGGGTATGTTTCGGCCGCCGAGCAGGATGCTAAAAAAGTATATACGATCACCGATGAAGGACGAAAATTTCTGGACGCTCAAAAAGTTACTGTGGATGGCATAAGGGACCATATAAAGGACTGCGGGTTTTCAAGATCGCATCATGAATTCCACGACCTCATGCACGACATAGGCCGGATAACCAGGTTATGCGCTGGTAGCGGGTGGGCAGCTACGCCGGATGACCTGAAAAAGATTCGTAAAATCGTCGATGATACATACGAAGATATCGACAAGATTTTGAAAAGGTAGCGTCAATTTTGCAAACCCGTCATGCCGCCTTATAATCACTTTAGATAATTTAAGGCAAGTATTACTCTGCCTGATTAAACAGTGAGGTGCATATGGGTGGCAAAAAGCGGCATTCGGCGTTTTTAGCTTTGGCTCTTATTGGACTGGCGCTTATTTATACGGGGTGCACAGGCATCGGTCAGTCAGATTTGCAGTCGCAGGCGCCACCCGTGGCGCCCATGCCCATCTTCACATTTGACCCCATCTTAGTTACGCCCCTGCCCGTTGTAGCAGGCCAGCCTTTCACTGTCACCGTGCTTGTTGGCAATACGGGGACTGTTTCGGGAACCTATACTGCGGACCTCTACATCAACGGTTCGAAGATAGACACCCAGAACATCCCGGTCCCTCCCGGAGCTAGCAGCAAAGCAGTATTTCAGACCACTGTCCGCGATCCGGGCCCAATTACGATTAAAATCGGACCGCAGACTTTACAGGTTAGCGTTATGGCGAGCCGCGTCCCCATTTCGCTTAAATTAGATACGGGACAGGTCGATGGATGCGATACCCTGGTCGGAAGTACATCGGATGCCGGCAGTGTCATTCAGTCACCCGATGCATATATGATTAAACTTACGGCGCCTGCGGGCGGCGTCACAATCAACGCCCTCGAAGTATTCGGTTCTATTAAAAGCAGCACTTACGATTACAATAACAGCAATATATGGGGACCGGGCACATGGGTGTATGGCTGGGATATAGCCTCCTTCGAACCAGTCAACCCTCAATTCACAGTAAATATTTACGATGTACATAAAACCAGGCTGTACACAGGCAGCTTTCCCAGGAGCATGTTCACCTATGCCCCGGCGTGGGTAACCATTACTATTCCGGATACGAGGATAAACGGCGATTTTTACGTTGAGGTGCTTCCATATAACCTCCCCAAACTTAGCTCTATGGGCTTTGGAGGCTGGGACAACTGGGGCAGGTATGTTGTGCACGAATGGTACGATCAGATATGCCTTGGTTATGAAAAGGTCATCGATGTGCAATCATGGGTCTCTTATCGGGGCGGCGTCATGCCAGAGCGCTACATCACTTACAACTGGCTAATCCGTGCCGACGGCTATCAGACGCAATAATGACTACCCGTATATTGCTTTGTATCAGATATGCAGTCATCTTCGTTGGCACATTCGCCGCCTATTTTTTCTATTTTCAATGGCATGATGTGCGCCCCGCATCGGAGATTATTCTGTTGACCTGTGTGGGCATCAACGGCTTGCTGGCCTTCTTCTCGCATACCATATTGCATAAATCCGACGCCAAAAGGCTGGGGATGGAGACCGCAAACCCGGGCTTTCAGTATGAAGTAGGTTTCGCCAACCTGGCATTCGGAGTAACCGCCATACTGGCCTTCCTGGGGCATTGGGGAGTAATTGCTAACACTGTCCTGATACTCGGCTTTTCGCTGTATATACTGCAGATTGTAATATTGCATCTTTGCCGCTACATTTCCGGTGAAAAAAGAGGCGCCGGTTATTTGGGGGGCTCCATCCTGGCGAGCGGATTATATACCGCTAATATGATTTTCTTCGCTGTTGCAGCAATGTTACAGGAGCACCTAGCGCCGTTTTAAACAGGCAACATTTATTTACTTTGCCCCTGTTTTATGGTATAAAACACCTTAAGAAAGCGTAGATGCAATTTGGCTCATACTCATTGGAAAATCCTACCCGAATCAGACAAACCCCTGGCCTATAAGGGCGTAGACGCGCTCGTTGCCAGGCTGCTTTACAACAGGGGTGTGCTCAATTCTTCGGACGCCGAGATCTTCCTTAAGGCTGACAAACGCCTTTCCATTGACCCTTTTACCATCCCGGATATGCATCCCGCTGTGAGCCGCGTTTATAAAGCCCTTATGTCCGGCGAAAAAATAGCCGTCTACGGGGATTTCGATGCCGACGGCATAACTGCCACGGCTTTACTGGTGCAGGGCCTGAGCGCGCTGGGAGCCGACGTAGTACCCTATATACCGCACCGCCTGCATGAGGGCTACGGGTTAAAAATAGGGGCTCTGGAGAAGCTGCGCAAAGAGGGTGTCACCCTTGTTATCACGGTCGACACCGGGATCACGGCATTTGAAGAGATCGAGAGATCGCACAAGATGGGCATGGAAATCCTGGTTACCGACCACCATGTGCCGCTGCAAGAACTGCCTTCGGCCAAGATCATAGTCAATCCCAAGCGCTCCGATCCTGCCACGTCATTTATAGATTTTGCCGGCGTGGGTGTGGCCTTCAAGCTTTTACAGGCCCTTCTCTCCGGAACCAGCCGAGAAGATTTGCTGAACAGCTCTCTGGAACTGGTTACGCTCGGCACCATTACCGACATGTCCCCTTTGTTAAACGAAAATCGCTACCTGGTGAAATCCGGGCTGCAGATTCTCAATAAGACCAAACGTGTCGGTCTGGTGGAATTGATGAAATGCGCGGGTATCGACCAGAGCAAGCTGACAACCGAGACAATTTCCTATCAAATAGGGCCGCGTTTGAACTCGGCCGGACGCCTGGACGATGCGGGTACGAGCTATCAGTTGCTGGTAACACAGGATCACGCACAAGCTAAGTCGCTGGCCATGGAACTGGAGGAAAAAAATAAAGAGCGGCAGCGCATTGTTGCCGAGACTTATGATAAGGTACGCCGGCAGATCGTAGAGGATGGCGTTGACAGGCCGATACTATGGGCCAGCGATGCCGATTACCAGTCGGGAGTGATGGGGCTGGTGGCCGGCAAGCTGACGGACGAATTTTACAGGCCTGTGATATTGATAAAGATAGGTTCGGAAACCTGCCGGGGCAGCGGGCGCAGCATCCCCGAGTTCGATCTCATGGCTGCCCTCAAATCCTGCTACCACCTTCTCACCAGGTATGGAGGACACGCACGGGCGGCGGGCTTTAACCTCCATACACGTGATTTGCAGCAGGTGCAGAAAAGGCTGAGCGTGCTGGCCGGGGAACAGTTGACCGGCCTGGACCTGCGGCCGCACATCAATATCGATGCCGAAGTGCCGCTAGCAGCCTTTTCCAAAGGAGTATTCGACGACATACGTCATCTGGAACCCTTCGGGATTGACAACCCGGCGCCCGTATTCCTGAGCCGCAAGGTAGAGGTCGTGGAGCAGAAGCTGGTCGGCAGCCAGAATGACCACATCAAATTGAAGCTCAAGCAGGACGGCATAGTCTGGGATACCATGGGCTTCCGGCTGGGAGGCTATGTGGGCGAGCTCGGGAGGCATATCGACATAGTCTACTGCGTAGAAGTCGATAATTTTAACGGCAGGGGACAGCTACGGCTCAACCTTCTGGACTTTTCACGCTCGTATTAGGCTGTTCGCCGGCCACAGACTGTCCGGTCGATTTGTATCTAACTGCCCTCACAATGAAGATAATCAGCGCTGTCGGAACCATTAAAATATCCATGATCTGCGCCTGGGGCAGCCCGAAAAGGAAGGGTTCTCCCTCCCGGAAAAAGTGAATTACAAAATCACCGACGCCGAAAACTACAAAATAGAGCATGAAAAGCTGGCCCTGCGGTTTTAGCCTTTTGCGCAATAGCCATAAAATACCGAACCCGATGAGATTCCAGATCAGGTGAAAAAGCTGCGTGGGGTAGATGGGAACACCCTGCGGCGCATAGCTGTTGGGGTTGTTATAACTAACTGCAATGGGCAGGTCGCAGACGTCGCCGTAACAGCATCCGTTGATCAGACATCCCACCCTGCCTATGGCCTGACCCAGGATTCCTCCGGGAACTGCTATATCACCCAACTGCCACAGGGAAATTTTCTTAACCAGAACATAGATTACAATGGCTATAAGCGCCCCCAGCATCGCTCCCCATATAGCCAGTCCGGCAAAGTTCAACAGCTCGGCTGGGTGCATCATATAGTAGTTCCACTGGTCTATAATATGTAGCAGCCTGGCGCCCACTATGCCGCCGATGAGCGCCCACAGGGCGACATCCCAGATCACGTCCTGCGAGTAGCCCGTTCTCCTGGCCTCCAGCAGGGAAACTCCGATGGCCGCAACCACCGCCAGAACGATCATGACACCGTACCACCTAATCTCCAGCGTGCCTAAGGTCAGAATTACCGGATTCCAATCTATATTCCACATTTTTTACACTGCCTTACTAAAAATAGCTTCGACGAACAACCCGGCGTCGAAAGGAGCGATATCGTCGATCTTTTCGCCTGTTCCGATATACTTAATGGGTATCTGAAGCTCATTGCAAATCGCAAATACGATGCCGCCCTTGGCCGTCCCGTCCAGTTTTGTCAGGAAAATACCCGTAACGTCGGTGGCCTCGGTAAAACTGCGTGCCTGCGACAGCCCATTTTGGCCGGTGGTGGCATCTATAACCAGCAGCACCTCCATGTCTGTCTGATATTTGCCAGCTACCTTTTTGATCTTTTTTAACTCGTCCATGAGATTATGCTTGGTCTGAAGCCTCCCAGCCGTATCTATTATAACGGCATCCGCTTTGCGGCTGTGCGCCGCCTCCAGGGTATCAAATACCACGGCTCCCGGATCGGCGCCCGGCTGGTGGGCTATAACGTCTACTCCTATCCTCTCCCCCCACATCTTTAGCTGGTCTGAAGCAGCCGCACGGAATGTATCTGCCGCTCCCAGAACGACTTTTTTTCCCCTGTTTTTATACTCATTAGCCAGCTTGGCGATACTCGTTGTCTTGCCCGTCCCGTTAACACCCACCATCAGGATTATTTTCATACCATCGGCAGGATTTGTAACTCTGGCCTCTGCTGCAACATCCAGGAGCAGCTTCATTTCCGCTTTTAAAGCATTCAGTATCTGGCTGCTTTCTGTCAGCTTTTCATTTTTAAGGCGTTTCCTGACCTCTGTAAGCACCCTGTCGGTAGTCTCGACTCCGACATCGGCCGTTATAAGCAGTTCCTCAAGCTCGTTCCATGTGGAGTCCTCGATTCTGGACCGGCTGAAAAGATCGGCGATCCGGCTGAAAAATCCTTCACGGCTACGTTTTACGCCGCGTTCTGTACGTTCGAATAAGTCCGCCATCTAAATTCCGTTTAACTCTGGAATTGTATTCCATTGACGGCGCTACGGGCAAGTAGCGGTTGCCCTTATCTTGCAGATATCGGAATTGTGGACAGCAGATGGAAGCGGTGAACGCTATTTTGTTTCAACGATCTTCTGGTAACCTTTGAGCATCTCGGTCTTGATCATTGTGCGCACCATTTCCCGCATCTTGGGGTCCTGGATCATCTTGATCATCTGTCCGCTGAACTCAAGGTACCTGGTGTCGTTCTGCGGGAAATCGAACATGTTGTGCGCTTCATAAAAACGGAAATCGGCATCGAAAGGAAAACGCAACCTCGACCAGATCTGATCGCGGAAGAGTTTGTGCCCACCCACCCCCAGGAAGGTACTGGGTCTAACGTATTTTTGTTGAGCGTAGTCCACACATTTAGCGGCGAAATCATCCAGCAGCGTGTCTACCTTGGATGAATCCGCGCTCTCATCGGTAACCACACCAGCCAGGTTGGCCTCCGACATCTCCGCCTGGGCCAGCATTATCTCCTGCAAATTGGCCAACTGTGAGAGAGGGCCCGAAACTATAAACCCTACCTGCTTGCCTATCTGTATCGGTATATGGCCGTTAAAAAAGCTCCTGTCCCAGAACATCTTGATCCTTGAGGACAGAAAACGATCCTTTATGGCCCCGGCGAATACGGTTACATCCGAATCGCGTCCCGAGTTGAAGAATTCCATGAAGCCATCCTTATCCCTGTAAACGCAGACGTTGTCAAAGGCGCACTGCAAGCATCCCAGACAGCCGCCCTTCATGTCGATATCGTGCAGATTGAAAACCTCGATGTCCTGTTTAAATGCCTTGCGGAACCTGTCGACCATATTTGCCACGTTTGATTTTTCATCCATATCGGCCAGTACCCTGATTTTAATTCCGCCCGTATCTATGCGGTCGGCAGCCTTGCCCGACTTATAGACGAAGGAGCCGTATTTCAAAGGAACGTAGCTTTTATTCGTGGGGGCCTGGTTCTGGATGGCCTTGAGGAAATCCCCCGCCCATTTAATCAGTATCCTGCGTTTATCTTCGATAAATATATCATCCATGTCAGCCGAAAATGACTCGACAAATTTCATCCCCAGGTCGTCGCAAATGCCATGTACATAGTTGTGCGCGGTATGGTCGAAGAAATGGATGGAGGTGGATAGCGCACAGGTGTATTTACCCTCGAAAGCTCCCGTGACGCCCTGCTCGCTGATCATTTCGATGAACCTCTTATACTGAGAGGCTACCAGGAAGACATACAGCGGGAAGGCCCATATCACTCCGTCCGACTTTTTCACTATTTCTATGGTCTTCAGGAACTCCTGTTTATCCTTTTCCAGCTTCAAAATATCGTGCGCAATGTTGATAATGTCGAACTCATGCTCCGGTAACTTCTTCTGGATGAATTTTACGTATTGGACGGTGACGCTTATTTCACCCTTGGGACTTCCATTAAGAACCGCTATTTTCACAGGTTTATCCTCCTGCTAAAAAATCGATGGAAGCGAGACTGGCCCGCTTCCATCAAGCATATCACAAAGATAGTTTGTGTACAAACTATTATTAAGGGACCACTACCGTGGTTGTCTGGGCCATGGTATTCCCGCCGTTGCTGGCCATCAAAGTGTAGGTGGTTGTGGTGACCGGGTATACCTTTTGAGACCCGCTGGCCCCGACCGGCCCGACACCATGATCGATGATAACAGTATCCGCGTTGGAGACGCTCCAATACAGTTTTGCTTCCAGTCCGCTTGGGCCAGAGACGATGCCGCTGTTATGGAAATCATTGATAGTCGGCCAAGTGGATGGAACAGGCATGGCAACGGGGGTTACTACTACCGTGGTTGTCCGGACCATGGTATTCCCGCCGTTGCTGGCCATTAAAGTATAGGTAGTTGTAGTGACCGGGTATACTTTTTGCGACCCGTTGGTCCCGACCGATCCAACACCATGATCGATGATAACTGTATCCGCGTTGGAGACACTCCAATACAGTTTTGCCTCTAATACTCCACCCGAACCAACGACAGTGCCGCTATTATGGAAATCAGTGATCGTCGGCCAGGTGGATGGAACAGGCATGGCAGTGGGAGGAGCTGAGCCGCCGACAATGATCGTGGTTGTAGCATAGTTGGTACCATAGGCATTCGAGGCCGTCAGCGTAAGCATCATGGTGGAGGAAGGAGTGACGATCATACTGCCGTTTGAGGCCATCGAGCCCAGGCCCGTGATACTCACCGATGAAGCATTGGCGACGCTCCAGCTCAATACGGTCGAATCTCCGGCCGCAATAGCCGATGGGCTGGCGGCAAAGGAAATTATGTTCGGCACGCTCCCGCTGTAGGGTGGGGTGACGGTTGAACCCGCCACCGTAATTACCGTCGAAGCCGAGCTCTGGCCGGTGCTGTTGTATGCTTCAAGGACGTATGTCGTGGTCGTAACGGGGTAAACTGAGGAGCTCCCACTGGTGGCGACACTGCCTATACCGCTGATCTTGGCGCCGGTAGCATTGGTCACGCTCCAGCTAAGAACAGTCGATGCCCCGGCGCTGATCGAAGAAGGGGTGGCTGAGAAAGAGGTTATGACAGGTAATCCGGCGCTGCCGGAAGGTGGAGTTGGCGGTGTAACCGCCGTGCTGACTGTAAGCAGCGCGGTTGCCCTGGTGCTGCCGGCTTTATTGCTGGCTGTAATAGTGTAGGTAGTTGTAGCTGCAGGAGCCACTTTTTCCGAGCTGTTTGCGGTTGTTTTACCTATGCCCGGGTCGATGCTGACCGACGATGCATTCGATACCTCCCAGCTCAATATGGCGGCGCCTCCCGAGCTGATGCTGATGGGATTTACCTCGAACTTAACTATTTCAGGCGCTTTGCTCGAGCCCCCACCCATGTCTATGGTTATACAACCTGTTAAAACCAATAATAAGCTTAGAACCACAAACAGAACACGCTTCATATCGACACCATCCCATAAAATTATTAGTGAATTGTTAAGCAACGGTATGATACAGTGCCTGCGATTCCTTGTAAAGAGCTACTTTGGTACTGTATTTGCCTGTGCGGATCGGCCGACTTTATACAGATCGGGATCATGAAAGAGATCGGCCACAAATTCGGCCGTCTTTTAGACGTGATTCTAATGCAGAAAATTTATCCTGACCGGGGTTAGTCCCGTCATCCAGGCTATCACAGGCATCAGGGGCCGCCCGACCTTGTTTTACCGCGTTGGGCCGGCTGGCCGCCATCATGACCATGCTTGGTTTCCAGCACCCTGAGCCGACCGCTCTCACTTGTGATCACAACGCCGAAAGTCTCGAGCAGAGCTTCGGGTGTCATGACCTCCTGCGGCGGGCCCAGAGCCACCACACGGCGGGCCAGGAGCATCACCTGGTTGCAGAGATTTGCTTCTTCCTGGATATCATGGGTGGCCAGTATGACGGAAGCACCACGGCGGATCTCAGCATCAATGGCCTGTAGATAGAGGTCCCGGCCTCCGGCATCCAGGCCGGCTGTCGGCTCATCCAGCACCAGCAAATCCGCCTGGTGCGCCAGGACCTGCGCCAGGTAAGTGCGCTGCTGCTGGCCGCCGGAGAGAAATCTAAGCGGCGTGTTAGCCAGGTGCTCGATCCCCATGGTACGCATGGCCCAGTGGACAATGTCATCGTCTTTTTTGCCGGCCCGTCCCAGCAGGCCCAGAAGAGGAAAGCGACCCATTCGTACGACGTCCCTTGCCTGCAGGGGCAGAATAAACCCTGAATTGTGGAATTGGCCCAGGTAGGCAATCCGGCGCGCATTGCTGCCCGGCGGCATGCCGAATACGGACAAATCGCCTTTTATCGGAGGAAGCAGGCCGACGATCGTTCGCAGCAGCGTGGATTTCCCCGAGCCGTTGGTGCCGATCAGGCCGATCGCCTGACCCTTCGCCACCTCGAAATCGACGTCCGGTACGATAACCTCTCCGTCGTAGCCTATATTCAAACGCCGAGCCAGAACGCACAGACCTTCGCTTTCGAATGAGCGTTCCCCGGCAGTGTTATCAGCTAAGCTCTTCATCTTTCCATCTTCCCTTCAGTTGTTGCAGGCACATTGCGGTCTACTGCGCCTCCTTTGCGGATATTCTGCGCAATGAATACGACGAAGAAAATTATCACAGCTACCATTATTATGGCAGGCCCGGCCGCAAGGTTGAAGTAGTAGCTGATCAGCAGCCCGAAATACATGGACAGCGCCCCAAAGGCTACGGCCCAGGCCATCATGACCTCGACTCGCCTGGCAAGCAGCGCAGCCGCACCGGCCGGCGCAATCAGCAGGCCGAAGACCAGCAGTGTGCCCACCGTCTGGAAGGACACTATTATCGTTGTAGCAATCATGAACAGCATGATATTGTGGTACAACCTGGAAGAGAAACCCGCCACCTGCGCCTGCTCCGGGTCAAAGCTCAGCAGCATAAACGGGCGGTAACAGATGATTGCCGCGGCGATGACTATGACTGTAGCCGCCAGTTGAACGAAAATAGCAGAGCTGCCGATGCCGAGGATCTCGCCGAACAGTATGCGAGTCAGATCACCGCTGAAAGAGCTCGAGCGAGACACCATCATTACGCCCAGCGACAGCATGCCGATGAACAACAGCCCGATGGCGGTATCGGAGGACAGGCGTGACTTCTGTGTGATCAGGCTGATACCCCCGATCATAAAAACAGCGCCGATGGCCGCGCCCAGAATGCCCGGGAAACCCAGCAGGAACGCCAGTGCAATGCCGGGTAGTACGCCGTGGGACAGCGCATCCCCGATGAAGGCCAGCCCCCGCAGGATGACGAATGTGCCTGCCACCGCACAGGCAATGGAGACGAGCACACCTGCGACCAGAGCCTGCCGCATGAACTCGTTGGCGGCGAACGGTGTAATCAGTGCATCCATAGCTTCGGCCTTACCTCAACGCATCGGAGATGGTACTTGCAATATTATTCATGAACGTGAAATAGGAGCCGTCAGGCGGTAGCGCATGCGTGGTGAGCTGCACAACCTTCACGCCCATTTCGTCCCCTATAGCTTTGGCCACCGCCGGCGAGGTCCCCAATTCGGTGAATATCGCCTTAACGTGGTT
>Ga0187882_1000651_pt1 | contig 37933 bp, 26 predicted proteins | sample June2016WEW_19_1_3_FD_132991 | JGI IMG/M metagenome (GOLD analysis project Ga0187882, IMG submission 132991) | Peatland microbial communities from SPRUCE experiment site at the Marcell Experimental Forest, Minnesota, USA - June2016WEW_19_150 | ecosystem: Environmental > Terrestrial > Soil >... | reverse complement strand
CCGCGTCATCTTCACGGCTTGCTTGCCTTCTTTGATCCACTGCTCCGCCGTGCCCCGCTTGTTGTAGAACCGCACCACCGCCCGGCTGTCCGTCTCCAGGTTGGTTACGATGAATCCCACGCGCGGGAATAGCTCTCCAAAGTGGAACTCGACCTTGGCTACCACTCGCCGCGCCGTCTTCCAACTCGCCGCCTGGTAGAGAAAACCCTTGTACCAGACCACCGGCTTTTGGCTCGGCCTTCCCACTGGGCGAGTCAGCAGCTCGCTGATGTCCCGCTCCAGGTTCTCATTGGCCGGAATGCGGATGGCGTACTTTGCGCCACGCTGCTCCAGCGCCTCGTAGATCTCCGGCTTGGCGAACGCTGCGTCGGCCCGGAATACGACTTCCTTGCCGAGTTTCTGCTGCCGCTCAATCTCGGGCAACAGCAGTTCTTGCCAATCGTCGGCGCTGTGCACGTTGCCTGGCCGCAGCTTTGCTGCCAGGCAGTCGCCTTCCCGGTTGAATAGCAATAGCGGATGATAGCAGGTGGACTCGAAGTGACCGTTGTACGCGCTATTCTCCTGCTGACCGTACACCGGGATCTCGGTCGAGTCCATGTCCAGCACAACGCGCTGCGGGGAATCGAGGGCTTCCGCCTTGGCGATCAGTTCGCGGTTGATGCGGGCCATGCTGCCGAAGTTCTCCTCCTCGGCCAGCATCTCGGTCTCAAAGGTCTGCAAGCGGGAGGTCAGTGCCGCCCCCCGTTCCCAGATCTTCTCAGAACCGATCAGCCGGAACGTCGGATCTTGCGAGAGCCGCTCGGCGTCGTTGACATCCTCATAGCCGGCCATCCGGCTGTAAACGGACTGGCGCAACAGGTCCGCCAGCGGAAGTTGTGTGTTCTTCCCTTTCCGTGAGTCGGTCAGGCGCTGGGCAATGAGATCACCGAAGCCCAAACGTTCGTCCAACTCGCGCACGAGGATGAGGCCACCGTCCGAAGTGACCCGCGATCCCTGGAAATCGACCTTGAGGGAGGCGTTGAAGGAGAGCTGGAATGGCTGATCGTGTTTTTCACCCATTGGGTGTTGACCTCCGGAGCGTCTTCATCGTGTTGAAACCCGCATGAATAAAGGCGTCGGAGGCCATCAAGAAGTTATCAGTAACTACTCAAAATGGAAATGCGGGCTAAGTACGAATTGACCGGGGTGTCACGGCTCTCTCACGCGCTAGTAACATTCGGGTGTTTTAATTGTGCGATGCAGAGGCCAGTCTCGTTTCCCGCCTTCGATCCGACCACGTTCTTCGATCCCCGGTTCCGGCACTTTCTGACGCCCGTCGCGCCCGCCATGGAGCGGCTGCTCATGCTGGACCAACTGGGCAGGACGTTCGACGCCGTGCTCCGCGACGCCGGGACCGGGGACCCGTTCGCTACTCTGCTTTCCGAGCTCGCGATCGAGTATCGCGTGGAACCCGGCGACCTGGCGCACATCCCGTCCACCGGTCCGCTGGCGGTCGTCGCCAACCATCCGTTCGGAATGCTGGAGGGCGCCATTCTCGCCGCGATCCTTTCTCGCGCGCGATCCGACGTGAAGGTCATCGCGAATTCGATGCTCGCTACGATTCCGCAAGTACGCGACCGCTTCATTTGCGTCAATCCGTTTGGCGGGCGCGAGGCGGTACTGGAGAACCGGACTCCGCTGCGGCGCTGCGTCGAGTGGCTGCGTGGCGGCGGGGCTCTGGTGGTCTTTCCGGCGGGCGAGGTGGCGCGTTTGGATCTGCGCCGCCGCGCCGTCGTGGACCCTCCCTGGAACCCCGCCGCGGCGCGGCTGATTCGCGTCGCCGGGTGTCCCGCGCTCCCGGTCTTCTTCCGGGGCGCCAACGGCCTCGGGTTTCAACTGCTCGGCGCCCTGCATCCCCGATTGGGAACCGCGGCCCTGCCGCGCGAGCTGCTGAACAAACGCGGCAGCACGATCGAACTTCAGATCGGCCGCCTGGTGCCAGCAAGAACGTTGTGCGCGCTCGCCAGCGACGAAGATGCCATCAAGTACCTGCGCTGTCGCACCGACATGCTGGTAAGCCGCGGGAGTTCCGGGCGAGAGCCGCGCCGCGTATCGCTGCCCACAGTGGCTCACGGAACAGCCCGGCCGCTTGCGGTCGAACGGCCCGCGTCGGTCCTGCACGACGAAGTCGCGCACCTCGATGCCGGACAGAAGCTCGCTGAGCTCGAGGACCTGGCGGCATACATCGCGCGCGGACGGGAGATTCCGCACACTCTCCAGGAGATCGGACGCTTGCGCGAGCTTACGTTCCGCGCCGCCGGCGAGGGCACCGGCCTGGCACTTGACCTCGACGCCTTCGACCAGTGGTACCTGCATCTGTTCCTCTGGAACGAACAGAAGCGCGAAGTAGCCGGGGCGTACCGGCTCGGCCCGACTCCGGACATCCTGCCCGCGCACGGCATCCTCGGGCTCTACACGAGCACCCTGTTCCACTACCGGCCGGAGCTATTCAGCCGCATCGGCCCGGCCATCGAACTCGGCCGCTCCTTCATCCGGCCCGAGTATCAGAAGCGCTTCGCACCGCTGCTGCTGCTGTGGAAGGGCATCGGACAATACGTGGTGCGCCGGCCGGATTGCGCGGTGCTGTTCGGCGCGGTCAGCATCAGCAATGACTACAACCCCGTGTCGCGAGACTTGCTGGTGAGTTATCTCGAGCGGCATCGCGACGCGGATCTGGCGCGCCTGGTCAAACCGCGGCGGCCCTTCCGCTCGAGCGCTTCAAGTAACTGGCATGCGCACCTCCTGAGCCCGTTCCTGAACGAGCTTGAGGAACTGGCCGACCCAATCGCGGATCTGGAACAGGACGGCAAGGGCGTGCCAATTCTGATCCGGCAGTACATGAAACTCGGCGGCCGCATGCTGGGCTTCAACGTGGACGCCAGCTTCTCGAACGTCCTGGACGGGCTGATCCTGGTCGATCTGCGCAAGGCGCCCCTGGCAACGCTGTCGCGCTACCTGAGCCGGGAAGGCGCCCTGAAGTTTCTCGCGCGCCATCAGAGGCAGTGCGCTTGACGGTCGTAACCAGCGCCAGAGGGCGGCGGTCCGAAACATTTTCGGCTGGTTTGATTTATTCGCACCATTACCGGGCCGTCACGCCTTACTGACATTCGTGCTCTAAACTCAGTTCGATATGCACAACTCTTCTCCGCACTCCGGCCGGGACGACCGGACGGCCTCCGCGGCGTTGAAGTGCCTGTTCTCGGATCCGTGGCCGCTGCTGATCCGCGGCTGGAACTGGAAATCCGCCCTGCTGAGTTCTCTTTTCCGCTCCTCGGTGTTCTTCGGAGTAAATCTTGGCGCGGGCTGGAGGAAAGCGCTGGGCGCGATGGCGGCCGAGTTCGTTTTCCGCGCCCTCACGTCGGGCTGGTACGGCTCCATCACGCAGTCGTTCCGCCGCGTGCTGCCAGCGTGGAAGGCCGTGGCGACGCTGGTTCCGACGCTGCTGCTGGCGCAGCACTCGCTGGAGCTGCTGGTTCACTGGCTGCGCGGCACGCCGCGGCTGGCGGCTAGCATCGGCGCATCCATCGCGTTCACGCTGATCTCGACGATCGTGAACCTGGCGCTTATGAGGGAGGGGACGTTCACCGTGGGTCCCGAAAGCAAGAGCCTGATCCGGGACCTCGCCGGTTTGCCCCGCCTGATCGGAGGGTTTTTCGCCGCGCTGGCGGCCTGTTCGAAGCGGCTGATCGTCGGCTGGCAACAGGAGGCTACGCGGCCTTGAAGACGCTCCACCTGACGAATGCCTGGTGTTCGATCTCGGGCGGCATCGCCACGTTCTATCGCGCGCTTCTCGACGCAGGCAACGAGCGCATGGCCCTCGGTGTGCTCCGCATTCCTGGATCTGTACGCGGGAATTCACGCGGTGGAGGAGGTTCTCTTGGCCGTGGTAACGCGCAGATTCTTCCTCGGGTTCAGTGTCGCGGCGACTCGGCGGCTGCTCGGGACTGAGACCGTGCCCGAGCCGCTTCCCGCCGCCCGCTCCTATCGCGTCGACGCGACGATTTTGCTTCTCTCTCTGCCGATTTACACCCGCACGAACGTCGGGTACGGCTACGCAAGCTACTTGGCGACACGGGGCGCCGATCGTTCCACGCACCTGCTCGAATTCGCGGCCCGATCGCTGCCCGAGCGCGCCCGCGGGCTGAACCGCCTGGGCATGATCCGGGAGACCGTGGCGGAAAACGGCGGGGGGATCGTCGAAGCGCACTACTTCGGGTTTATGACGGCGTCGCGGGAAGTGAGCCTGAGCGAAGCGAAGAAGGCGCTGGACAACTCGTCCGCGCAGACCCTGTTCGTGGCCATCGAGGGAGAGTCGCGCCCGGAGGAGGTGCGCAGCCGGCGCGCCCGGTTCGTCGCCGACGCCTGTGTCGGCGCCGCCGAATGGAAGCATCTGCAGTCCTTGGCCGAGGCGGGTCTTCGAGATCCCGCGGAGAAGGGAGGAGAGCAGAGGCCCCGGCCCAAGAGCGCCGATGCCGCGCCGCCCACCTTTCTGTTCGCGCTCCTTAGAGCGGTGCGTTCGCGCGAGGAGAAACTGCGGCAGGTCTACGTGTACGGCCGCGACCGCTTCGAACTGGCGACCGCCAAGAAGCCCGACCCCCGCACGGGCCAGCGGCTCGCCGCCAAGGGAGTCGCGCATCGGGCGGCATCCGTCACCGCGATCGCCGGAACCATCCGCAATTTGCGCACCGGCGAAAAAATCGTTTTCCGGGTCTGGACCGAGGATGGCGGCGATCCGGTACCGTTGCGGATCGAGTATCAGCCGCGGAGCTATCTCCAGCTCGCGCTGGAAACGGAACCAGAGGGGCGGGCCTCAGTCCGCGCTCGTATGAGACGTTAGAAATGAGGGACTGCCAGCTCCTTGTCACACGGTGGGACCAGGCCGCGCTTTGGCTCGCTTCGAGATCGTCGGCTGAAGAAAAACCGCCCACACCGCCGCCACCACCGACAGCCAGCCGAACACATCGCCGTGGCGCGCGTAGAGCGTGGGAACGGCCGGGGCGAGCGGCAGGTCCGCCAGCAGGCTGCTGCCCGGCAGATCGGCGCTTCGCCGGCGAGCCAGGGTGCGGCCGTAGCGGTCGCTGACGTTCAGATAGCTCTCGCGACCCGCCCGAACCACCGCATACCCGTTCTCCACCCCGCGCAGCGCCGCCACGCCCGAGGCCATCCAGGCGTCGCGGTAGAAGTCCCACGCGGGAACCAGCATGGCGGAAACGCCCAGTTGCCCATAGCGCCGTCCAAAGGCGGTGAAGATCAAATCGCGGCAGATCGCCAGCCCGAAGGGCACGCCGTCGATGGTGCGCACCACCTCTTCTCTTCCCGGCGTCAGGTCGCTCTCCAGATACGGGACCATCTGCTGTTTGTGGTACTCGGCCAACAATTCTCCCGCCGGACTGAACAGCCATGCAGCGTTGTCTTTGCGCTGGGCGCGGTTCAATTGCACGCCCGCCACCAAGTGGACCCCGGCGCGCTTGGCCAGCGATGCCAGTTGCGCCTGGCGCCGGGCCGCCTCCTCCGGCGCAAGAGCGGCGATCTTCTCCGGCAGCACTACGATGCGGGCGCCCTGCCCGGCCAGCCCGGTAACCAAGTCCTCATAACCGCACCACACGGCCTCGCCCCGTTCCGGCGACGTGTTCCCGCCGATGAAATCGTCGATCGACGCGACTCCCACTTTCACGGTGGGCGACGCGCCCGCCCGCTGAAGGCGGATCTCGCCGAAGCCCACGCCGGCCGCGATCAGCGCCACTGGCAATCCATACGCGAGCCAGGGGCGTTCAATCCGCGTGCCGCGATAGAGCGCCAACGCGGCCGCGGAGGCGAACAATCCCACCAGGAAGACTACGGCCGGTGCGCCGAGTACAGACGCGATCTGGATGACCGCCGGGGCGTCCATCTGCGTATAGACGAAGCTGCCCCAGGTGCCATGGGGAGAGAAGAACGAGACCAGCGTCTTGAGAGCGGCCAGCAACACGGGATACACGAAGACTACCGGCCAGCTTGGCCACGCCCTGACGGCCGCACGCGCCCTTCCGGTGAGAAATCCCCACAGCAGAACCTGTAACAGGGTCACTACCACCGCCGCCGCCGGGCCCGTGGTCTTCAGGTAGTAGGTGAAATTCGAGCTGAGGCCGATGGCTGCCGCCAGCCAGGCCAGCAGCCTCGCCTCGCGGCTCCCGGCGTAAAAGGCCGCTACCAGCAACGGAATGGGTGCAAGCCACGCGGCCGGCCACCAAGGCGTGAGCCCCAGCGCGAAGTAGAACAGCATGCCCGCGAGCAAGGCCAGGGCGATGCGGGCCACGCGGGATGGTTCCAGCCGACTCAAGGACATACCTCCTGACTCGGCAGCCAATTCATTTCCCCGCACATTTGGACTCCCCTGGTCCTGGTCAGTATACACCCAGCCCCCATCCCGGGATCCGGCGAATTGCATTGATCGGGCATCGGGCAGCGAGCCGCTCCGCGGTGACCATCTACTGCCGCGACGGGCTTATCGGTTCTGCCCGATAAGCCCGTCTCCAGCGCCGGTCAGAACGCCAGCTTCAGGCCGAATTGAATCTGGCGTGCCGGGAAGGCGCTGGTAATCGTGCCGAAGTTGCTGTTTGAGACGTTCGCGTTCGCCGGGCTGAAGTTGGTCTTGTTTAGCGCGTTGAAGAACTCCGCGCGGAACTCCAGCCAGCGTTTCTCCCCAGGGAGAGCGAAGTCTTTCTGGGCGCTCAGATCGAGCTGATAGAGCGGGCTGCTGCGACAGGAGTTTCGGCCGGCGCTGCCGAAGGGACGCGCAGCGTCGGTGGGCGTCGACACCGCGCTTGTGTTGAAATAGTGCGACGGGGAACTCTGTCCGGCGGTCGGATCGCCCGTGACGTTCGCGGCGTAGGTGAGCGCCGAGCTGCTCAGAGTGTCGGTCACCATGAACGCGGCCGACGGGGTGTACGTCAGACTGATGGGCTGCCCAGCAACCATGGTATTGATCCCTGCAAGGCGCCATCCGCCCAACACGGCCTGGAGGGGCACTCCAGCGCTCGAGCCATATCGTCGGCCCTTCCCGTAAGGAACTTCCCAGATCACCGTGCTCGTATTGTTGAAAGGCTGATCGTAACCGGAAATGGCGAGGCCGTTGTAACGCAGGTTGCGGATGTCCACCCCGGTGCCATCCCCGTTGGAGGACTCCATTGCGCCGGCCATCGTGTCCATGGCTTTGGACCAGGTGAAAGAATTCAGCAGATACAGGCCGCCCGAATACCTTTTTTCCAGTTTGACCTGCAATGCATTGTACTTCGAGGAACCGCCGCTGAAGCTTTCGTCAATGATGCCGAAGGTAGAAATCGGCCGCCGCGCCGCCAACGACAGCGTGCCGCCGGTGACGTTCGGAAAGGCCTCGTTATAGTCCGCCAGAACGATCAGACCGACGCCGCGGCTGCCGACATAGCCCAGGTCGAGGACCAGATTCTTGGCCAGCTCCCGCTGGACGGTGAAGTGCCAGCTCTGCACGTAGGCCGTCCGTGTGTCGCGCGGAGTGTACATGGTCTTGGACACGGAGGGATTGAAGTTGGCCGGGGAAGTGAAACCGTCCGGGTAGCCCATCTGGGTGGGACGGAAACAGGTCGGAGAGAAGGCCGTGGAAGCGCAGACACCCTCCGACGGGTCCTGGTTGATGAGGGAAACAACGATGGACGGCCCGTTGTAATGCAGGCCATAGTCGCTGCCCAGACGGTTGAACTGAATGTAGCTGAGGCCGTAACCCGTGCGAACTACGGTTTTCGAATCGACGGCGTAGGCCGCTCCGGCGCGGGGAGCGAAATTCAGGGGGTTCGCATTGACCAGGGTGCGGTTGTACAGAGAGCCGTTGGCGGCGGGAATGAGTTTGTTGGCAGCCGGATCGTAGTTGCTGAGGTGGTTGTCGCGCTCCCACCAGGGCGTGGAGTACTCGTATCGGAGGCCCAGGTTGAGCGTGAGCCTGGAAGTGGCCCTGAAGTCATCCTGGAGATAGAGGAAGTGCATTCGCTGGCGTAAGTTCGCGACTGTCAAGTTGCTGAGGTAATACTGGGAGCGGGCGCCGAACAGGAAATCGGCTGTATTGTATATGTTGTTGCTCTTCGCGCCCGCCGGCCGGCTGAACTGCCCCGAGTAGGTGTCCTGACCGTACTTGGGATGGAAGTCGTCGACTTCCGTGTTGATGGCCTGGTATTCGTATCCGGCCTTGAGCGTGTGCCGGTTCCAGATCTTGGAATAGTTCAGTTTGGGATTCACGACGAAGGGGTTCTGGTGCTGGGGGCTGCTCCAGTCGCGGCCCATGGTCACAATTCCGCTGATCACTTGGGTGTTCAGCCCGCCCGTGATGATTTTGTCGCTCGGCAGCCCGGAGATTCCGTAGGCGGCCAGCATGTCGGGACCACCGTCCATGGTGGCGGGCGCCTTCATCCCTTCGGTTTTGGAAACGCCCAGACGAAGCTCAAGCAGCGCCGTGGGGCCAACCGTCCAGGTGGCGCCGCCGGCGATCTGGTAGTTCATGACGCGCGAATAGATTCCGGTGCCCTGGCCGGATGGGCCATCGACCTTTGGGGCGGCCATTTGGTTAAACATATGCTCGCTGAAGCGGAAAAAGGAACTGACTTTGGGACTGAGATAGTAGTCTAAACGGATGTCGCCTTTGTCGTCCATATTGGTCGACGGGAGCAAGGTCTCGTAATTATTGGACGACGTCGTGAGATTCGGAGCCGGCAGGTTCGCGAAGACCTTGGCGGCGAAGGGCGTGATTTCGGAAGCGGGGATCGTGCCACCGGAGTAGACCTGTCCGGTATATGGATTCTTGATGGGAGTGCCGAAGATGCCGAGGCGCTGATCCAGCGTCGGCACGGTGGTGAACGCCAACTGCCGGGCCACGTTGCGGAAGCCTTCGTAGTCGCCGAACACGAACAGCCGGTCCTTCTTAATCGGGCCTCCCGCGGCGCCTCCGAACTGGTTTTGCACCAGGGTCGGCTTGGTGCCTCCAATCGGCTTGAAGAACCCCACGGCGTTCAAGTCGGTGTTGCGCAGAAACTCCCAGGCGGAGCCGTGGAGCTCATTGGTGCCGCTGCGTGTGGAGGCATTCACGACCGCGCCGCCGGCCCGCCCGTATTCCGCGCTGTAGTTGTCGGCGACCACCCGGAATTCCTGGACCGCATCGGGCGAGAGCTGGGTGACCTGGTTGGAGAGCCCTTGGTTGGCCGTGCCATAGGCGTTGTTGTCGAGGCCGTCCAGGATGAAATTGTTATAGGTGCTGCGCTGGCCGTTCGTATTGAAGGAGGCCTCCCGCTTGGGGAGGCCGTAGGCGACCCGTACGCCCGGCGAAAGCAGCGCCAGGGAGGCGTTCGAGCGGCCGTTGAGCGGCAGATCGACGATTGCGTCCCGATTCACCAACTGACCGCGGTCGCTCGTGTCCGCCTCTACAATGAGAGCCTCGCCTCCGACGGTGATGCTGTCGCTGGTATTGCCGACCTGTAATTTGAGATCCACTCGCTGGCGGGCATTCACCGTCACGTCAAACGGGCCGGCCGTGGCGATCTTGAAGCCGGGAGCCTCGGCGGTGAGCTGGTACGTGCCCGTGCGGACGTCCAGAAACTGGTAGTCGCCGTTATTGTCGCTGGAGGCCGTCTGAATGATCCCCGTCCCCAGGTTCTGCAACCTCACCTTGCTACCAATCACGACGGCGCCGCTGGGGTCGCGGACGACTCCCAGAACCGCCGCAGTTTCAAATTGCGCACTGCACAAGCCCGCGAAAACCAGGCTCATGCCGAGAATCGAGAAACAGACTCGCATCGCTTGACTCCTATTTGTGATGTGCTTCGACCGAGCTACCGGCCATAAACGAGAACGTGGAAAGTTCCCGGTTGAATGGTTTTCCCTTCCCGCTTCGCAACGGAAAGAAACAGGTTGTGCGTCTTTGAATCCAGCGCCAGCGTCTTGGCGCCCGGTTCCGTGGTGAGGGTTTCCACGCTGGTCAGGCGATCGGGCGTATCTTCGTGGAACACGCTCACGGTGCCATCGCCGCAGGAGAAGAAGACGAGCTTGGCGTCGCGGTCGAACGCCGCGGCGTCCACGCGCTCGCCGATCGGTAAGGTCTGGACGACAGCCCCGGCGTCGGCGTTCACGACAGCCATCATGCGGTTGTGACAGCCGATGAAGAGCCGGCGCGCCGCCCGGTCCATGGCCATGGCCGAGGGAGCTTCGCAGGGTTTCAGCGCCCAGCGGGCCTCCACCTTCCTCTGAACGGGATCGATCCGGACCGTCTCGTTCTTGTCCTCCAGGTTGATGAAGACCTTCCCCTTGCCGTCGACCGCCGCGAACTCGGGCTGGCCACCCAGTTCAATGTCCCCCTCCGGCTTTGCATCCGCTGCGTTGAGGATCGTGCTGCTGGCGCTGCCGCCGTTGTTGACGATGACGCGTTTGGTGGCGCGGTCATAAATGATTGCGTCGGGCTTTTTCCCGGCAGTCACGCGGCTGACAATCTCCTGCGTCTTCAGATCGAAGACCGCGACGTCATTAGTCTGCCCGCTGCTGATGAACCCCCGATTGAATTCCCGCGCGAGCGCGATGCCGTGGACGCCCAGCGTGCCGGTGAGCGTGCCAGCCAACTTGCCGGTATCCGCATCGAGCACGTTGACCTCGGTCCCATGAGAGACATACACGCGCCGAGCCGAGCCGTCAACCGTCAAGTAGTCCCAACTGCCGTCGCCAGGAATCGCGATCTTCTGGTTCAGTTTGTAGCCCGTCGCCGCCGCGAACGCCGCCAGCGCGACCAAACCCATCAGTACTCGTGTTCTCATTGGTCCACTCCCTTCGCAAGTCCGTTTCAGAGGCGCTCGAGGTGCCCACGTAAGCCGCATCGCCGCCTCGGTTCACGCCGTGGCTGTCATCCCGGTGAAAGACGGTTTCGGCAGATCGAATCCACAACTTCCGGGTAGTCTCCACAGTACGCCCCGAACCGTTAAGGTGTGATGAAGTCCGGATTACAAATGGACGCACGCAGACTTACATGCGCGCTTCTTCAGGTTCTCTTTAGATTCCGAGGCCGGCCATCTGCGGTAAGCCCGGCTACTTATCCATGCCGAACAGGCCGTCGCGATAATTGATCGTGACAGCCGACCGGCTTAGGAGGGGGTATCCGATCAAGCCGGAGATCTCGACGCCGTGCAGATTGCTGATGGGGCGAAAATCGAACGCAGCGACTGCGCCATCGGCAAGCTCCCGGCCCGCGAACTGAAATCGCACCGCACCAAGGAGCGAAGACCCTGCAAGCCCGCGGCCCACCGCCGCCAGCGCGATGCGGCTTGTCTCCGCCGCCGGCGCCGCCACTTCCGTGACTTCCTTCGATAGCGAGCTGTAGGCCGCTCCGGTGTCCAGCAGGAAGTAGCCCGCGCTCACACCGTTGATCCGCGTCGGAATCAGCGCCAGATGCCCGACCCTGCAGAGTGGAACGAAGCTCTCCATGCCCGGCGGGACGGTGCGGTCCCAGTTGTTCCAGGGCCGATCCCCGGACTCTTCTTCGGGCGCCTCGGGGTAAGGAAGCAGATCGAGAGTGCCGCGCCGCGCGTCCAGCCGGAGCAGAAACCTCTCGAACAGTCCGACGCCGATGACGCCGTCGGCGAACGGCACCGCGGGCTCCTCCATCAAGTGGATCGGACAGTTTCGGAACAGCAGATCGCCGATCCGCACCGTGCGCGCCAGCGCCAGGCGGCCTTTGACCAGCCCCGCACCGGCCAGCCCGCCGATGGCCGCTTCGGAGAGGTTCTCGAGGCCCAGTTTTGCGGCCGCCTTCGCGCTCATATAGATGCCGCTGGCGCCCGTGTCGAAGGCCAGCCGCAGCGGCCGGCTATCGTTCACGCTCACCTTCAGTAGGACGCCGCTAGCGAAACCGCCCGTGGGCCGCCAGGGCGTCACGGCCAAGCGATACTGCGCATAAGGGCCGTCCAGCATAGTGAGTTCGCGAGCCCCCAGCCGCTGGTCAATCTCAATTCGGCTCACGGCGGATTCGAGCAGTTGCCGCGGTTCACCTCTCCCGACGTTCAGGTACCTCCGGAGCAACGCGATTTCGTCCCGGCGCGTCGTCGCCGCGCCCGCGTAAGCGCGCACCACTTCCGGATCGTCGGGATTGAGCGAGTACGCCTTCGCGAAGTTCCGCCGCGCGCTTCTACGCCGGCACTGGACCTGGTCGATGCGGCCCAAGCCGAGATGGGCCTGCGCGCAGGCCGGGTCCGACTGCGTGGCTCTGGTGTAGTAGCGGGCGGCGGCCTCGAAGTCCGCCCGGCGGTAGCAGATGTCGCCGAGCAAAACGTCGAGCTCGGGGCTGTCCGCGAAAAGCTCCCGCGCCCGCACGGCTTCTTTCAGCGCTCGCTGCACGTCGCCGGCACGCAGCAGAGACCGCGCCGAAGCCAGACGGATCCCGTCGTGGCCCCGCGTGCCGCCGGGTACGCTCCCGGCTTCGGCCGCCGGTCCACCGGCCCAAGCCGGCCACCCTAGCGCCCATACGGCCAAGGCCGCAACCGCTCCGGCATGCAATTTCCAGCTCCGAACCACGGCAGTCCATCCAGCGCAAAACCGCGCCCCTCATATATTACAGGAAGATGACGGCTTTGTTACAGAAATCTTACAGGGCGGGCGACGGACGGTGGCCGGGCGTTTCACGCCCAGGACATCCGTCCGTCATGATCCTGCAACGCTCGCGTGCTATTAGTGCCTTATGTGGCCAGAAGCACAAGGTCCGATTCCACGTGGCGAGCGGCTCGATTTCCTGTTCTTCGACGGCGGCGGCGGCCATCGCAGCGCGGCAGTTGCGCTCCGGGAAAGCATCCGGCGGCAAGGCCGGGCCTGGGATGTCCGGCTCGTAAATCTGGGCGAGATTCTTGGCCGGCTGGATCCTCTGAAAAAGGTCTTCGGCGTCCGCCTGGAAGACTTCTACAACCGCATGCTCAAGGAGGGATGGACGCTGGGGGCGTCTCAACTATTGAGCGTCTATCACGCGGCCGTCCGGCTGTCCCACGCTTCTCAGGTGACTCTGCTGAGGGCCTACTGGGAAGTGAACCGGCCGGACGTTGTCGTGTCGCTGGTGCCGCATTTCAACCGTTCGGTCGCCGAGAGTCTTCGGAAGTGGAGACCCTGGACTCCGTTCGTCACCGTAATGACCGACCTCGCGGATTGCCCTCCGCACTTTTGGATCGAACGCGAACAACCGTACCTGATCTGCGGTTCGGAGCGCGCCGCTCATCAGGCTTTCGCACTCGGACTAGCGGAATCCCAGGTTTGGCGGGCTTCCGGAATGGTCCTGCATCCAGGGTTTTACGATCTACCCAGCTTGGACCGGCGCGAAGAGCGGAGGCGGCTGGGCCTCGTTCCCGAGTTGCCAACCGGGCTGGTTCTGTTCGGCGGCGAAGGCTCGCGGGTGATGCTGGACATCGCCGAGCGGCTCGACTCCGCGCGCCTCGGCGCCCAACTGATCCTGATCTGCGGCCACAATGCGGCGCTCGCGGCGAAGCTCCGCAGCCTCCGGCTTCGCATGCCGGTTCTGGTCGAGGAGTTCACGACCGAGGTCCCCTACTACATGCGGCTCTCCGATTTCTTCATTGGCAAGCCGGGTCCGGGCAGCCTGAGCGAGGCGGTGGCGATGGGCCTGCCGGTAATCACCGAGCGTAACGCCTGGACCATGCCCCAGGAACGCTACAACACCGAATGGATCGGCGAGAAAGGGCTGGGCGTGGTCCTCGGGAGCTTCTCGCGCATCGGAGAGGCTGTCGCGGGGCTGCTCCGTCCCGCCGTCTATGCCCGCTGCAAGCGCAATGTGGCCGCCCAGAATAACCGGGCCGTCTTTGAGATTCCCGGAATGCTTGAAGAGATCATGGCGAGCTCGGCAAACTCCGAAGCGGTCCGCGCCTGCGAGGCCTAACGTGGGGCGGGGATACTGTTTCTGGGCCATCTCCTGCCGCGGAGCGCGGTCTTGAACCGGATCGAGCCGCGGCTTCGGATGGCTCTGGACCTGAACGCTCCGGCACAGACCGGATCGGGGTCTGCCGGCGATTGCGGCGCGCGGCCATGCAAGAGTAGCTTTGTAGAGCACGGTCGTGTCCTTGGATCACTGGCTGGGCTGCGTCGCACGCGCCGGCCGAAGAAGATGGAGGCGATCATGTCCGGGAAAGATGCCGTCGAACTCGGGAGTGTTCAAAAGACCCTTCTTCTGCCCCTTTGGGGACGCGCTATCGAGACAAGAAAAGCGCGCCCCTTGCTCGTTGATCGGACCGCCGCCCGGATCATTGAGTCGATCAACTACGACTTCTCCACCATTGCCCGTAACATCAGCTTCATCAGCCAACTGTCCTGGGTCGCTCGCAGTCTCCACACGGATCGGACGATACGGGAATTCCTGGAACAGCATCCCGACGCCACCTTCGTAAATCTCGGCTGCGGCCTGGATACAACCTTCGAACGAGTCGATAACGGGCGCCTTTCCTGGTACGATCTCGACCTGGCGGATGTGATCGAGCTGCGAAAGAGATACATCCAGGAAGGCGGCCGAAGAACGTCAATTGCATGCTCGCTCCTTGACGATGGCTGGTTGGGAAAGTTGAAGGCCGCCGATTCGATCTTTTTCCTCGCATCCGGAGTGTTCTACTACCTAGAAGAAGTGCAGATCAAAGCGTTCCTCATCAAGCTCGCCAATGCCCTTCCGGGCAGCGAAGTTTTGTTTGACGCCTGTTCCCCTCGCGGTGTCGGACTGGCGAACAGAAAGGTCATCAAAGCCGGAGGCATGGACGACAGCGCGGTTCTAAAGTGGGGGCTTCAGCGAGCCAGGGACATGGAATCGTGGGATAGCCGGATAACTGTTGTCGCTGAGTATCCCATGTTTCGGAACATAAAGCGCGGGCTTAGTATCCGGGACAGGTTGGGGATGTTCGTGTCCGATGCCCTGAACATGATGTCCATGGTTCACTTGCGGCTCGGCATCCGGCCGGTCTGAGGATGGCCAGGCAAACTGTCGTCCAAAAATCCCTTGCCGTCGTCGCCCTGCTTGGCCTGTTGATCGGTGTCTACTGCTTCGCCATCCGCCCCGGGCAACTGCGCTGGGGCGCAACGCCGGAGGAACTAGCCCGCCCGTTGCCCGGCGACAATCTTGTCTCCGCTCCGACGTTTTACGCCACTCGGGCGGTCACCATCACGGGCCGCCCGGAAGACATCTGGCCTTGGATCGTGCAAATCGGATACGAGCGCGCCGGATTCTATGGCTATGACCTAATTGAGAATCTCGGCAGCAAGCGCGGTATTCCCAGCGCCCGGCGGATCATCCCGGAACTGCAGCACCTTGCCGTCGGCGACAGGGTCTATATGAGTCTGATCGCATACCTCGTAATTCATTCGATGGCTCCCAATAAGTTCCTGATCTGGGCGGGAGATGAGCATCCACCGGGAGGCGCTTTCACTGGGGCGCTCTTTCCAGTGGATGAGTCGCGGACACGCCTTCTCCTCCGCATCCGGTTCCGGCATCATTGGACGGACCAGCGGATTCTGCTGGACCTGTTCACTGAGTTTGCCGATCATGTTGCTGTGCCCAAGATGCTGCTCGGCATCAAGGACCGTGTGGAGGGCCGCCGCATAGAATCATTGGCGACGCAAGGCGCCGAGATCGCGGTGTGGGTGGCAGCCTTCCTGGAGTTCGTCGCCGCCTTCATCCTCGTTTTAGTTCGGCAGCGATGGTGGCGCGCCTGGATCATTGCTCTGCTGGCTGGATTCACGCTCCTATTCGCACTGTACGCGCGAGACCCGGGCTGGATCGGGGCATCGTTCGAGGTTGTGATCTTGGTCGGCATGGTACGGTTATGCAAGGCCTGCCGGCAGCCTCAACCTGGAGCGAGATGAGCATGTGCAGACGATTCATGAGAGAGGTGGCGGCGGCGGGCTTACCCGTGGGCCCCGGGCCAGTCGATGTCGTCGCCATGTCCCAGATCACTCCCCTGCCTGAACCGGCGCAACGCTACTTGCAGTTCATGGGGGTGGTGGGGCGCCCACAAGACTGGTCGTTCCGGCTCGGTTACAGCGGGCGATTCCGCACTAAACCGCGGCAACCTTGGATGAAGTGTGAAGCGTGGCAGTACAACAGCCGCCTGGCGCTGGCGCGCATTTTTCACATCCGCATCCGGGTTGGCGGTCTATTGCCAATCGTTGCTCGCGACACCTACGTGCAAGGCCACGGTCGCATGCTTATCAAGCTGCTCGACCTTTTCACGGTTGGAGACGGCACGGGCGAGGAGTATGACGCCGGTGAGCTGGCAACTTACCTCAACGACGCGGTCCTGATTGCACCGTCGATGCTGTTGACGCCCCAGATTTCATGGTCTTCCGTGGACGCCAGTTCCTTTGACCTGACGCTGACGGACCATGGTCGCACGGTCACGGCGCGAGTGCTGGTCGATGAAAAGGGAGCCCCGAGAGATTTCAGCACCATGGACCGTTTCTGCTATGACCCCGACCAACCTAAGCAATTGACGCGCGTGCGTTGGACCACACCGATTGCCGGAAGGGAAGTCGTGGATGGGCGCCCGCTGCCCACCGGCGGCCAGGCGGTGTGGCACCTTCCCCGAGGACCGTTTGCCTATTTGGACGTCCGCCCGATTCCCGAATCAGTCGCCTTCAATGTGCCCCCCGGAGCCTGAGTTTGTCTGTCCTGATCGTCCGCGCTGACGGCGCCGGCGTGCTCTCTTGTAGGAATCAGTAAGGGCAGGCCGGCCCGGTCGCGGACGAGGCTCCTGCCAGCAGCGTTGTCCGCCAGCGCACGTAGGAGCCCGCCTCTGCGACGCTGGAGAAACTCGCCAGCCTTCTAGGGTCGAGCGGCGCGCCGGCTCTCATCTCGATCGCGCTCTCCGCACAACCGCCATCACCGGGGAGCACGGAGACGGCCGCTTTGGACCGGGTGAACGACACCGGAATGATGGCGGCGCCAGCGAGCAGGGCCATCCGTACGGCGGCGACCCAACACTGGTGTTCGGCTACACCGTCAGCTCCGACCGGTTGCGGCCTCTCGTCCTCCGGGAAGACGGCGAGCAAGCCGCCGGACCGGAAATGGTCCAGCGCCGCAAACGCGGCCCGCAGGTTCAGGGGAGCCGCAGGACGCGTCTGCCAGCGGTCGTAGGCGATGAAGAACTCCTCGAGATTGGGCCTCCGCGCGATGAGCTGGCTGGCCAGGACTTTAACATCCGGCCGCACCCTGCGGAGGAGCACCGCCGCAGCCAGTGACTCGACCACTCCGGAAGTGCCGTCGGCTGCAACCAGAACCGGGCCCGAAGCTGGGATTCTCGGGCGGTCCCCGCCGGCCGTCTCGGGACGCACCCGCGCGGCGACCAGCAACCGCGAGGGCGCGACCACGTCCCCGGCGGCGAGCACTTCCCAACACAGGTCCCGCAAGCGGCGGTACACCGCCAGCATCTCACGATTTCGCCACTGCATCGTCGGCGTTTCGGCGGACTGCGGCTGAGAGGCCGGCACCAAGCCCAAATTGGACATGGACTACGATCTTGACACCCGCAGTTTGCACCGCCGTGACTGGGACATTGCGGGACGATGAAATCGCGCCCTAAAACTCCGCCCGGAACATGAACTCGATGCGGCGCGGAGCGCCCGTGCCAACGGCGCCGGTATTGATGATGCTGGTGATTCTTCCGAAGCTGCCGCTTACCGTGGGCGGGTTGCCGGTCAAGGCGCCGAGGCCGCTCGACGGCGTCTTGTAGACCGGGTGGTTGAACAGGTTGTAAGCCGCGGCTCGGAAGTTCAAGGCCAGCCGCTCCGTCATCTTGAAGCGCTTCTCGAGCGAATTGTCGATTTCAAACATGCCAGGACCGGTGGCGATGTAGCGTCCCAGGTTGCCCCACGCCCCGTTGGCCGGAGCCGTGAAGGCTGCCGGATTGAACCAGTTATCGATGGTCTGGTTGGCGGCATAGATGGAAACGCCGGGAACCAGGTTGGGCCGCTGGCCGGAGGTGTTGCCGTCGGGCAGTGCGGAGGCTTTGCGCGTCATGGTGATGTTCACGGGCAACCCCGTGCGGGCGCTGGCAATGCCGGCCAGTTGCCAGCCGCCGAGAATCCGTGCCGGCAGGCCGCTCGTGAAGAACGGTTTGCCGCTCCCGAAGGGCAGTTCATAGACCGCGTCCATGGTCATCGTATGGCGGACATCGATGCTGCTGTTGCTGCGGTCGCAGGCTCGGCAGGCCATGTCCTGGATAGACACCGACTCGCCGGAGCCGATCGAGGCGTCGGTGATACCGTGCGACCACATATAGTTCATCTGGAACAGCAACCCGTGGGTGAACCGCCGGTGCAGCGAAGCTTGAAGGGCATTGAAGTTGTCGTTTCCGTCGTTGGCCTTCAGGCCGAAGGAGCCAAATCCGGCTAGAGGGCGATTGCCGGTGGTGGGGTCGATCAAGTTCACGGTGTACTTGTCGAAAAGATGATGCCCGGCGCCTCCGGCGTAGCCCACCTGGAAGAGCCAGTTCCGCGGCAACTGGTGTTGAACGACGAAATCCCAATTCTCGTAGTACAGATCCTTGCGGTGGCGATCAATCGCTTTCGGGCTGAAGAGCTGATTCTTGGGGTCCAGAAAGGCGACCAGCGGGAACGCCAGCGCGGGAAAGTCGGAAGAGGACAGCGAGTAGCGGGGCACGGCGCTCTCGGCCGGATCGCTGAAGTCGTCGTTCTGGTTGCCGCCGTAGTAGATGCCGAATCCCGAGCGGATGGTGGTCTTGCCGTGAAGCCCGGCCGGCGCCCATGCTATCCCGACTCGCGGGCCGAAGTTCTTCGTATTCGGGTCGAAGTAGGGGGTGCCTTTCGGGCAGAAACCGCCGCAACCCGCGATGTCGACCACTGCCGAACGGTTCAGGATCTCGTGCGTGACCGAGTAGAATTCGTACCGGAGTCCCAGGTTCAGGGTCAGGTTCGCTGAGACCCTGAATTCGTCTTGACCGTAGGCCTGGTAGAAGGTGCGCCGGTTGCCAACCACGCCTTCGCCCTGCAAATACGTAGCCGACGACGCCCGGTTGTTGATGAAGTCGTCGTTGCTGGCGTAACTGATCGACGACGTGGTAAGCGTGTTGCCGGAGTTATTCAGGCGGATTCGCCGGATATCGGCGCCGAACTTGAGCGTGTGGCGGCCGCGGACCAGAGTCAGGTTGTCGATGTAGGAAAACGACGTTCCTACTTCGGTGTCGAGCGACGTATCGCTGACCGCGTCGAAGTTGGACGGACTGACGGCAACCGGTGACGTGCCGTAGCCCCAGTTGTGATAGTTGGCCCGGTTCAGTCCGAACTTCACTTCGTTGACAGTGGAGGGAGAAACGATGCGCTGGTACTGGAGGACGACGTTGGTGGGAACGTGGGGAACGATGTTGTGGCCCCCTAGCGCGTCGCTGGGGTTGTCGATGTAGGCGTTGTCGATGTTATAGCGCACGTAGGCCGAGTTGGCGTCGTTGAACCGGTAGTCGAAGCGGAACATGCCGGCATCCTCCCGAATCGTGTCGGAGGCGACTTTGGTGACCTGATCGGTGACGCTGTCGATCGGCGTCTGCCCCGCCGGATACGCGTCCAGAATCGGCTTCAAAGCCGGGGATTTCGCCAGTACCTGGGCGCGAAAGGCGGCGTTGGGAACGAAGTTGCTGAAGGTGTGGCCCAGGTTCTGGCGCAAGCCTTCGTAATTGAAATAGAAGAATGCCTTGTCCTTGACCAGCGGTCCGCCGAAACTGGCGCCGAACTGGTGCAGTGTAAATGGCGGAATCGAGCTGCCGTCGAATGGGGAGCGGGCATCGAGCGCGTCGTTGCGGACCGCGTAAAACGTACTGCCGTGAAACTCGTCTGTCCCGGTTTTCGATACCACGTTGATTTGCGCTCCGCCCGCGGCGCCGCTCTCGGCGGTGTAGTTCGACGTGCTGACACGGAACTCGGAGATCGCGTCGAGTGCGATGTTCAACCGCGTATCGGACTTCTGGGTTTGTTCCTGAACGCCGCTGGTGTCGATGCCGTCGAAGGTGAAGTTGCTGTCGTCCAAAGAGTGGCCCGAGAAGCGGATGCTGCGTTGTGCGCCGTCGCCATAGTTGATGGCTCCGGGAGCGAGCAGCATCAAACTGGCCCAGTCGCGGCCGCTGACGGGGATCTCCTTGATTTGCGCCGACTCGATGACCCCGCCGATCTCGGCGTTGGTGTGATTCAGCGCTTCCGAGGGCGCGGAGACCTCGACGGTCTGGGTGGATTCTCCAATCTCCAGTTTGGCGTCGATAGTCCGGGTTTCACCGTACTGCAACTCGATCCCAGTGGTTGCGGCCGGCTTGAACCCGGACTTCGTGATGGCGAGGACGTAGCTGCCCACCGGCAAGGCCGTGATCTCGTATAAGCCGTTCTCGCTCGTCCGTGCGGTGCGGTGAAGACCCGTGGCGGCAACCTTCAGTTCAATCGTCGCGCCAGTGACGAGCGCACCGGAAGGATCGGTGACCGCGCCGTTGATCGTAGCACGATCCTGGGCCAGCAGCGGAACACAAAGCAGACAGAGACCGGCAAATAGTCGTTGCATATTCAACGACTCTACTGAACGATTGTTACAGGCCGATCACAGCAACAATAACAGTCGAATAACGGAATCATCTCGTTCATAGCGCTCCCTCGATAGGTTCCTATGTTGTCCTCCGCAACTCTCCAGGTGTTAGCGTGGGGAACTCGTCTTCCTTGACTTGCCAGCGGCGGTTCTGGCCGGGCCCGCATCGCGGCGGTCTAGCGGAAGGCCGCCGTCCGGGACTGGGCGTCGTCAGCGATCGAGCGGAAATACCACGGTGAAAACCGAGCCTTGACCCTCCACGCTTTCGGCCGGCAGCGTGGCGCGATGAGCATCGGCAATCCATTTTGCCATGGCGAGTCCAAGTCCGGCGCCATCCACGTTGCTCCGGGATGGATCGGCGCGGAAGAAACGCTCAAACACCCGCGGCAGCAGCTCGGCGGGAATGCCGATTCCGTTATCTTCCACGCGAAGCCGCGCTTCCATTCCGTTGCGCGCCAGCGCCGCCTCGATCCGGCCCCCTTCGGGAGTGTACTTGACCGCATTGTCGAGCAGGATCGAGACCAGTCTTCGAAGGTGAGCACGGTCGCCGTGGATTACGACGGGGACTTGGCCGGTATCCACGGTGAGAGTCTGACGTTTTTGGCCGGCGATCGTTCGCATCTTCTCGCAAGTGTCTTCGAGCAGCTTTCCGAGGTCTACCCGCGCGAAGCTCAGCTCGAAGCGGCTGGCGTCGGCTCGCGCCAGGGTGAGCATGTCTTCCAGCAGCCGTCCCGCTTCCGTCGACTCGGCGAGGACATCCTGGAAAGCCTGCTTGCATTCCGTATCCAGTTTGGGATTGCGCAACGCATGCTCGGCCGCCATCCGGATGAACGAGATTGGGCTGCGCAGTTCGTGCGACGCATCGGCCGTAAAGCGGTTGATGCGCGCGACGGATGCTTCCAGACGCGCAAGCATGTCGTTGCAGGTCTCGGCCAGGCACTGCAACTCATCTCCCGCGCCGTGAACCGGGAGGCGCTCGCAGAGGTTGCCGATGCTAATGGACCGCACGGCGGCTGTGATACGGCCGACCGGACGCAGAACTCGCCGGCTCATGAAGTAGCCGGCCAGAGCCGACACGGCCAACAGCGCGGGGATCGCCGCGAATAGCCCCGTCTGGAAGCGGGACACCATCTGCCGGTTGTCCGTCAACTGGCCCCCGATCACGATCAGGACCCGCTGCGAATCGAGTACCGCAGGATGCTCCAGGATTCGATGCGCGCGGCCTCCGAATTCCACGTTGCTGAATCGGTCGGAGGTAAGCATCCCCGGCTTCGGCACTGGAAACCCGGCCGGCCGTTCGATTCCCGGGTACAGACGATGGCCGTGTTCGTCAATAACCCGGATCAGATTGCCCTCCGGTGTGTCCTCGGCGAATTCCTCGAACTTGGCCACCCGGCGCTGGGGGGAAGCGTCCCGAAGCGAGTACAGGAGATCGAACGTGCGAGTCGCCCGGCGGGTCAGGGTTCGGTCGCGCCCGCTGGCGAGCGAGTAGGACAGGTCCGCCCACATCACGGCTCCAAAGACAACGAAGCCGCAGAGGAAGACAATCGAGAGCCAGAGCGTCAGGCGAAGTGAGATCGAGATCTTCCCCAAAGGCCTTTAAACCACCGTTCTGTTACAGGACGAAGACTCTTCGGTGAATTTCACGTCACACACTCCATTTCTTCAGGTTCCCTTCAGACTGGGCTGGTTAAATGCTGTCGTATGCACCAGACGTCAGGGCACCTCGACCACGTTCCTGGATAGGCAGATGCAATTCGCTCTAAAACTGATGTTCTGAGTCAACCTAAGTCTTTCAGGAGAATACAGATGAGATCACACTCGCTTATGATTTGCGCCGCCGCCGGCCTGCTTGTGGCCGGGGCGATCGCTGCCAGCCGTTCCAGCTCCTATACGCCGGGATCGCGCACCGTCGTCGTGGCGCACAACGCTTACCCGGACCAAGGCAAATACTCCGACCGCCTCGATCGCGCCCTCGCCGCAGGTGTGCCTATCGTTGTCGAGCAGGATCTGGTCTGGGTGGACGGCAGGTCCTTGATGATCCACAACGCCAAGTTCGCCGCCGCCGACAGCCCTACGCTCGAAACGTACTTCTTCCCCAAAGTGGCGCCGATCGTGGAGAAGGCGCTGAAGGAAGGCAACCAGGGCAACTGGCCGCTGATCACTCTCTACCTCGACATCAAGAACGATCCGGTGGAGCACCTCGAAGTCGTCTCCAAGGTGCTGGACAAGTACGATGCCTGGTTGACGACGGCGGTCAAGACCGACGACATCACCAAGCAATCTCCGCTCGTTCTGAAGCCGATGATGGTGATCCTCGAAGACAAGAAGGACGACATCAAGCAGGCGTTCTTCTACGACCGCGTCCCGGTCGGCGGCAAGATCCGGGCGTTCGGATCACCCACCAAGTTCGACGACAATCCGACCAAGCTCCCCCGTACCGCCAAGGCGGAGCGGCTCGCGAACATGTTGAAATTCGAGCCCGAGCAACTGGTCGACACGAGGGCCGACAACTATCACCGCTGGTTCGGAACCGATTGGGCGTTCATCGAGCTTTGCGGCACCGAGCACGCCGGCGACTGGAACGCCGCTGCCGAAGCGCGGCTGAAGAAGTTCGTGGATTACGGGCACAGCCTCGGCTATTTCGTGGGCTTCTACTCCATCAACGGTTTCACGGAGCAGCAGAACCAGGGATGGACCGCGGAATTCAATTTCGGCGCGCCCGAGGCGGCGCTGGTCCGGTGGAATGCCGCGATCAAAGCCCACGCGGACTTCATCGGCACCGATCAGTACGAAGATCTCGCCAAGGTCATCCGGACTAAACACTAACCCATATGCGCAAGTACCTGCTTGTGTTCTTACTCCTCGCCGGAATCGCAGCGGCGCAAACGGACACGGCATCCCTCACGGGTGTCGTGTCCGATAACACCGGCGGCGTCATCTCGCTGGCGGCCGTGAAGGTGACCAACGAGGGCACGAACATCTCCGTGTCCTCGACCACCAACGACAGAGGCTTCTACTTCTTTCCGAACCTTCGGCCTGGCTTGTACAGCGTTTCGACTTCCCACCGGGGATTCAAGCTGAGCGTGCAATCGGGGCTCAACTTGCAGGTCGGTCAGACTGCGCGAGTCGACTTCGCGTTGCAACTAGGCGAGGTGACCGAGAAGGTCGATGTCACCGCGGTAGTGTCCGTCCTCGAGACCGAGACCTCGGATCGCGGCTCGGTGATCGATGGTCGGAAGATCGTCGAGCTTCCTCTCAACGGAAGAGACTACAGCCAACTCGCCCAGTTGTCGCCGGGCGTTTTGTTCCAGACCGGACGCCTGTCGGCGCAGAATTTCAAGGGCGGCTTCAGCGCCAACGGAAACCGGGTGTTCATGAACGCGTACCAGCTCGATGGGCTGGACAACACCTCCTACGCCGAGTCCTATCGCGGGCTCAACATGCAGGCCCTCCAGCCTTCCGTCGACGCCCTGCAGGAGTTCAAGATCCAGACCAACGGCTACGCCGCTGAGTTCGGCCGCAGCGCCGGAGCCGTGGTCAACGCCGTAATCAAGTCGGGCACGAACGAAATCCATGGTTCGGCCTACGAGTTTCACCGCGACCAGCACTTGGACGCGGCGAACTTCTTCGCCAACAGCACCGGCACCGAGAAGCCGTTCCACCTGCGCAACCAGTTCGGTGGCACGCTCGGCGGCCCGATTCACAGGAATAGGACGTTCATCTTCGGCGATTACGAGGGATTGCGCGACGACGTGAGCGCCGTTCAAATCACCAGCGTGCCGCAGCCCTTCTGGACCCAGGGACAGTTCGACGTTCCCATCTACAACCCGTACAATTCGAAGGACAAAGGCACGGACTTCCTCCACGCGGCCACGCCCGCCTGCAACGACGGCCAGGGCCGGTGCTGGATCATTCCGGCAAGCCTGATCGACCCGGTCGGCCAAAAGGTCGCGAGCTTCAACCCGGCTCCCAACACGGGCGCCCCCGGACAATTGGACAACAACTTTGTCAGCGATCCCACCGCCGGCAACCAGACTAACCAGTTCGACATCCGCATCGACCACACGCTCACGTCGAGGGTGAATCTCTTCGGCCGTTATTCCTTTGTCAACACGCACATGTTCTGGCCTCCTCCGCGTTCCGGATACTCGGAGGGCTCTTCTTCCGACGCCTTCGGGACCTCGGCGAACCGGTCTCAGAGCGTGGCGTTCGGTGCGACGTGGGCCCTCACGCCCCGTCTGCTGTCGGAGACTCGCTTCGGCTACAACAACGGAAGTTATTACCAGGAGCCTCCGCTCTACGGATCGCCTTGTCCCGACAAACTCATCGGACTCCAGGGATCGGTGACCGACCCGAGCCTGTGCGGTGGTCTGCCGGTCTTCGGCATGCCTGGCAACGGAACCCGCAGGATCGGCCGCAGCACCTCCGTGCCGGCGTTCAATACACCCCAGAGTTACGACGTCCGGCAATCGATTGCATGGACGCACGGCGCTCATGCGCTCAAGTTCGGCATCGAACACGAATACATGACCGTCGGCATCAGCGACAATGGCGCCTTGCTTGGAAGCTTTACGTTCTCCGGCAGGTTTACCGGACAAAACGGCATCTACCAGGGTGGCATCGCCGACCTGCTGCTCGGCTTTCCAACGGGCTACTCGCAAGACTCGAACGCCATCTTCAACCGGTACCAGCGGATTTACTCTGTCTATGCGCAGGATGACTGGAAGGTCACCCGCAAGCTGACCCTGAACTTCGGTTTGCGCTGGGATTTCGCCACGCCGCCGCGCGAGGCCCACAACCTGTGGGAGCAATACGACTTCACCACCAACAGTCTGGTCTATGCCAAGGACGGCAGCCTCTATTCGCAAGCCCTGGTCTACCCGAACTACAAGAACTTCGCGCCGCGATTCGGTTTCGCCTATGCGCCGTCCGGCCGTTGGGTGATCCGAGGGGCCTACGGCATCTTCTACAACCTCACCGACCGCACCGGGCGTGAGGGCTTGATGGGTTACAACTTTCCGTTTGCCATCAACTCGAGTTCGACGATCTCGGGCTCGGGGAACCTCAATGCGACGCAGGCTCTGTTCCGCTTGCAGGACGGCATCCCGGCTGTGCTCACCAGCCCCACAAAGATCGATCAAACGACGGTCGCCCACCAGTACGAGGAAGCGCATCAGAAGACCGCCTATGTCCAGCAATGGAACTTCACGATCCAGCGCGAACTGATGAAGGACCTGGTCCTCGACGTCGGCTATGTCGGCAATCGCGGCATCCACCTGCCAACCTTCCGCGATGTCAATCAGAACGTGGTGAGCTTCAATCCGACTACCGGCGCTCCCATCGTGGGCGCGAAGCCGCTGGCGGCATATGGATTCAACGGCCCCATCGAGTACATGGAGTTCCAGGGCTACTCGAACTACAACTCGCTGCAGGGCCGCATGGAGAAGCGCTTCTCTCAAGGACTCTCGGCGCTGGTTTCATTCACCTGGGGCAAGACGCTGGCGAATTCCATCGACCAATTGGCTTCCGGTGGCGACGCCACGACGTACCAAGGCGCGAAGCGCACGCCGCAGAACGGCTACGACCGCCGCAGCGAGTACGGCCTGGCCGATTTCGATGTGAAAGACCGCCTCACTGCATCCGCGGTCTGGCAACTCCCCTACGGACATGGCCGCCGTTTCGGGTCATCCGGCAACGTGTTCTTGAATCAACTGCTGGGTGGCTGGGATTTCTCGCCCATCGTCATCGCACAGGGCGGTCTGCCGCTCACCATCGTGCAGGCGCAGCTTCTCAATCTCGGGGGCAACCGCCTCAGCCGGCCCAACCGCATTGCGAACGGCGCTCTGCCGGCCAGCGTTCGGTAACTCAATGGTTCGATGTCAACGCTTTCGTGATCCTTCAAACGGACCCGACGAAGCCCGGCTTCGTTCCGAATCAGGCATTCGGCAATTCCGGAGTCGGCATCCTGCGCGGGCCGAGCCTGGTGAACATCGACTTCAATCTCGCCAAGGAATTCCGCCTCACGGAACGGCAGATGTTGCAGTTCCGCACGGAGTTCTTCAACGCCTTGAACCATACCAACCTGGGCATTCCCAGCGTGACGATGGGCTCGGGCTTCGGTCAAATCACCAACACCGCGACACCTGCCCGGCAGATTCAGTTCGGGCTGAAATACCGCTTCTAGGAACATGAAAAACCTGCTCCTCGTACTCTTGCTGAATTGCGTGTTGCTCTTAACCTTGCCCGCGCAGACTGCCAGTCTGCGCGGGCAGGTCACCGACGAAAGCGGCGCGGTTGTTCCTGGCGCCCGGGTACTGTTGAGCGCGGTACCCGGCGCGCCGAGGCTCGCTACGGCCGACGGGTACGGCGCATACTTTTTTGCCGGGCTGGCGCCGGGCGAGTACGCGGTATCGGCCTCTGCTCCCGAATTGGTCCAGCCCGAACCGGTCGTAGTCACGCTGAGGGAGGGGCAGCAAACGGTCAATCTCGTGCTCAGAGTCGCGCCCCGGAGCGAGCACGCGACCGTGGAAGACTCCGCCGGTGCGCCAGTGAGCACGGATGCCTCGAACAACGCTTCTGCCATGGTCCTGAGCGGCGGGGACCTGGATGCGCTCTCGGACAACCCGGATGACCTTCAGGCGGACCTCCAGGCGTTGGCCGGGCCCTCCGCCGGTCCGAATGGCGGCGCGATCTTCGTCGACGGCTTCAGCGGCGCGGACCTGCCGGCCAAGAATGCGATTCGCGAGATCCGCATCAACCAGAATCCCTTCTCGCCCGAGTACGACAAACTCGGCTACGGCCGCGTCGAGGTCTTCACCAAACCCGGCAGCGAACACTATCACGGTACGGTCGACTACAACTTCGCCAACGAGTTCTGGAACTCGCGGAATCCGTATGCGTTCCGGAAAGCGCCTTTCTTGCTCGACGAATTCGAAGGCGGCGGCGGCGGACCGCTCGGCAAACGCGCCTCGTTCGCAATCGACGCCCAGCGCAACATGGTGGATAGCGGTTCCATCGCCAACGCCGTCACGCTCGACCCGCACACCCTTTCCGCCGTTCCGTTCAGTAGCAACGTGGTCACTCCGCAGCGGTTCACCAAGGTGAGCCCGAGGATCGATACCCAGTTGAGCCCGGACAACGTGCTCACCGTGCGTTACGGAATTACCCGAGCCGGCATCCGCGACGCCGGCATCGGCGGGTTCGATCTCGACTCCCGTGGCTACCATTCCTGGTACGGCATCGATACGGTTCAGGCGGGCGAAACCAGCATTCACGGGACTGCGGTGAATGAAACGCGCTTCCAGTATTACCGCAACTCCTACCACACTGAGGCGAATCAAACCGGCCCCCAGATCCTGGTCGCGGGCGCGTTCAACGGCGGCGCGGCGCCGAACAGCCGCTCTTTCGACACGCAGGACAGCTTCGAATTTCAGAACTACACCTCAGCCCTCCGCGGCAGGCACACACTCCGGTTTGGCGTTCGGCTGCGATACCAGCGGCAGGATAACTTGTCGACACAGGACTTCAGCGGGGCTTTCGCTTTCTCGGGAGGAGCACTCGCGCCAGTGCTTGGCGCCGATAATCAGCCGTTGTCTCTTATGGCTCCGATCTCCTCGATTGAACGCTACCGGCGAACGGTTCTGTTCCAGCAACTCGGATACAGCCCGGCCGAGATCCGCGCGTTGGGCGGCGGCGCAACCCAGTTCCGCATCGCGGCCGGCTCCCCTGAGCTTGCCGTCAGCCAGTTCGACTCCGGTGTGTTTGCCGGCGATGAGTGGCGCATCCGGCCGAATGTCACGCTGAGCTTCGGGTTGCGTTACGAGGCGCAGACGAATCTCCGCGACTGGCGCGACCTGGCGCCGCGTGCCGCCCTCGCCTGGGCTCCCGGCGATGCCCGCAAATCCAACCCAAAGACGGTGCTGCGAGCCGGTTTCGGCGTCTTCTACGACCGGTTCGCATTGGCGAACACGCTCACCGCGTCAAGATACAACGGCATCGTTCAACGGCAGTACGTGCTGGCCGATCCCGATTTCTATCCCACCGTGCCGGCTATCTCTTCGCTCGGCGCTTCCTCCCCGCAATCCGTCCATGAGATCAGCTCGACGCTGCGCGCGCCGTATATCCTGCAATCCGCTCTGACGGTGGAGCGGCAGTTGCCCGCCCACACCACCATCGCGGCCACCTACACCAACAGCCGCGGCGTGCACCTGCTTCGTTCCAACGACATCAACGCGCCGCTGCCCGTAAGCGGCCTCCTCCCGTTGGGCCGTTCCGGTCCCGTGTTCCTCATGGAGTCGTCCGGCACTTACAGCCAGCGCCAATTCATCGCCAACGTGAGCACGAAGATGAACCGGAGCGTCTCTCTGTTTGGCTCCTACGTCCTGAACCGAGCGCGCAGCGACACCGATGGGGTTGGCACTTACCCCGCCAATCCCTACGATTACTCGGGCGAATACGGACCAGCTTCCACGGATGTGCGGCACCGCGTTATGGCGGGCGGCTCGCTGGCTTTGCGCTGGAGCGTCCGCATCAGCCCTTACGTGATTGTGCAGTCCGGCGCGCCGTTCAATATCACCAGCGGAAACGACGCCTACGGCACTACGTTATTCAACAGCCGGCCCGGCCTTGCGACAAGCCCAACGAAACCGGGTCTGATCGATACCGCCTACGGCCTGCTCGACCCCACGCCCGACGCCTCGGAAGCGCTTCTCGGGAGGAACTACGGCCGCGGCCCGGGCCTGATCACCGTGAACCTGCGAGTAGGCAAGGCCATCGGCTTCGGACCGGCCAAAGGGGAAAAGGGAAAAGCGGCATCTGGCGCCGCGCCCGCTCCCGTGGGACCCGTGACCAACGCCGGTCTGCGTGGCCTTCTCGGATCGCCAAGCACGCCGCGCCGCTACAACCTCAGTATCTCGATGTCGGTCCGGAACCTGCTGAACCACACCAATCCCGGCCCGATTACCGGCAACATCACTTCCCCCCTGTTCGGCTTCGCCAACCAGATCGCCGGGGTGCCGAATGGGGAAGGGTTTTCCGAAGCTGCCAGCAACCGGAGATTAGAACTCCAGTTGCGGTTGTCATTTTAAGTGCGGATCGCACTGTCAGGAGAGTCCATGCTGAAGAAACGAACCTATCCGATGCTGCTGGCGCTGCTCGCGCTGGGCGTGGTTGTCTGGAGCGCGCCGCCCGAACCCCCGCCCGCGCCGGGGACCGTCCCCTCGCGCATCATCCTCACCTGGACGGGCGATCCAGCCCATACGCAGGCGGTAACATGGCGAACCGAAGTGGCGGTGGAGTCCCCCCAGGTCCAGATTGCGAAGCTCGAGGCCGACCCCGCCTTCGAGAAGGGCGCGTCCACCGTAACGGCCACCGCCGCGCAGGACGATATCGCCGAGGGAAAGACGGCCACGCACTACGCTGCGAACTTCAAGGGCCTCGAGCCAAACACGCGCTACTGCTATCGCGTCGGCGATGGAAAAGCCTGGAGCGCGTGGAACGTGTTCCGCACCGCCTCCGACAAGGCCGAAGCGTTCCGCTTCCTCTACGTCGGCGACGCGCAGAACAAGATCGCTTCGCTTTGCCCGCGCACCATGCGGATCGCCTATGCCGCGGCGCCGGACGCCCGCTTCATCGTCCACGCGGGCGACCTGGTGGCGGAGGGATTCGACGACAAGCTGTGGGGCGAGTGGAGCGAAGCCTTCGGCTTCATTACCGCCATGGTTCCGAGTCTTCCGGTGGTGGGCAATCACGACATCCACCATCCCGCCGGCGATCGCGATCCCAAGACGGTGTTTTCCGCGACCCCACTGTGGCGTCATCACTTCGCACTTCCCTCCAACGGCCCCGATCTCGAAGAGCTGTTTTCGCAGTCCTACTACCTGGACTATCAAGGCGTCCGGTTCATCGCCCTGGACACGAACGTCTTCGCCAGCGAGAGCGACAAGATCGATCCCGAGTTGAAGAAGCCGATCGCCGGCAAGGAAGTGGAGTGGCTCACCAAGGTGCTGAGCGGCAATCCCAACCGGTGGACCATCGTGATCCAGCATCAGGGCATCTATGCGGTCACCAGTGGACGCAATTACGCGGAGATGCGGGCCGCTCTTGCGCCACTTTATGAAAAGTATCATGTCGACTTAGTCCTCCAAGGCCACGATCACGTCTACTCCCGCAGCCACAAGGTCGCCGGTGATCGGGTCGTGGCTCCCGAGGCCCCGGGAGTGATCTATGCGATTTCCGTGAGCGGCCCCAAGATGTACAAGCTCGAACCGCGGCACAGCGAGCTGATGGCGAAGCAGATTACGCAGAAGCAGTTCTTCCAGGTCATCGAGGTTTCCCCGGACATGCTGAAGTTCACCGCCTACTCCATCGACAACGCGGTGGCCGACGCTTTTGAACTGAGGAAGAACGGCAAGGGCACTCTCTACGTCAATCTGGCGCCTGCCGGCGGGGAGAAGATGTACCGGGTCGAGACCCGCTATCCGGTCCCCGGCGCAGGCGGATGGGACTACATCACCGTCGACAGCGTGGCTCGCAGACTCTACGCTTCGCACGGCACCGAGGTCGACGTCCTCGACGCCGATAGCGGCAAGGCCGTCGGTGTGATCGCCGACACCCCCGGCGTGCACGGCGCTGCGATCGCCCGCGAGTTGGGGTTTGGGTTCACGAGCAATGGCAAGGAGGACAAGGTCTCCCAGTTCGACACGGCAACTCTCAAGCTGATCCGCAAGATCGACGTGGGCAAGGGGCCGGACGGGATCTACTTCGATTCCGCCTCGAAGCGCGTCTTCACCTGCAATCACGGCTCGCACGACATCTCGGCCATCGACGCGGCTACCGGCCAACTGGTGGGGACGGTAGCCGCCGGTGGCGACGGCGAACAGATGGCCGCCGGGGGCGACGGGATGCTTTATGTGAATCTCGAGGACACTTCAGAGGTCGTGTCTTTCGATCCCCGAACGCTCGAAGTGGTCCGGCGATTTCCGATCGAAGCCGGCAAGACGCCCACGGGCCTGGCCATCGATGTCAAGAACAACCGGCTGTTCATCGGTTGTCGCAGCAAGTCGCTGGTGGTTATGGACGCGGCGAGCGGGAAGGTCATTGCCAGCCTTCCGATCGGCGCGGGCGTTGACGCCGCAGCGTTTGACGCGGATTCGCGGTTCGTCTTCGCATCGAACGGCGATGGCACCTTGAGCGTCATTCGGCAGAAGTCGGCGGACGAGTACGAGGACGCCGGAGTGGTCGTCACGCAACCGGGCGCCAAGACCATGGCGTTCGACACGGTGACCAAGAGGATCTTCCTGCCGGTGGCCGAGTTCGACGTGATCGCGCCTGCCGATGCGTCGCAGAAACCGCAACGCAAGATACGCCCGGGCACCTTCACCATCCTTGTGGCGGGACGGATAATCGCACCCGTTGAGTGAGAACCGAAGCAATGGTCTCCTCACCGGCCGGATTCCCCTATAATTGAAGCGGCGCAGCGATCGATGCGTTGCAGCGAGGGATCGTTGCACGAGATTCCGTTCAGGAGGTGTCCGTTGAATCGAAAAATGGTCGTAGTCATCGCGGTCGGACTGATGCTTGGGTCCCTCGCGTTTGGTCAGAACCCACCGGAGAAAAAGCCTCAGGCGCCCGCCGTTCAGCCCGCCCACGAGCTGGCCGACGCCCTGGCCCAGCGTTTGAGCAACGATCTTCATGTGAAGACGGTCGTTGGCGAGCCCGTAAGAGTCGGCTCGCTCACTCTGATACCGATCATGATGATTGACGTCAGCTTCGGGGGTGGAGGCGTGGCTGCTCCGGGCGGTCCGGCGCCGCAAAACCAGGCGATGGGAGTCAATGGGTTCTTCATGAGCGGCGAAGCCCGGCCCCTGGGATTTGTCGCGATCGGCAAGAAAGGAACCCGCTTCATTAGCGTCGGCAAGACGCCCGCCAAGTGAGGAGGCCATTATGAAAACGATGCGAAAACCTGTGATATTGGCGGCTTCCCTCCTTCTCTGGGGGCTGCTTGCGAGAGCCCAGGCTCCTCTGGCCAAGCCGTTGGCGGATTTCGACAAGCTGGTTTCGCAACTGAAGATCAGCAGCGTGGTCGGAGAACCCATTCGGGTCGGCGATACCGCCGTCATTCCCTTCGCCAAGATCAAGTTCGGGCTTGGCGGCGGCGGAGCGATGATGGGTTTCGGTGGCGGCATGGGCGGGAAGACCGTCCCGCTCGGGATCCTGATCGTCGAGGCCGATGACGTTCGCGCGGAACTATTTCCGGAACAAGAAGAAAAACCCACCTTTCTCCACGAGATCATTCGGGCCATCCTGGACCGGAAGGTGGTGATCATGGGGAACGGTCTTAACGTCGGAGGGAGCTCCGGCACGATTCAGGACCTGGCGCCGCTGATCTCCGCGATGATGGGACAAACGACGGTCATGGGCAACGCGCTTAACCTCGGTGGCCTGGCAGCGCCGGCTTCGGCCGCGTCTTCAGCCAAGTATGCGTCGCTTGGCGAACTGAAGAAACTGTTCGACGCCAAGAAATATGCGGATGCTCTGGCCGTGGCGGACGCTCTCATCGCCAAGGAGCCGAACAGCGCCGACCTCCATGTGTGGAAAGGCCGCATCATGGGCAGCCTGGCCCAAGGGAATCCGGTGGACAGGATGAAGTTTGGAGTGGGCTCCATGGGGGAATTCGAAAAGGCCCTCGCCCTCGACTCGAATAACCCGGATGCGCATATCGGCCGGGGCATCGGCCGGTTGGCGGCCCCGCCCGGGTTCGGTGGGGACGTGGACGGCGCCATCGCGGATTTCGAGGCGGCCGTCGCCAAGAGGCCGTCGCCGGAAGCCTATTACCATCTCGGCGAGGCCTTAAAGAACAAGGGGTTGAACGACAAGGCCGCCGCAGCCTACAAAAAGGCGCTCGAACTACAGCCGAATTATCCGGAGGCGTCGAAGGCTTTGGCGGCTATGAAGTAGACCAGGCCCGGGCTTCAGCGCCGGGAAACGCTGCATGGCCCACAGCGTCAAGGCCGGCCTGTTCAGTCCGGATGCGTCCGCAGCGTGTAACCGATTCCGCGCGCGGTGTGCAGGAGTTGGCGCTCGCCCGGCCGGGCGATCTTCGCGCGCAAGGAGCGAATGAAAACGTACAGCGTGTTATCGCTGACCTCGGCGCCGCCTCCCCATCCGGCTTCGATCAGAGCGTCTCGCGGGACAATCCACTCAGGGCGGCGCATCAACAGTTCCAGAAGCGCGAACTCGGTCGGCGTGAGCGTGGCGGTGCGGTCCCCGCGCTGCAGCTCGTGGGCGCGGCTGTTCAATCGCAGGTCCTCGTATTCAAGATCAAGAGGGCACGCGACCTGCCCGCGGCGCGACAGCGCACGGACGCGAGCCAGCAGCACCTCCAGCGCGAACGGCTTAGTGAGGTAATCGTCGGCGCCGAGGTCCAGACCGCGCACCACGTCGGACATCGCATCTCGCGCGGTCACCATGATCGTGGGCGTGGTCCGGTCGGCCGCGCGCAAGTTCCTGATCACATCGAAACCATCGCGGCCGGGAAGCATCACGTCGAGCACGATCACATCCAGACCGCCCGCCATTCCCATGGTCAGCGCCTGGTCGCCATCGAAGGCCAGGGCGACCGAATACCCTTCGCTCTCTAGCGCCCGCTGCATCAGGCGTGCCATGCGCGGCTTGTCTTCGGCTACCAATACCCTCATGTTCGCGATTCTAAGCCTGAATCTTGAAGCTGCTGCGACGACTCCGTGAATTCTCCATGGCCTCAGAGTGGCCCGCGTCAATGTGCCCAGACGGGACGTCACGAACCTGCAGACGCTATTGCAGCGCAGTTCCTTTCAAGGTGAGGCTCAGGACCAGGAAGCACAAGCCGATCAGGAAGGAAACCGCCGCCACCACGCGGTTGTCGATCTTGTACAAGCGGCTATTGTTGGGCCGAACCGCGGGCGGCTTTACCCTGAGGGCCAACACGCCCCCCAAGAGGAACAGCACACAGATAATGAGCATGGGGACCCACCCTTCCAGGTTCCAGGGTGCGCCGTCAGTGTTGCAGGAATGTGAAGGCCGGATGAATCCTCCTTGAATCCGGAACCTACGCGAAGGCAGCCGCGACGGCTCGACGCGGCCTGGCCTGTCGAGCTTTCTGCGCCCGGCGCACGGCCATGGCCAGCACCCGCACCGTTTCTTCGGGTTCGAACGGTTTCATCAACAGGTCGTAGCCGCCCAGGCTCAGGAACTCCGCCCAGAGGCGGTGGTCGGCGCGCCGGGTGGCGACGATGACGGGCAGGAGCGCACCCATGTCCGCCACCTCGCCGAGGAGTTCCCTCCAGGTCAGCCCGTCGGGGAAGTCGCGTTCCGCGATCACGGCGTCCACCTGTTCCTCGCGCAGCGCCATCCAGGCTTCCTGGCAGGTGCGGGTGAGCCGGATGCGCCAATCGAAGTGGCCGAAGCCATTGAACATGCGGCGAAGTTCTTCGCGGTCCTCGTCGAACGGGCTCACGAGTAGAACGGTCACGCTGGTTTCCGAATGCGGCATGCCAGCAGAATGTCGGATGTTGGCGACCCTGGGACTACGGTGCATTGAATTCTCTTTCCGTTCTGAGCTCAGCTTCGTCCGCCTGGCCCAGGAACCGGTAGCCGGCCCCGCGCACGGTTCCGATGTACTTGGGGTCTTCCGGCTGGGCCTCGATCTTCTCCCGCAACCGGTGGATGTGAACGTCCACCGTGCGCGGGGTAACGCACCGGTCGCCGCCCCAGATCTCGTCCAGCAGGCGCTCGCGGGTGAACACCCGGCGCTGCTGGCCGGCTAGGAAGAACAGCAGTTTGAACTCCAGGGTGCTGAGGGTGACCGGCGCGCCACGAACCATCACGTCCTGAGTACGAGCATCGAGATGCAGCTCCCGGACATCGATGACGTCGCCAGGATCGGGAGGACGCGATTGGCGCCGCAGCACCGCCTTGATGCGGGCCACCAATTCGCGCGGGCTGAAGGGTTTCACCACGTAGTCGTCCGCGCCCAGTTCCAGCCCCAGGATTCGATCGACTTCTTCTCCCTTGGCGGTGAGGAAGACCACCGGCAGGGTCCTTGATCGCTCGTCGGCGCGCAGACGTCGGCAGATGTCCAGACCGTCGTCGTCGGGCAGCATAATGTCGAGCAGAAGCAGATCCACCCGATTGGCGCGGACGTACTCGAACCCTGGTTTCCCCCGGGTAAAGCCGCGAAAGTCGAAGCCTTCCCTCTGGAAGTTGTAGCCGACCATTTCCACCAGGTCCGGCTCGTCCTCGATCATCGCAATGCGCTGCTGCACCCTACCTCACCATAGCGTGCCGTTGTTACGGGACGATGACGCAGCCTTTAACTGGGCGTCAATTCTGGGCCCGCCCGCTCCCCGAGGGGTCAGCCCAGCCAGAGGAACGCGACGTAGCCCAGCGTCGCGCCCAGGACCGACCCCGCCAGTACGTCGCTCAGGAAATGCATCCCCAGCAGGATGCGGGAAGCCGCCACGCTCGCGGCCGCGAGGAACAGAGCCACCGCGAGCGAGGGGAAGAACAGAGCAAGCGATACCGAGACCGCGAAAGCCGTCAGAGAATGGCCGGACGGGAACGAAAAGCGGTCCGGCGGCAACAGTTCGGCCCAGCAGTGGGGCTCGATTTCGCACGGACGGCGGCGGTCCGCGAGCCGCCTCAGGCACTGGAACAGCAGGATGCCGGCCGCCCCGGACGCCGCACTAGCCTCGAGGGCGCGCCAGCGGTCCGCATCGCCAAACAGCGCAATCGCCAGCCCGATCGCGCCCCACAGCCAACCGTCCCCGGCGCGCGTGGCCCACACCATCCATAGCCGAAGCCAGCGGGGGGGAAGCCACCGACGCACTTTGCGCATCAGGCCCAGATCGCCGGTTGCAACGTAGTGGAGGACTGCTTCATGGATCGCCATGACACCTCCGGGACAACCCTCCTTCGCCCCATAGTGGCAGACCGATATTGCCACCTGATGAAACGCCGGGGAATTCTCAGTGAATTCGTCGGGGCACGGGCCGTCGGGGGCCGAAGGACTGCCGGGATTACGTGGATTCGGCGAAGCGAGGCTTCGTTGACGATGCTCGCGTGACCAAGACACTCGCGCCGGATCGAGCCGATGACCCGCTCGATGTAAGCCCGCGACCAGTTGCTTCCCATGGTTGTCGAGGAACGCTCAACCGCCCGGGCTGGCCGTGACGGACCTTCCAGGCCCAAAACACTCGGAAGCCTCTTCGGGGCCAGGCGATGATGGTCTCCGGCTTGACGATGACCACGGCAGATCGCCAGTCTCCCCAGATTTCGCGCAGTTAGGCCCAGAAAAGTAAATCGGCGGAGGTCAGTTTCGACTGCTTCACCGAGCGATGCGGGACGCCGAGTTGGTGACGCACGGTCTCGGCGTCTTGGGAAGCCAGTAGGCGTGGACGAAGCGAGTGCGTTAGCCCATATGATCCCGGCCGAGGTGGCCAAGCGGCTTCCGCTTGTGGTCCGAGACCAGGCGCGAACATAGTTCATTCTTCGCCCGCCCCGCAACCGCGGGACCAGCGACCAGCCGGACGTGCGCGGCCCGCTGTCGACGCTACTGGCCAGTTCACAATTCGCAGACGCCGTCTGCGAACTTGCCCAGTTGCACGTGACCAAGAGCAACGATACCGCCAAATCGAGTTATCGTGAACGCCACGTCCCCTCAACAACTTGTGGTTGGCTGAGAATCCCCAAATAGACACCAAAGTGATGTAAGTATATGAAAATAAATGGATGGCGGAGAGGGGGGGATTCGAACCCCCGGTAGAGGTTTAAGCCCCTACGACGGTTTAGCAAACCGGTGCTTTCGACCACTCAGCCACCTCTCCGCGAGGGGGGTGTGGACACTCGCATAGTAGCACATAATGGTGGAGATGATCGCGGCGATGGCGTATTGGGTATTGACGTTGGAGGAGTGCGTGAAAAGGGCGGAGGCGGCGGCGTCGGCGGTGACGGTGGCGCGGCGGGAGGCGGAGGTCGCGGGGCGGGGGATAGCGGAGGCGAAGGCGGGATTTTTGCCGCGGGCGGATGTCGCAAGCGCTTACATAGGGAATAACCGCGGGAGCTTCATTGCGTTGAACGGGGTGCGGGAGTACCTCGGGCTGTTCCAGGTGGGGGAGGAGGTAGACACGTCGGGGCGGCTGCGGGCGGTGCTGTCGCGGGCGCGGGCGGACCGGGAGGCGGCGGAGGCGGGGGTGCTGCTGAGCGGGCGGGATTTGAAGCGGGCGGTAACGGGGGCGTACTACCGGCTGTTGCTGGCGCGGCGTTTGG
>Ga0187882_1000641_pt1 | contig 38211 bp, 67 predicted proteins | sample June2016WEW_19_1_3_FD_132991 | JGI IMG/M metagenome (GOLD analysis project Ga0187882, IMG submission 132991) | Peatland microbial communities from SPRUCE experiment site at the Marcell Experimental Forest, Minnesota, USA - June2016WEW_19_150 | ecosystem: Environmental > Terrestrial > Soil >... | reverse complement strand
TACCTGGGCGATCCCCTGGTGACTGAAGTGCCCGTACCTCGCTAAGTCGCAAAAACCGCCCCTATCTCCCAACCTGACCTAATCCCTTGGCAGAAGCTCAAAGCCCCTATCTTGCCCTTGTAGATCGAGCCACAGGTAGGAAGTTTTAAGAGGCTAGAGTAGAGTGAGCTGATTGCTTTGTTTGGGAGACTCAGCGCCCAGAGATAACTGGCAGGTGCCTTTGTTTATGAGGTTCAGGAGATATTGTGCATCCCTGTAGGCGCTTTTGCCGACATGCTGCCGTTTATTCCCCGGGTTCATCTTGTCCCGTAAGGCGAGGATCTTCTTGAGGTCTTCTCTTGTGAGAGGGCTTTTCTGCATGAGATCGAGGCACTGGCTCCAATACTGAAAGGTCTCCTTCTTCTTAGTATGAAGAGGGTGATTGTTGAAGAAGTCCCTGAGTACCAGACACTCCGGTAATGAAGACACTATATAGGTTGCCCTGGGCCACTTCAGCTTCCCATACCCGCTTGTATATCCCTTGGAATCTGGGACACGCCCGACGCCCAGCTCCTGGCATATCTCATGCAGTACCTTCCGATCTGATTTAGATAGCCAGATGCAAAATACTGGAGTGACAGTAAGCCTGAAGTTCTTCTTGTTCTGAGCTTGACACTTAATACTGAAGCAGCCCTCACCATCACAAAAGCCTGAAATCCAACCAGCAATCATGCTTCAATTATAAAATTCTAAATAGTCTTTCGCAAATCGGAAAATGGATTTGCTCATCTCAACGGAATTACGAAAGACATTAGTCCACTAATGACTTGACTACTTGCCTCGTATGTGATAAACTGGCAGGGTTGAAAGTGAGGCGCAAAAAATGCAAATTTGCAAAAAAAATTGAACACGAAATGAGCACAAAAATCATCGAATGAAAGTGAGGGACAATGAGACAATCAGCTACAAAAACAAGCACAGTTAAGCACGTCAAGCCAGTGAAGCCGAATTACAAGGCAATAGAGCGGGATACTCAGAAGCGAGCCATACCGCCACTGAGGGACATAGCTAAGATGTTCGCATCTGCGCTACCTCTAGAGGGTGATGCGTTCGGGCAGATGGTAGATACCATCGAGGCGCAACTGACACGCATGACCAAGAGAGACAAAACTAACTTGCTGGCCTTACAAACTGCGTTCATATTCGCCCACAAAGTTCCTCGTCAAAACCGTGAGGATGTATTCCAAGATATCTTCCTCGCCTTGTATCAGCACAAGGTTACTGACAACGGGCTGGCTTATGCCATAGCCAGAACAGACTGGGTTGACTGGTGGCAGTCATACAAGATTCGCTCGCACTACTCGCTTGACAGTGTAGCGAATCAAGACACTGGTGACACGTTCGGGGATTTGCTCGTGGGTGTATGTGACTTTGAAGCGCAGATATGCGGAAAGATCAACGGAGATCGACTGCTAGAGGCATTACCGCAGCGTATCAGAGGCATTGTGCAAAAGAGACTTGACGGACACGCTACAAACAAGCTGGAGCAATCTCAGCTAAGACGTTTTGTCGCTACTCGTCCTACAATCCTCGCTCAGTATTCAAACTGAGCGTGGATTATGTCAACCTGACCTCAGCGATTAGTTAAGTGTGAGGGGTGGGGATTTGCTCCCACCCCTTACTCATGCCCATGTTTCGGCATGGGGTGGACAACTTAATACTGTCAGGGGTCATACTACTAACCTCGTTGGCTAGGAAAACGGCCTTACTCCCGCACACGTTCCTCTTGGGGATGGCCAGGGCGACTTGTCGCCCGGCGGGAGCGGTAAGGTGTCATGCTAACTTCTGGCGAGGGATAGGGCAGACAAGAGGGATACGTGCCTGAAGGTGCGACTTCGGGTCTACGGTGGAAACACGCCCCTCACAGGACAAGCCCCTAGCACCCTAGCTGTGCTGGCGCAAGCCAGTTACCTGACGGTCAACGGACAGGGATCGGCCTGACCTAAATCAGCCAAAAAACGTCCAAGCTCAGACGTGAAACAGAGTGAAGGGTGAGTCTTAGCCAGCACTACCCACCCAAAACCAAAGGGAGAAGTGGCTCGGTAGTGAAGACCGCAGCACGGCTGTGCTCCAAGCCCTAGAGCAAGAGCACACAGCGCAGTCCTGTACGGCCTCATGCTGCTCTCCAGCAACCCCAGTAGGGGCAATACTGGAAACAAGAGCACAAGGGGATAGGGCGGGATCGGGGCGGTAAGCAAGCCCCAAAGGCTGTAACCGACTGCGGTAATTCGTTCCCTTCATAGTCCTGAATGATCTACCGTGGCAACTCGTGGACTGTTGCATAGGACATAACTCTGAGGCACACGCTCCCTGCCCCAGCAGGGGGCACTCACTTCAAAACTTGCTTCGGTTTGTTTTGCTGTGACCGATGTGAGTCAAACCACGATTTGACTCACAGGGTCAAATCAAAACGGAAGGCGGTGAGAACCATGACCATGATAAACCAGAGACGGAAGTGCCTTATTTGTGAGGTTCGGCCTCGCTTTGACGGCTCTCCGTACTGTAGGCCATGCCATGACGGTTTGAGCAAGGCCAGCAACAGACGGACGGCGGGTGATCCAGTGAAATTCCTTGTCTATCAGGGCAGCGTGGTCGGGCTGTTCCCGAACGGTAAGACCACAGAGGACGGACAGCCGCAGTTCTCTCCTGTTCTTCTCAAGAGAGACCCTGAGAAGCTCCCGAAGGGTAAGACCCTCGACCTGAACACGTACCTAGAGGGGTACACACGAGCACAGATCAAGAAGCTCAAGGCAGCGCACAGACAGGCAGTAGCCTGCTGAATATCGGAAAGGAGAGTGTACCGTGGCAGTAGCGACAGCGAAGAAAGCAAAGGGCGCAAAGGGGGACAAGCCGAAGGCGGAGAAGTATCCCGTCAACCAGCTCATCGTCCTGTCGGCGTACAAGAAGACCTTCACATCAGGGAAGGACGGCTTCTTCGGGCAGGTGCAAGACCCTGCAACTGGAGATCGCTTCCAGATCGTCGGCGCAGTCAAGATCAGCAAGAACTAGGTCAACCCTGACCGCTTCGGGCGCACCTCGGTATGCGCCCGAATGGTGAGGGCTGAACGCAGCCTATAACGGAAGGAGTGTGCAACTGTGGAGAACGTAGTCCTGAAGAGAACAGCCATCAAAGGGGCACTAAAGTCTCGTGCCGCCCTGCGGAACGAGAAGCTCACCGAAGAGCAGATGGAAGCCTTCGTCAAACAGGTAGAGGCGAAGCTGCCTGGGTGGGTGGAAGATCAGGCCAAGCGGTACGTAGTAGCCAGCTAGTCAACCCTGACTTCGGGCATCTCTCCCGATGTGCCCGAAGATGAGGGCTGAACGGCCAGCCAGCAGATAGAGATAACCCTCTCTAACTCTGGCTGGCGTAAGCCTCTACATCCGCCTGGCGGGACCGCCGGATCTCACCGGGCGCCGTAGGAAAGGGGGCAACGTGCCGTTGATCTGTATTGAATGTAACTTTGAAGCCAAGGATGGTAAGGCTCTCCAGAAGAAGGGGGGCAAAATCATCCTGTCTCGTGGCCTTCGGGCTGTCTGTCCGAACGGACATGATATGGGGGCTTTCGACCCCACGTATATCTCGAACAAGGAATTGAGGAAGGGGGCGTTGACGCTGGGGAGTTTCGGGGGTTCGTAGCTGGCCTCTCTTTCGCCTCGGCGCAGCGACCCCTCTCGGAAAGGGGGAGATATGGAAGCAGGGTTAAATCTCGGCAAGTTCAGGCCGTTTGTCGGGGCTGAGGGGATAGAGGCTCGATATGCGCCCTTCGGCGCAACCGTGTCAATCGGCGATGACGAGGAGACCAAGCAGACCAGGGTGCAGTTGAACATCTACCTCGTATTCGGTTTCCTGTCCTTCGGGATAGGAATGGTAAATTCGGAGAAGGAGTGAGAGATGGACGGGATGGAACTATTGGCAGAGCTTGAGGAAGATTGCGTAAAGGAACTCCACTATTCGGCAAAGAGAAGACATCTGCAACCCTGAAATTATGTCAATTTGGCCTCAGCGATCAGTAATATAGGGAGATTTTCTGCCTTCCCCACAGACTCCTGTCGATTTGGCCTCTCTATGTTCGGCTCTTGAGAGTCTGGCAGGTTAGCAAGCGATGAGACCACCTTCCGAACTGGTGAGCACCAGCTCTGCTATCCGATACAGGAGTCGGTGGGGAAGGCAAGACGAGGTGAATATGTCAGCAGCAAAGAGCATTTTGGAAGAGGTAGCTCTGCGGGAGTTCGGGGCGATAACAGAGGAAACCCTTCGGCTGGCTACGCCCATAGCTCAGGCGGAGCTGGAAGAATTAGAGCGGAAAGCAGGGTATCCCACCAGGGTAGGAAAGGGGGCTGTTCATGCCGATCTATGTAGTGGCCGACAGGGAGCAAACCTGCACTCACTGTCAGGGAACGATTGAACCTGCGTGCTCAGAGGAAACTCTGCCAGAAGATGCACGCCTGTGTAGGGCAGGGTACGTCTGGACAAGGCCAGAAGATCAGAAGGTGATGGATCAGTGTCCTGACTGCCAGTTCTTCCCTGAGAACTGTGCGGAGAGCAAACAGACACCCTGCCAGTATTGGGCAACGTAAGCAACCTCATGTCGAGTGACAGAGGAATAGATAGAGAAGGAGCAGGAGTTGAGAGAATGAAAGCATGGCGAAACACGGCAATCGTTATGGGAGTTATGACCATCCCTGTGAAGCTGTACTCTGCTACAAGCGATCACGATATGGAGCGGCATAATCTCCACGCCAAAGACGGCGGAAGGGCAAAGCAGGGAAGCAAATTCTGTAGCAAGTGCAAGGCCGATTTAGATGATACGAACACGGTGAAGGGCTACGAGGTCGGCAAGGATAGAGATATCATCCTGACTCCGCAGGAGCTTGCCACCATCAGCCTCAAGTCGGCCAAGGCAGTTGAGATCGTGGAGTTTACCGCCAGTGACAAGGTTGACCCACGGATGCCTGAGAATCACTACTTCGTTGCACCAGAGGACATGGGGAAGAAGGGCTTCTCCATCCTGCTGGAGACGATGCAGGACACGGGGCTGTTTGCCATCGGCAGGGTAGTCTTCAGTGAGACCAAGGAGACCCTTGTCCTGATGCGACCCTTCGGCCACGTCCTGATGCTGCACACGCTGGCATGGGCTGATGAGCTGAGGGATGCCTCAGAGCTTACCGATACCACCGTGGCAATCTCCGACAAAGAGCGTGAGCTTGGCAAGATGCTGGTGGAAGTTATGGTCGGCGATGGTGACATTAGCAAGTTCCACGACCAGTATCAGGAACAGCTCAGGGCTTTGATCGAGACGAAGGGGTTGGGCGGTGTCATCGAAGTCCAGCCAGAACGTACTGAGGAACAGGTGGCGGCTGTGGATGCAGCGGAGCAGCTCCTGGCGAGCATTGTGGCGGTACAGAAGAGTCAGAAGAGCAAGGGCACAGTTCTCCGGGCTGGCGAAGGGGAAGTCCCCACGGAGTTGGAGCCTGAGTTGTCGCCCAAGCCGAAGAAAACGGCCAAGGCGAAACGCTCTGCCAAAACAGTAGCAGCTTAGTGAGACTAGACTGCGTTCGGATTGAGCCTAGCCCTTTGCGCTAGGATTGAGCCTGACCCTCTAGCCTCTCACGTCAGGGCGAGTCCGTAGACACCGTGTCATTGACACAGATGCCAGCGGAACGCCCTGCGGTGAGCGACTAGCTCGAAAGGGGGTCTATATGGAAATACCTGTCGTAGTGCAGGCTTCCAGTCTCGCCTATCCTCTGGAAGAGGAAGACTTCTTTGCGGAAGAGCGACTCCGCAAGGAGATGGGAAATCAGGAAGCCCGCCATCTGGATGATGGCGATGAGTGGCCTTGCCAGCATCTTTCTACCAATGGGGGTGGGCTATGAATCTACCGATGAAGTGCCAGAAGCAGAAGAAACCCTTCAGCTCCAGCCGACATCTCTTTGAGCCAAAGGTGGACGGTTGGCGGTTGAGGATGGTCACCAAGACAGAGTATGGTCAGGTCGAGCTGGATGGAGAGGTGGCTGTCCTGGATGCCCAGGGCGTGCCCCGCCTTCACCTTGTCCAGCAAAGAGGACAGGACGATCCCCTGTTTCTCAAGACAGCCATGCGGGATTACCCCGCCCTGTTCTTTGGGTTCGATATCCTTCAGTGTGGGGGCAGGGGTGATCTACACCTGACTCCCCTCAAGACTCGAAAACGGATACTGACGGATATTTGGCCTGCTCTGAGGAAGAACGGCGTTCATCTCTACAGCAAGAACGGGCATGATATAACAGGCCGCTTCCCTGAGCTGGGCGATCCCCGGAATTGCAAGCTCCTGTCCTGGGTTGAGGGAGATGGGGAAGCACTTTTCGAGAAACTCTGTCTTGCTGGTTGGGAAGGCGTGGTGGGCAAAGAGCTGGAGTCGCCATACCTCTACGACAGCAGGACGAAGCTCTGGATCGCCTCCAAGAGGCCGAAGATCGAGGGGGATTTCGTCATCTGCGGTGCTACCCTGGGCAAGGGAAACCGTGAGGGCTTGGTCGGCTCCCTGATACTCGGAGAGCCAACGTCTAGGGGACTGATCTACATGGGAGAGGCCGGCACAGGACTCGGCTTCGCCGATCTGCGAAGGTTGACCGAGAAGCTGTCCCGCAAGGATGCCTGTCCCTTTACTGACAGGCCGAAGATCGACGGATTCTGGTTCTGGTCTGCGCCCACAGTCAAGGTGGAGATCGCCTATGTCGAGCGCACCAAGGATAACAAGCTGCGGGAGCCGGTGATAAAGCGCCCGCCGATGTGAAACGCTCTGAAAGTGGAGATGAAACGAAGGGGGTGAAGTATGACACTGGTACAACTGCTGGACAAAGCCAACGAAGGGTATGATGACCATTTCCTGTCCGAGTTCTACAACAGGAAGACCGGCAAATTCAAGCCGAGGGCCAAGGGGGATGGGCTGGCCCGCTTCATCGTTCTGGAGATCATGCAGACCTTTGACGAGAAGGCTAAGGATGCGGACCAGCTACAGGAAGCACTCAAGCTGATGGAGAACGCCAGGGATGATGTCCAGAGGGTAATTCAGGCCCTGGAACAATATACGTGAAGGGGTGACGTGATGATTTATCATTATGAGCACCGCTATCCAAAAGAGATGAAGATGGTGCCTGGTTCAAAGAACAGAGTACAAGTGAATATCAAAGGGGAGAAGCGTGAGCAGTGCCTGCATTGCGGTAGCTTAAGATCATGTGAACATGATCTATGAGGGGTGAGTACATGATGGAATTATTTTGTGACGGATGTGGAGAGAAAATTGAGCAGGGGCAGGCGGTTGCCCGACATCTGGCCATATTCCGGCGCGCTTCAGTGTAGTCCCCCCCTCGTCAAATTATGTCAACTTTGTCTCAGCGATCAGTAATATAGGGAGATTTTCCTCTCCAGTATATGACTAGCAGTAATATCGCAGAGGTGAGCAGGGCTGGTATAAAGCCTTCACCCCTTCGGAAAGCCCCATCCAGAGAAAATCCTCGTCTCAGCTGGCCTCCACTCGACCATCTGAAATAACCGAGGTCTCGTGGATGGGGCTAACTGGGTTGTAAGGGTCTTCAGATAACAGAATCAAAATTTTGGAAAGGAGCGTGAAAGACAGATGAAGGCAACCCTGAAAACTGCTGACCTGTTGGGCGTGCTCAACAGAGTCAAGCCCTGCTTAGGGAAACGGGAACCCTATGCAGCGTACCACCTGGCCACCGCTGACGGTGTAGTGCTGGTCATCGGCAACGGCGGCGATTCTGCCCTGATGGGTAAGATCAAGGCAACCATAACCAGCAAGGGTGAGACCACCCTGCCTCCGGGAGCAGTGGAGTTCCTGAAGGCACAAGCCTCTGCCACTGTGACCGTCTCCACCGTACACAAGACGGAAGAGAAGAAGGTCATGGGCCAGGGGCATTGGGAGAATGGTCACTACGTGCAGGGAGAAGAGGCGCTTCAGACAGTCCACACCTGGAAAGTGAATCTGGAAGCCGGCAACTCCCGCATCTCCTACCCTGCGGCAGATCCCAAGGATATCCCGGAGCTGCCCATGCCCCTCAAGACGCTGCCCAAGCTGGAGCAGCCTCTAGTGCTGAAGGACTTCGGCGCTGCGCTCTCTGAGGTGTCCTATGCCGTAGCAGCCAAGAATGACTCACGGCCTATCCTGACCTGCGTTGCTATGGCGCCTGATGCCAAGGGTGTGGCTCTGATAGCCAGCGATGGATTCCGTCTGGCCAAGACATCCATCAAGGGCAGTGTTCCCTCTACCTTTGCCGTCGACGGCGACCTGTTAGCTATCTTGCAGAAGTTCGGGAAGACCAAGTTCTCCTGCAAGAAGGTCCAGATAGCTAAAGAGAGGGTACAGTGGGTGCTCGTCTTCGAGAGCGACGGCCTGACGGTAATGACCTGCAATGCCGGCGACTTCCCTAAGTGGGAGAAGTTCATCCCCGAGCATACCCGCAGGGCGCTCCGGGTGGACAACCTTGAGTTCAAGGATGCCATCAGGACAGCGATATCGGCTGTCGGCTCGCAGGGCACTATCCGCCTGATCGGAAAGGGCAAGACACTGAGAGTGATCGGCCTCTCCGACCAGACACAGGCAGAGGTCAAGATCCCGTCCAAGGGACGGATACAGCAGGCTTATCAGGCCAACCATCTGCTGGCTGTTCTCAGCAGAGTGGGAGAGAGGGTGGATATCCTCCATGACACGGAAGCCAAGGATGGGAAGCCGACTCCTGCCATTGTGCGGAGCAACGGCAGCACCCACCTGATGTGTGCCCGTGAGGTTGCGGAATGGACCAAGGCTGACGTCAAGGCAGAGGTTCAGGCTCCAGAGGTCGAGGATCTGGAAGAAGTTCCAGCCTAAAGGTAGTTTAGTCAATAGGCTAAGGAAGGAGCATCATCATGATAAAGTGGGACCCTGTTCTAGTGATAGACAGATGCAATGAGGCTGAGGCGATACTGGCCGAAGCCCTCCCCATCATCCAGAGAGCAGCCGCGAAACTTGAGGAAGTGGGGCAGATCCAGGGCATGCCTCAGTACATCACGCAGCCGGTGGCCAATGCCAGGGCTTCGGTCGAGAACTGCGGGCGCAGGACCAAGCAGGACATCGAGATGGTTCGGAGTCATGTGCCCAAGAAGGAACTGGAGCGATGGCGCTTCAAGGGCAAGGCGACGAGTCTCGGCCTTAAGGTCGTGCCCGGCACCAAACCGTACCAATACCACCCTCCCCGGGATACCACACCAGGATTCGACGGAACACGGCAAACGTCCCTGGTCGGGCGATGACCGCCCCGGTAGCGGAGATCAAGAACCTCAAAGCGTTTCCGAAGTTGCTCCATATGACCCATGGAGAGGACGGCGAGCGTGAGTGGTGGGACTGGCATAAGGACAGCAAAAAGGTAGTCATACAGCGCCGCATCAAGACCCCGAAGACCACTTGGACAGTGTACTTTCTCAATGGGGGAGAGATCGGCTGTCTATATGAAGACGATACGATGAAGAGGTCTGTCGGCGGTGAAGTTGAGACGTGTGTCTCTGCGTTGGCAGAGCTTGGCTTCAAGGTCGTTTTCCCTCAATCCCTGTTTGACAACGACAGGGACTGAAACACGGTTGAATTATGTCAACCTAGGCTCAGCGATTAGTAATATAGAGGGTTTTCCTCTGTGGAAAGGAGCTTAGTGAGTCCAGAGTTTGTAAAGAAACTCGCTCAGTGGCGCAACCGGCACAAAGAGAGATGGGCCAAGGCTCTGCTTTCTTCTCCGATTCAGACCACCATGAGAAGGATAGTCCGCCCCGAAGGCGTACTCCTCATCATGGGCAGCCGGAGATCGGGGAAGACCGGCCTGGCCATGGAGATCATGGACGATTTCCACGACCGCAAGAATATCCCTGGTGCGGTGTGCTATCCGCAGGAGCATAAGAAGCTGAAGAAGCTCCTGCCCCGGTGGGTCAAGGTGGTAACAAGGCTCAAAGACCTGCCTCCCAACTCGATCTGCGTTGTGGACGAGGCCTCACAGGTAGCCCATGCCAGACGGACTTCCAGCGGAGCTGCGGTTGATCTGGATGCGCTGGTGGCGATCTCCGAGCAGAAGCACCAGTTGATCATCTTCATCACCCACCATTCCAGGAAGTTCGACATCAACGATGTCCACGGTTCCGACATGATCATCTGGAAGATGCCAACGCTGGCCGATACCATGTGGGAGAGGGAAGAGCTACAGATGTATGTGCTGCGGGCCTGGGAATTTTTCGAGGCTCTGCCGCATGCCAGAGAGTCAGGGAAGTTCAGCCTGCAACAGCTTAAGGCCTGCTACGTCATGAACCTCAAGCGGATGGAGTTCTACACCTTCAAGAACGGACTCCCGAAGTGGTGGACGAATGAGCTGAGCACGGTCTTCAAGCTGTTCGAGGATCTGGACCCGAACGGAAAGGGGGCGGTCAAGGCCAAGGAAGTTGAAGCGAAGGTAGTCAAGCGGAAGAAGAAATCAAGGAAGAAGGAGGCCAAGAAGAAGCGATGACCAAAGAAGAAGTAATGCAAAGCATCGGGAGAGTCGCCGACCTGAAGCCCCGGGTAGTGGACTCGGCCACTCCGAGGGTTGTCATGATCGGAACGGAGCAGCTTGCCATCAAGCCGTCCTCCGGCTCGAAGTCAATCCCGCTCTCAAATGCGGGCTCTGATAGCCTGATGCACCTCGTGGGGATGTCCAACAAGATGCGCAAGGATCTCAGTGGTGGGACATTCCTCAAGGCAGCCAGTGAGCTGCTCGCCGCCCAGGGCCAGTTTGTTGTCCTGACAAAGGATGACATAGGCCATGATTTTGTGGGCGGGAAACACTACCACGCAGTTGACCCGGAGAGGGCGCTGCGCACTATGGAAAGCCTGGAGATCACGAATTACCACCGTTGCTATCCGCTGGCAGAGAAACGGGCAGTGGTGATCGAAGCTGTCGGGCCGAGGATAGAGAGCGTGGTGGTCGGAGACAGGGTTCAGGCTGGCGTTCAAGTCTCTTTCAGCCCCTTTGGGGTTATTGCGCCGGCTGTCTCGTCCTTCAGCCTGCGGCTGGTCTGCACCAACGGTGCCGCAATCCAGGAAATTGAAGACACGTTCAAGGATACCGGCGGCAGCCGCGATGCGAACGGGTTTTGGGACTGGTTCAGGAAGAACGTCAAGACGGCCTATAATGAGATCGGCCCTATGACGGAAAGATTCAAGGGGATGCGAGATCACCGGATTACTCCGAAGGACAGGGCCGGTGCCATCGAGGGGATCATCCGGCAGGGACACCTTGAGGAACTGTCTGAGGCTATCCACGCCCGGGCTCTGCAGGAGCCGCCCCACAATGCCTGGGATCTGTTGAATCTGGTCACCTGGGCTGGCACCCATGCTTCAGGGGGTGACTATCAGCTGGTCCGCAGGGCGAACAAGGCAGCGACAACGTTCTCCACAAACGTCAGTGTTCACAGGGTCTGCCCTCTGTGCAACTCACAGAACTAGCTCATACAGTCTGGGCCATTCAGAGAATGACTCAGACGTATGGCCTGGTCGCCAGGGCCGAGTGCGGTAGACCGATATTCGCGCGTGGGCATGACCGTCCGGCCCTGACGCCTGGTCGCTGGCTGTGTGTGCGAGGTGTAAGAAGATGAGTCTCCTTACGGAACAGCTTGACTCCTTCAGGGCTTAAAGCTCTGACAAAGCATAGGCCTTGGTCACAGCCAGCCGAAAGAGAGGACGAATGATCATCAGAATAGGTAAGTTCTTCCTGACTTGTCATCTCTGGTGGAGTGCCTGGTGTCTAGGAGGGGCAATCTATTCACTCGTGGTGAGAGACCACGTATGGGTAGGCATCTTTGGGGGGATGGGGCTCTACTTTGCCATTGTGAATTTGTTAAAGGTAGGCTCAAAACGAGGAGGAAAGAAGGATGAGGAGAAAGAAAGAGATCAAAGAGGCCCTTAAGCAGATAGCTGCGCTGGATGATGAGTGCCCGGAGAAAGCAAGGCATCAAGAGGGCCGGCTGTGCTTTGAACCCGGTCATGCTCAGAATAACAAATGGAGAGCTGTACTGCTATGGGTGCTTGGTAATCATCCGGCACCGTGGGGCGGTGGCGATGATCCAAACCCGCTGGCCACTCCGGGTGAGACTTACACCAGGTGGGATATCTCCCGCTTGGGAGCCGGCCTGGCACACGTCAGGTATGAGACCAACGACGATAACGATGACGGTGTCCCGGATCCAGGCCTGACCGTTTGGGAGCAGAATCTTACTCTGAAGACAGCCCTGGAGCTCTGTGGCCACAAGTCCCACACTGGCGCCTATGGGCAGCCGGTGGATGTCTATATCGATGGAGAGAAGCTCCTTACCTTCTCGTCAGGTGAGTAGGATGCGCCGCAAGCTCTACTTCACCCAGGTATTGGATGTGCAGACCGCTTGGGGACCAGCCCGCCATCTTGTGGTCGGGCGTTATGACGGCAAGCCCGGTATCTCCTGGGATGTTCTACAGGCTTTGAAGAATGAAATGCTTGGGCCTGATGCCTGCGCCGTGGAGTTTTTTCCTCCAGCGCATAAGGTCGTCGATGAAGTGAATAGACGGCACTTGTGGGAAGTGCCCAAGGATTTGGAGCTTCCCATGAGTCCGAGATAAGGAGGAGCATTTGCCGAAGGATTTGACGGAGAGAGCAACAGAAGCTACAGAGGCGGCCAAGGAGCAATTCTGGGCGTTGATCGCTCGAGGTTTCCGGAAGCCAAGACGGGAGACGTTGATCCTCTCTCAGCTATCAGGTTCGATGACGGTCTCGGATGCCGTCCGCGAATGGGTGCTGAACAACGTACCCGGGGCCAGCATCCAGCCGGCGCATCCGGAGTCCGAACCCATCCGCTGCCCGCAGTGCAGGGCTGACAAACAAGGTATGAAGAAAGAACCGCAGGTCATGACGTTCATCTACAAGGATTACCCGCAGAACAGCTTTGTGGCTCTGCTGGTCAGCCAGGGGCCCAAGAATTTTACTCTCAGGCTCAAGAGCATGTCTGAAGGTGGAGGCTGGCGGGAGGGTACCTGGCAAACCGAGAAAGTGAAATACATCCTCATCACCGGCGATCGCCAGGATCTCGTCGACATGGTGAAAAAGGCCAGGGCCGACCATGAGGCAGCCCATGAGAAACGCAGCAGGGACAGGCAAGAGGCGATACACGATTTTGAGTGCCAGTGGGACAAGGACCATCCCTACCCGCCATCCCTGGATATCCCGGGCCTTATCGCTCCCTATCTCCTAGTCCCTGGAAAGGCGGTGAATCATGATGGAAAAGCCTAAGGAAGAGAGATTCATCATCCACATGGTTATCATGAAAGAGCCCACGGTGCAGGTGCACAGCCACGGCATGGAGAAGGTCGGCCAGCCCAATTTCGTTATCATCGTCCCCTCTGTCATGGGCCGGTCGGCGGCTGAGATGCTGGGCGAACTCTGCCTTCAGGTGCTCGATAAGGGTGAGAGGTTTGAAATTAATCAGGTCTGCGACCATCCCTACTGGGGCTATTGGACCTTCGATGAAGCCGACCCGGAGCTGGTGAAGGCGGAAGGCGGGCACAAGCTCTGGAAGATTGTTCCTCTCCCCATCCCTGAGTGTGCTTGCCCCGAATGTCTACGGAAGAGGAGGAACTGATGGCCACAGAGATTCGCAGTAATGGCAGTCATTGGGCTGGAGAGGCCCCAGATACCATTGAGCAACTATTAGAGTGCCTCAGCAACCATGCCCTTGATAGGGTATTTGAGCAATGCGGCAATTTCTACGAGGTAGAGGGCGGCGGAAGTGTCCGATTCTTTGGCAACTTCCGGGATGTCTCCCATGTCTTCAACATAACATCGGATGATCCAGAGGTTACGAGGAAACTCATCAAGGCTATTGACCTCAACAGACAACGACCGGACTATAAGAGCCAACCAAAACCGAAGGCTGGCAAGGTACCATGAAGACTGCTCTCGACATTCCGGTTATTCTCGTGATGCTCCTGCTGCATTTGATAACCAATGGGATGGAGATTCTAGAGACAAGGCTGAATAACCTCAGCTCGCGCCTGGCGCTCTGGCGGCTGAAAGCCAATGACGCACTCGCAGACCTTGCCCTGGACCAGCACAAAGAGGATGTGGAGTACTGCAAATTTCTCCTGGAACACCGGAGAGAGAAGAAATTTCAGTGGGTGAATCTCTTAATACTTCTGGCAGGCCAACAGGCTGCCGGAGAGAAGGAGGCTACAGATGGCTTTGAGTGAAGAAACCAAAGCAGGACTGACGAAGCTATTCACTGGCTTCGGTGAGAACATGGGAAAGGGGCTCTGGACCTCTCTCACGTATCTCCCCAAGACCAAGACAGTGTACCTTCAGACTGCCCCGGGCGGGAAGACGGACTCCGTCGAGGTTATCGAGAGTGAGCCTCAATCGGGTGGCCACTGATGCCAAACAAGGGAAGTTGGCATAAAGGCAAATGTCAGAAATGTAGGGTGTCTTATAACTGGACAGGCGGGCCCAGGTTGAAAGACGCCAGGTGCCCCAAGTGCGGTGGCAGCCTGTCATGGGTGTCATGGGATGAAGGTGGCCGTTGGGAAGTGCTCCATGCTTAGAAAGTGAGGAACAATGCACAGATGGACGGATGAAGAGCGGGATATCGTCCGCCAGCGTTATGACGGAACAAGGGCATCGGCAGAGGCAATCGCCCGGGAACTGGGCGGCCTGACATTCCTCCAGGTCAGAGGGCAGGTCCAAAAACTGAAACTCGGCCATCCTTCTGAGAAGTGGAGCCCTGAGGATCTGGCGTTCCTACGTAAGAACTATGGGCTAGTTCCCGACGAGGTGATAGAGAAGAAGCTCAAGAGGACGCATAATTCCATCATCCTGACAGTCAAGCGGCGTTTGCAGATCAACCGCAAGTCGAACTTCTACACCGCCAGGGAGCTCGCCAAAATCCTCGGCATATCCTGCTCGAAGACCATTACGGAAACCTGGATGCCGCGCAAGTGGATCCGGGGAATAAAATCCCCTGTCCGCTGCGGCCCCAATATCATGTGGAGTTTCAAGGAAGAGGAGATCACCCGCTGCCTCAGAGCGCGGCCCTACCTGGTAGAGATCTCAGATATCCAGGAAGAGCATCTCTTCCGCTCGGTTGTCCAGGAGGAATGGGATAGAGACCCCTGGTATGGTCTTGAAGAGGCGGGGTATCTCCTGGATGTCGGCGACAATGCTGTAGTCAAGTATATCAGGCGGGGAGATCTGCCGGCAACGAAGAAGACCGGCGGCCCGTGGCAGGGCGTGTGGATTGTCCGGAGAAGCGCAATAGAGGAGTTTCTGAAGAACGACCGGAGATTCAAGGTCCATATGCAGAAGCTGGAAATGAGCCGGAAGGTCTTGAGGTTCGAAAGGGGAGAGGCCTGGATGCTCGGCAAACTCTGGCTCATCCTCTGTCCCGGCTGCCGGCGCCATGTCGAGGTCCTGGCCCCGAAGCAACTGGATTACAAAGAGATCGTGCCGAAATTTGTCGAGGCTTTCGTCAAAGGTGGCTGCCACCATGACGAGAGGGCATCATTGATAGACTGGAAATCTGGAGAGCCCAATGGAAAGGCCAAACTTCTCACAAAGCTGATAGATGAGCACCCTACATGGTCCGCTTCTCAGATAGTCAAAGAGGCAGAGAGAATTGGAGGTCAAATATGAGCTATCGTGTATTTTTCTCTATGTCGTCAGGCCTTAAAGAGCCTATTACCGTACCAAAGGGAACACTGAAAGAAATCCTTGATCGGGTTACACTGACTGAGGAGACATTGGGGTTTGAGGCTGAGCAATACCGAGACAACCCTAAGCACTGGAAAGGTACTACACCAAAAGAGGGTATATCCGACAAAGTGTTCTGTGAGGTTGCCGAGGAACATAATCGTTTCGTCAGATGGCTCCATCAGAGGCTCGCGGAATGTTCCAAAACTCCGCCTGCTGATGGCGAGGTTATTACTCCTGAGGATGCGGCTTCATTCTGGCATGGCCTTACCATCATTGAGGTCCCAGCCTATAGGTGGACGGGTGATTATTACCGCGCCAGGATGGATGCCATTTATCAAGCAATGAGAGGGCATGAAAGCGAGGGCATTATCTTCGAGAGTAAGCGGCTGACTCCAAGGCAAGCAGCCGACGTGATCAATCTTTTCAGCCCATTTCTCGACCTGACTGATTTACGTCTGGATGTACCGAAGGGTTGCGATCAACTAGCCTCATCATCCGATGGTGGCTATGTGTGGTGTGAGAAATGTGGAGCTGTCACTCCTGAATATGCTGAGGCTTGCCGGAAGAAAGGTTGCCCTGCGAAGGAGGAAGAGGATGCCAACGGCAATTTGTAAGAAGTGTCAGAAGACAACGAACTGGAGAAACCGGCGCGGGGTGAGACTCTCCGATATCCGGTGTGAGTGCGGTGGGGAGCTAACCAGGCGCGGCACGTCTGGTGTAAGAGCCCGAATTGCATACATCCTGAACAGAAGAGGGACTGCCGGCAGTGCCCTGAACATCAAGACCGCTATGAGGCATACTGATGTCAAGAACGTCAAGAACGTATACAAATGCCGACAAGAACGTACACCGGCAAAGCCTGGGCTTCGAGATACCGGAAACTCCCAAGAAGGCAGATCTCAAACCGGCTGAAGACCTGGCGGGTGTTTTCTGCGATCCGATAATAGTCATGCCCAACGGATGGGGCAACGATCTGCCCCCCGAGATCAAGAAGCAGGTGACCATGCAGCGGTTGCTCCGCCTGGCGCGAAGTGCAGAGCATCCTGAGGAGCTGGAACTGGCCACCGATGCCGAAATAGCCTGCTACATGTTTACAGTGACTATGGACCATCCGGTGCATAACGAATGGGTACAGATCTATATGTTCGTCATGACCCGCTTCATGGGGAGAAGTTCCCGGAAGACATGAAGGTGACCGAGCTCTCGCAGTATGAGGAAAGCATGCTGCGCGACCTCCAGCGGTGGATAGTCCAGCAGCAGTTAAAGCATCGCGCTGAGGCGCGGCGGGCTGAGAAGGTGAAGAAAGTGAGAGAGGTGCCGAAGGTGAAAGAGGCGCAAACAGCTATAGCATTTGATTTCAAGTAGGAGGAGGAACTGATGCCGAAGAGTGATCTATATGAGGGTAGCCAGCAGACTATTGTCTTGAAGAATGGGCGACCATTGCCCATAGAGCCAAGCCGCAAGCTCGCAAGCAAATCAACAGAGTTCAGTTGGTCTTATGGTGGAAGTGGCCCGGCGCAGCTCGCCCTGGCCCTGCTCTACGATGTCACCGGCGATGAAAAACTGTCCCTGGATCTCTTCCAGGACTTCAAGTGGACCGTCGTGGCCGGGTGGGGTGAGACCTGGGTCATCACCGCTGACGGAATCCGGAAGTGGATCGCAGCTAAGAAGGCCGGACAGAGTGAATAACCAATGTAAAGCTATGGTTAAAAGGGGCTATGGGGGAGTCTGGGGGAAGTGCAAGCGTGCCGCTGTGCCAGGTCAAAGGTTCTGTCAGCAACACATGAAGAAGCACAAAGGGGGTTGAATGGACGAGAACGAGAAAAAATTACAAGAGCTGCAGGAGTACCGGGATGCCATGATAAAAGAAGGCTATTTCAAAACTGCTGAGGCATTGATCATGTTTAAGCTGGAGTGCCGCAAGGTGGAAACTCTCATGGAGATCTCGAAGAGCCTGACCAGCATAGAGAACTGCCTATGGCGAGAGTATAGCGAGAAAAAGGTTCACTGAAAGGAGCTTATGTCTGAAATCGAACAGGTTCCCGAAAATGTGAGTGCGGTTATCCATTACGCTACCCGATCTGGCGCATCGGATATCTGCGGCCAGGTCAGAGGTACGTCTGCACTCAGTGTGCAGCGAAGAAATACAGAGTCACTGAGGCGATTACTCTGATGGCAGCCAACTTGGGCCTCCAGAAGTGCTTCACTCACTTTGGCAGCCCTCAGTGGATTCCGCCGCAGTCTCCCGGAGAAGCGATTATCTGTAACCGTTGTCCGATGGCGGATGCCTGCCAGTCGATGACCGGAGACGGTGAAAAGTTGGCCGCCACCTTTAAGGACTGCCTGACTCGCATCGGCCCGATGGATACTCACGAGATAGAGATGGCCTATGCCGCCTGGTGCAGGTACAACAGGCTGGAGCCTGGCGACTGGCTACACCTGGCCAAGTGGTTGGAATCCGGCCACCCGAAAGCGGATTACGCCCTGCAGAAGCTGGGCTTGAAGAAAGGGGGTGATTAAGAGTGAACAAGATACCCAAAGCTATAGAGACAGTGTTCCTGTTAAATGAGACCCATGATCTCATTGTCCGCGCGAGAGATCTGGGCCTCGGCATACCGTCGGAACAAGCGGATATTCTGCGTGCCGTCTCCCTTATAGAGAGCACCGAGAAGCATGCGACTCCCAGCAAGCTGGCCAGGATGATGACGAGGGCGCCGCATACCATGTCCGGGATGCTCAACCGCATGGAGGACAATGGCCTCGTCAAGAGGAAGAGGCGTGCTGACCCGAGAAAGAACATCATCTGGATCGAGCTGACCCCGAAAGGTCAGGAGGCCCTTAAAACGGCAGAGAATCAGCTGATTGCCGAAACGATCTTCAGCAGCATCGGAAGCGGCGAGCGGATGGAGCTGGTGCGGATACTGGAGAAGCTCCGGAATAAGGCGCTTCACAAGATCAAGGACCTCCAGCCTCTGCCATATGCCCTGAAAGGGAAGACATAGAGGTTGGAGCCCCGCCCAGCAGGTTACCGGGGGGAAGGCCTGTGGGCTTGTGGCCCAGGGCGGGGCTCCTCCCCGATAATATCAGCGGGATGTCAGTGAATGTCAATAGGCTAAGCTGAATTGCAAAGGTGAAATATGACACCAGGCGTTGGCCTGGTTTTTTTGTATAATTTGGGAGAGGTGATTTATGAAAATTGAAGAGAGAGCCGAGAGGTTAAAGAGATCTGCCGACCGCATGGAGAAGATGGCCAGGGAGGGATTTGACCAGTCGGGGAACGGCAAGCAGCCCAACATCCCCCGCAAGATCATCCGGAAGGAAGCTGCCATCCTGCTAAAGAGGACCATGGAGCTTTTCCTGGCCCTTTATGGTGAAGAGGTTGACTACAAGGATTGAGATGCCGTACAGAAAAGGCGGCTGGACACCTGAAGAGAAGGCCGAGGCGATTGGTAATGTACTAAAGGAAGCTGGCATTACCCTCCACCAGCCGAAGCAATGCCGATACTGCAATTTCTACAAGCGCAACACAAGATGGTGTAAGTCTCTTCATCGTACAGTCAGGCTAAGCGATGGCTGTCTAAATTGGGAGTTGAGAAAATGACTACGCGGGATGATTGGGAGTCTGCTGCCGGCAGAAAATGCGCCAAGTGCGGTCGGGAGGCTTACCGCCTGGTGAAAGGTATCTGTCTGCCCTGCTCCGGAGAGGAAGCCGATGAGGTCCAGCTCCTACGGGCAGTCGTTGAACTAGGTAAAGAGCTATCCGATGAGGATATGAAAATTGTATGGGAGTGGAACAAGGAACATCAGGTCTTCCTGGAAAGTCTTCAGGAGATCGCTCGAGCGCAGCACCTTACGTTTAATCCCAAGCTACATCTCAAAGAGTGGATAATCAGGCGGGTGGCTGCCGGCAATTTCTGTTTCACCCCGGGGCGGGCGTGCCCATGTCCACAACCGTCCGCTGTTCGCTGCCCTCTTCTTGTCCCGGGCAAGTGATAATCAGGACTTGCTCTTCCCTGTCTATTTCCAGCTTGCAGACTTGCCCATCATATTTGGCCGTGGGTACCTGCTCCAGCTTCTCGCTCTCGACAAAAGGGAATCCTTCCTCTGTCGTCACGTCAATCAGATCAAGCCCAACATCGCCAGGGATATTGGACTCAAAGCGTCCCTGTACCACCATCTCTTTGATCGGGCCGCAGGGTTTGCAACCCTCACCGACAAAAAGCCGTATCGCCTTCTTCGCCATCGCTTCCTCCTGATAGACTGCCGGGACGCAGTTCGTCATTCTATCAACTAATTCCCCCCGTGTCATACCCTTATGGACCCCGCAGCGGACTGATGCTGCCGCGATTGCTCTCTGTTGCCATGTTTGAGGATAACTCGAAGGGGTGGCCCTCACAATCATCGTCATTTCGTTATCTCCAAAGCTATCGTCTTATGAGGTAGGCAGAAGGTCGCTGAGGTTATCTGTGCACCCCGAGGAATCTTCTGACAGCCAAGAGTGTCTACCGTGGCAGTAGTCCCATCCGAGTGTTCTATAACAATTTGCTTTACCGGGCTTAAACGAATCGGGCGGGGATTTCTCCTCGCCCGATGTTCGCCCATTTTATTCCAGCCTCAGCTAGAACTTGCCGGGTACGCAGTCGGTCATCGCGGTGACCAGAGCGCCTCTGGACATACCCTTATGGATGCCGCACGCCTTAGCCGCGTCCTTCACTTTCTTTTGCTGTGAAGTCATAGGATAAGGCGCCGGATAGGAAGCCAGCACAAACCCCTCATGGTGCACCGTGGTGATGCTCTCCAGTCTATGGGACTTGGGCCGTCTTTTCAGGTATCCGAAGGACTTCAGGTTCTTTAGGATCATTTCGGTACCTCCCTTCTATTCCCCTTTGCCCGGGGGTTCGGGGTTGGCCTCTTGTCCTCTAACGACTGCCGTTCGACCGCTTTCATTATCAGACAACGTTTGTCCGTTTGTCAATAGGGCCTGATTGATATAGAACGCCGCATGTTCGCGGCATGATTTGTGGCGGCATAAGAGGAACATGGCATCATCAGTGGTCTTCTTGATAACCAGGTACCCCATGTAATGGCCTTTGGGACACGTGAGCCTGACGGGAGTGCCCAGGGGCGAAAGAGCTTCGAGAATCTCTTCATCAAGCTCTTGTAACGGTGGGTTGCTATTCGGGTTACTGCCGGCAATGGTTTTATGCTGCTGCATTTGCTTTCTGTTTCTCCTTCCAAGCCTGGGCGCACTCCTTCATTTTTGGAGCCGCAGCGCCAAACGGCTGCCCTTTCAGACCCTTCGTCTTCATGCACTCGCCGATGAAAATATTGTATCCGCTGCGGGTCCTCTTCTTCCTAATTCCACAGACGGTGATCCCCTCGGGGTCTTCGCACTCCGGGATCTCGTCAACCACTGCGATAGTCCCGACATCGCTGAGGACGCTACGTAGAGCTTCCTTCAACGTAGCCCCGAGGCAGGGAACGCATTTCTTCTTGGCTATGTCGCACCGCCTTCAGCCACAGCCACCGGCTGCGCGATATCGCAGGTACCGCACTCCTCTTTTTTCTGGATCTCACAATCGATCGATACCAGTTTCTCCCGGAGCTCCGGAGGCGCTTTCTCCTTCACCTCATCCATGGCACCTGCCAGATTCCCAATCGTATCGTCATCAGTCATCAGGGCAGTACTCATTACCTGCACCAGCTCAGGTTTCCCGCCCTCCGTGAGCGCCCTCCTGTACTTGCCAACCCCTATGGCCACCCTGCAGGGACGGCAATCTTTCCCCTCACCCTTTACCCACTTCTTCATCGGCTCGAGCTCGCGACAACCCATTACACAACTCCCTTCCGGACTTTACTCAATTCGGCAGACAACTCCCTCCAATGCTGGTCCTCTTCCCCTGCTATGTGCTCCCACAATTCGGCCGTTCTGACATATCCCTTTACCCGGGCGCTTTTAGCTCTCTCGCGATATACTCTAGCGGCCAGGGTTTCCTCTTTCATACTCGTGAGAATACATTCCTCCAGTTGCAGGTCGACTTTATGGCCCTGCCGGTCAACCATGAGCTTACCAGACGGGTGACTAGGAGTGATCTCACCTTTCCTTATCCTATAGATCTGCATACTAACCTCCTTCATAGGGAGTGAACTTGAACCACGGAATTATGATCTCGACGGGCTTACCGTTTATAGGAGGCTTCCCGCTAACTAACCACAGCTGAAAGTAGGCTAGCAATGGCTTCTGGGGAACGTAGATCAAAGGCTGCTTCGGAGCGTAAGTCCAGCTAGCACACTGCTTTCCCTTGCTGTCGTAGATGGCGAACATGACCTTCGTCTTTGTCCGGAACAGCTTGTGCACCGTCGGACCGGCTGGAATGCCTTTGAACAAATGGTCAACAAGGTTATAACCGTCCATCTCAGGAAACACAGTGAACTTCCCTGGTGGGCAGTTCGGATCCCTCCACCTTGTTATCTCTATGTCACACTCCTCAGTCTGCTTCTTCGTGGCAGGGGTATCATGCGGAAAAATGAATAGGCCAAAACACACTCCTGGGTCGAGAGCATTGATATCACTCTGAACATGCCACTCCGATGTTCCACTTCCATAGAGTATTTGGGTTCTGGCCTCTGCACAAGGCCATTGATCACCTACATGGGTAATATTCAGGTGCAATGCCCCCTTGTCATCTACAGTGACATTGCCAGGGCTCCACTTGTTTGGGCCAGGTGCGCCATCATAATCCCTTACATCCAGAGTAAGACCCATATAATTCACAGTGTTTCCCATCTCTTCCTCCGTCCGAATTATTATGGTGGCGGGGGTTGGATTTGAACCAACGACCTCCGGGTTATGGGCCCGACGAGCTGACCTGGCTGCTCTACCCCGCTGTGCTCAGATTAGTGTAACGCTCCTCACGTTGTCAATGTGCATCTCGCCAAACGCTCTAAAACGGCCTTTGCTCGGTTGCCGTGACTGTTTCCACCCACCCCACGCTCAGACTGTTGCGTTTTTTGGCAGTCTGGCGCATATGGAAATCCTCTTATGGGAATCATTCCTCTTGTGAGCCTTCCGCCAATTTTGGAAACTCCCACCGGGACACCGGCTCGGGCTGAAACGCTACCGCCAGCTCCCTGGCTATCTCTTGTGTGGTAGGAGTGATCGAGTAGACAGCCTGAGGGGAGTAGAATTGCGTTGTCATCTCAGCCGGATTTCCGAATCCGACAGGGCATTTCTTGGGGATATCGAGCCGCAGAAAGGATACACCACCGATCTGTTGCTCGGTCATCAGTCCTGCCATGCGCCGGTGGCCGAAAAGCTCCAGAATACACCACTCCTTGAATGTCCCATCAGATGATTCAGCCATGTTCCTCCTTGAAGTACTCCTCCAGGATGGCATAAAGTTCCCTGGCCACCTTCTCCGCCTCCTCGGGATTCTTGCCCACCCATTTCATAATGACGGAGCTGGGATCCAGAATCCGGAATTTGCCCAGATGGGGTTTGAGCTTTTCCAGTGCCTTCGAATAAAGTTCAGCGATACTCACCGCATCCTCACCTCCTCCATGATATCACGGTGTTTCCTGTAATTCGGATCCCTGGCCAGCCATGCCGGCAGATAAAAGCCCATCCGCTCAAAAGTAAGGCCCCAGCAGTTCCAGGCGCTCCATATCTCGGTGGCCTTTTTCAAGCCCGCTGCGGCTATCTTATACCTCTCTCCCTGATGCTTCAGGTAGTAACGCACCTTGTTCAAGAGATCCTGTTTTCCGGAGAAAACAACCATCTCCTTCTCCGGCTCGAAGAATTCCCTTGCCTCGGTTTCCTGAATGTCCATCATCATGGCCCCGCAGGAGGTTATCTCGAAAAGATGGCGCCCATTGAAATTAAGGCTGATTTTGCTCCTGTTGAGAACATCATTCATCCGCCAGGGCTCGAGCTGGCCCGGAATATGTACGTTGATTCCGCTGTCCGCCAAAAAACGTATGTACTCCTTCCACAGCGATTGATCTTCTCCGATAAAAGTTACGTCGAAATCACGCTCGATTGATCTGTCGTAATACGTGGAGGGGTCCACAGCATTGTAGGTCAGCAGCACGTTGGCGATATCGCGGGAAGAGCGGTAGGCTGTCAGGTCCGTTATCCCACAGTAGGTGGCATAGTCCGCTCCCATGAACAGGGAGAGATTGGTGACAACCATCAGCACAGGGATATTATGACGTGTGCGGGCCAGGATATCACTCGGCGGGGTCAGCCCGTTGGGTGGTATAAAGATAATGAGGTCCGGATGGAAAAGCCGGCACTCTTCCACCAGGATCTGCTCCGCCCTATGCTGCTTGAATATCTCATCAGTAATAACAGACTTGTCATCCCCCAGCATGTTGCTGGCTCTCACCACGCCGACAAGCTCCTCGTTTTTTCCCCTGAGGAACAGAACGCGCAGTTTCCTGAAGGAGTCCTCTGTGATCTCCGGTCTGCGTATCGTGGACAAGCACCCCCCTTGCCGATATTATACAGCAGGGGGGCAAGCTCTAGATGACGGCTGCAGCCAGGAGCTTGGCTGCATTACCCCCAAGAGCCGAGACCGGCTTCCGGCCAAGGATAAGACCGGCCGAGACATAATCCAGAGCAGGAGAGCCTGACGGAGTCAGTACAAAGTAAGCGTTTTTCTTGGCTCTCCAGCTTACAGGGTGAGTCGCTATTCCGAACGTGTCATTTCCTGATACAGTAACGGAGAGACCAGTAGGATTTCCGTCAGTGTACAAGGTAAGAGTCCAGGACTTTCCTACTCCCGGAGCCGTCTTGCACTTCAAGCAGATGGTGTTAGGATAGCAGTCATAAGGAGTTATGCAGACTTCATTCCCCGGTATGGAAGCATCTACCCAGCTTATGTTGCAGGCATTGACTTCTATCTCCGCTCTAGTGGGGATGGTATTAAATCCCGGCATCCCCCTGGTCAGGAGGTAGACCTCGTAGTCCATTCCGATGAAGCAGAAGCCAAAGTAAGGCCAACCTGGGGGGCTTCCTCCCGACGCAGTCGCTTCCCACCAGAACTGGTCACCAGGTACAAAGTCAATTACCGTGGTGTCGTCGTAGTAGACGTCGTTATGGCCTTGGGCGACAGGGACACCGTGGAAGGTGACACTGGTACTGACTCCGTTCTTCATCAGGGTAAGGTCGGTAGTATCACTTCCTCCACCAGTCCAACCTGTCATGGCAGCGAAGTACTTCATCTGGCCAGTATGGACCATCGTGGTCTTGGATTGTTCCAGTGTTCCACCGCTGCCTCCAAGCAGTCCACTGTAGCTTGGAGGGAAAGCCTGAAGATATCCTTGGGACATGGGGAAGTAGCCATCTGTCAGAGGCGTGAAGTCAGCTGACCAAGAGAATTGCCCATTCTGTGCACAGGGGACGTACCAGGAGAGTATGTCTCCTTTTTGTATTTCGCAAAGGGTGGCCAGATCTTCATGGTATTTTTCGTTAGCGTAGAAGTCGAGGTGTAGAAGGTCTACAGTCTGGATAACATGGTTTACATCCAAATAGCTGCGTCGGAGGGTGTAGGTGACAGGCGTACTAATCATCACCGGGTCATCTGTTAGCTGAAGCCGGACATTCTGGAGCTGGCCAGAGATGGTGATGATGCCAGAAGGAGGAACTGAATCTTCAACCCAGATAGAGCCCTGGAACTGCCCTATGTTCTGGTTCCCGCCAATGCTTGCTCCAGTGAACCAGCCAAGCAGGGAGAATGTAGTGAGCCCAAGAGTATGGACGCTGACCTCCGCTCCATACCCGTAGTGGCCATTGCTGCCCAGAGCGTAAGCCCGGTAGTAATAGATGGTAGCTGGAGTCAGGCCACTCAGTCCCGTAGAAAAAGGTCCTGTCCCAAAGCTTCCTCCGCTAGAGCACCAGTTAGGATATCCGGAAAGACTTGGGGCTACATCTCCCGGGTCACCGTGAGGTGATGTATCCCAGACAAAGCACTCATTGGTGATGACAGTGTCATTGATAGCGGTTACATTCCCATTCAGGGTGGCTACTGTTTTGCCTACGGAAGTTGCTGGCTGAGTTGTCACCGTAGGCACTCCGCTGAGAATAGTGAATCCGCCCAACAGCGTGCCGGTGCCATAGGAGTTGGTGACAGAGATATCCCGAGCGCCAACAGCAGCCCCATTCGCAATAGTGATATTCGCTGTGATCTGGTTGTCGTTATCTACGGTGAAGCTGTTGACGGTGATGCCAGCTCCGTAGCTCACTACCGTGGCTCCGGTGAAGTTGGAGCCGGCTATGACATCGCTGGCGATGGTAGCTCCCTGGTGGCCTGAGTTGGGAGTAGCTGATGTGGGCAGCGGGGCAGCAGTGAGCACAGTGAAGCCATCAGTTAGAGTTCCTGTACCATCCGGCGAGGTGACAGAGACATCTCTCGCTCCCAGGACCGCTCCAGAAGCTATAGCGATATCTACCGTGATATGAGAATCATCCACCACATCGAGGCCGCTTACTGTTATCCCGGCACCGAAGCTCACAGAAGTGGCTCCAGTGAAGTGAGCTCCACCAATAGCCACCCCAAGGATAGTAGCCCCCTGAATACCGGTGTTCGGAGTGACTGAGAGCACAGAAGGAGCCGGCGGAACGGGCAGGCTGTAATCTATCATGAGAGAAACCCCGCTCATCGCAGCATAGTTCATCCAGTTCGATCTCTTATTGTGGTCATCCACAAACATCTCAACATTGTCTATCGAAAAGGCGTTGACGAGCTCCTGGATGATGGCGGTTACTTTGAAGGGGTTATGGCCGTTTATCCAGGTATGGCTTACCACATTTACTAAGGCCAGGGTTACCAGTCCTGTATCAACCACTGTCCCCCCAGGGACAAGGCCTCTCCTGGCCATATAGTCAGCAAGGTCAGCTATTAGGCCAGGTGAAGCGACTAGCTGGGCCTTAATATAGTTGGTTGGGGTAGCGTTACTATATCCACAGGTGACAGTTAAGATTGCGCTGTTGATGGTCGACCCTAGTGGAATGGTAACACCGAGAGGGTGATGAGAGCCGAAACCAAATCTGTCTACTCCATAATATGCTATGCTTCCTACAGCAAGGCCATAGCCGGAGTTTTGCCATGGACCACCATAGTCTACGTCGTAGAGTTGGTCAGCGGCTATAGTGATAACTGGCATGTTTCCTCTTTAAGACTGGATGACCCCGGGGTGGTCGACATCTAGACCTTCAGATAGATCCGGATACCAACCTCTACGTCGTGGAGCTCCAGGCCGGCTACGCCAGTGATGATGGCATTAAGCCACTGGAACTGGTAGGTATCTGCGGCAGTGATGTTGCCGGGATCGAAGCCAACTCTGACGTCGCCTGGTCCCGGGCTTGCTACGTCTGTCCAGAGCTGAGCATCGGCCCAGTTGATGCAGGTAATGTAGCTCCCGCCGCCTTTGCGGACCTGAATGTACTGACCTCCGCTAAGCTCGTTGATATTGGCCCCATCGAGGTTGAGGCGCATCCCGAACTTGAACAGAGGAATACATTGGACCACTGTGAAGCCGGCTGGGAAGGCTCCAGCTGGTAAGACCACAGCGGGCAAGGCCAAAGACGCAGGAGTGGTGTCCGGCAGGGTGATCTTGGCAACGGGTGTAGCATTCCAGAACTCCAGGAAGCCCAGAGCATGATTGATTGTAGGTATGGCTCCAATCAGAGTCGCCAACTCTGCAAGACCGTACCCCGGGTCAGTGAGCAGCGATCCGATTGCTGAGATCAATGTGGCCAAGTCTGTGCTGGGATTCCCCAGCTTGGCCACTATGCTTGTTAGATGATCGGAACTAGGGTCACCAATGGCCGCGAACATCTTCTTGAGGTAATTGCCTGGGCTGAAAGCAAGGTCAAAGGTGTCTCCGTTAGCCGGCGCAGATGTCCACCGATCTAAGGCCGCAAACGTCATAGCCTTAGTAGCTCCGGTGTAAGTATCTACTTGATGGGATTGCCCGGCTAGTGCTCCGCTGGTAAATATGAGCAAACTACCATCATAGAAGTCATTGACCGCTGAGGGTAAGTTGGTAACAAACCCTGATACAGATGGAGCAGCATCATTCACTGCTCCGGGAATTACAAGGAGAGGAGTTACGCTCGAACCGCCAGCCATTACGTTTGCTCCACGATGAAGGAGACTATTTGATTGGCCGCGTTACTCGAGAGCCAGATACTGTTCGTATTAGCCACACCTAAGCTCAAATCCTCACGGGCTACCAGGGTCCGGCTCTTGGTGGGATCCAGGACCGATACCTTGTCGAAGGCCACATAACACATGCCGGTGTTGTTGGGATGACCTTGCAACAGCACTTTATACCCGGTCGGTATGACAAATGCGGGCACGGGATAAGCAGTACTCGGGACGACGCAGGTGACTGTGAACGCCACTCCCGAGCTGGGGTTCGGTGGAGGAACCAGGCCACCGATCGCAGTCAGGATAAGGATTAAAGTCGCTTGTACAGCCTGAAGAGTTGCCTGGCTTGCCCTCGTGGACAGGGGAACATCCAACGCGAGGGCTATATTCGCATTGGCGATGACATAAGGAGTCCCCCGTTCTACCTGGACGCCACCTGGCAAAGTCGGGAAAGTAATCGTGTCACTGGTATTGGAACTGATGAGGACAGGATACCTCTGGCCCCCAATGTCCATCTGGAGGTGAGCGCCGGGCCAGATATTAGCCCCCCAGTACTTGGAGCTATCCCTGAGAGTTGTGGGGCTTCCCCCTGTGGCTATGCCGAAATCCAGAGGCACGAGGCCGGTTATAGGCATGCCTAAGGAGGCAAAGATCTTAAGCAGGTCTGCACGCCCTCCAGTAGGGCCTCTCTCCGCAACTAGCTGCTTGATGGCCTCGACCAGCTCATGTAACTCAGTCCACGGAGCTTCCGGAAGTTTGTCTCTAAGCCCCAATACCATATCTCACCACCTTACGAGATGGGTAATGCAGTGATGCCGAAGTAGTTCAGGCCCATCAGTCCGGCCTTTCCGCTGCCGCAGACATCACAGGCATGAGCATTATCAGCAAAGCCCACCAGATGGTTGTCATCAATCACCAGCTGGCCAGGGCTAGGAGTATTCACCACTTGGATTCCCACCCCGTTGACCGGATCGGTGGTAGATACCTTATTGCTCAGGATCTTCCGGTATGGCCGGCTGGAGCTGTTCTGCACATCCTGGATTCCTACCGCCCCGGTCGGGACCTGAATGATGTTCCTTCTGGTCATGCAGCTGCTCCCGTTGTTACGGACAGCCACGGTCACGAAGTCATCAAAGCGGCAGTCTTCAACAATGGTGTATGGAGCATCAGTGCCCACTCCACCGGCATAGACTCCATAGGTCGCTACCCCATTACCGCCGAAGCAGCAATGGTGGAGATGGGATCTCCAGGTATTCAAGCCCCAAGCATCCTCAGCTACCCCGATGCAGAGCTTCGCCGCCAACTGGTGGAAACCTATCCCAAAGATCTCCACAGAATCGGCCTTGAGGTTGATAAGCTCCATATTGTCGGCTAAGCCTCCCTTGATGGTCGGCTGCCCCCATGTCAGCTCTGATGTCATGTTGCCTAGTATCTTCAGTCCCTTCTGGGTCACTACAAGAGTTCCAGCCTCAATGGTAGTCGCGTACTGAATTCCCACCAGGATGATGTCGTAGGGACTGGCCACGGCCAGGGCTTTGGTGATGGTGGCGAAGGCCTTGGACCAGGGGTAGCCCAGGTTGGAATCACTTCCGGCAACCGGGCCGTTCACACAAAATATCGTACCGGGCATGTTTACTGCACCAAGGATCCCTCCAGGAGCTACAATAGAACCGCTTGGCCCCAAGTTCATCGGGCCGCCATAGATTCTCCGGGCGTCAATACGTTCGCCTATCATCAGTAGCCTCCTTAGAAGTACTCGTAATCCACAACGGTCAGGCAGTTAGGGTCTGCTGAGTCTGCATAGCACTTCAGAGTCCCCAGAAACTCCTTCTCCCTCAGCTCATCTGCCTTGATCACCAACATTAAGCCTTTTGGTACGGGATACTGGGCCCTTATAAGGGTTTGGGATGAACCTGCTGGTGTGCCTATCGAGGGATCAATGGTGACATCATCCCTGAAGTAGATGATGTGGTCTGCACTTCCGCCTGAATTATCAATAGTGATATCAGTCATCCTCAGCTTCCGCTCATAGGGAACTGTTGCCAGGGTGACAATGTTTCCGACTGCGAATGCTGCTGTTCTTGCTGTAGCCATCTCTCATACCTCCTAGAAGCTCTGCATCTCGGTGTACCACTCGATGAGAGTGGCTTTGTCCTGCATCTGTTCCCATCTGGAGTCGTCGATCACCTTCGCCCCGGTAGGGATAGCCGGGATCACGGCTCCCAGAGGCGTCTGAGTCGGTGCCAGCGCCGCCGCCTGGGCCTGCATCGACTTGGCCAGCACTTCTCTGAGCGGGCACTTGTTGATATAGAAGTCGATGGTCACCTTTTCGAAGTCTACGCCATCGACAAAGGGCGCCAGTATGAAAGCTGTCTGGCTGTATATCGCGTACAACTTCCACAGCGGGCTTCTGTCCGGGCTGTCATCAGGCCTCTTGGCACCGAGGTACCTGTAGTACTGGTTACTGATATCCGGGAAGATGGCGTTCGAGCCCACAGTGTACACGTACTGGTTCTTGGGCACATAGAGCTGGACGAAATAGTTGCCCTTATGGAGGCCAATGGCTATCTCGTACAGGACGCCAGTCTGGGCCGGATAAGCCTGCAGGGTGCCGGAGATGCCTGGCGGGGAAGTCATATTGGGGACATTCTGGTTTGACAGGTCGAGGAGCTGGTAATCTGACCCCGGGAGCTTCAGAGCCACCGGGAATTTCACCAGGACCGGGTCTGCCGCGACCTCGAAGGTGCGGCCAGAGGCCCAGGCGAAGTTGGCCGAGTTGGGAAACTGGCTTGAGAACTTGAACCAGGAGCCTTTCTTGGCGAGGACATCCTCAGGGCGTACAGAAATGTCTGCTTTGCCGAATAACTTGGCAAGTTCTATGATCATTGCGTTCCTCCGTTTTCTTCTCTCTTCTCCCGAGAGTACGCTATGAGGCGCTGCCCCAGCTTACCAGGGCAGCGCATTATTTTGTTGTGAAGGTGCTACTCGCCTTCGACAAGCATGGCAACAGCCTTATTCGCGAGGTTGGCTGTAATAGCCACTACCCAGGCTCCGACGCCGCCCATGTTCTGCTTCTCTACGGTGACCGTCAAGAGGTTTCCGGTGTAGCTACACGAACACCCAAACAGGTAGGACGAGATGAAGGGGTTCATGAACGCCACTATGGCCGATTTGATCTTGTCAATCTCGCCAAATTCCTGCGTGAACTGACCGCTGCCATCTAGGGTGGGGCTGGTTACCTGCTTCATTATGAGCATGGCTATTCCCCATCCACTATCATGGTGTAGATGCAGGTGGTCACATCGCCACTGGCAGCATTGGACCAGCCACCAGGAGAACCCAGGTTCTGGAGCTTCGTGGTCACCACCAGAGTGTTATTGTTCGTGATAGCCCAGGTAACCGCGAGCTCATAGGAGCTGGTAAACGGGTTGGTCACCATCACCATGGCTGACACGATGTTGACGAACTCCCCGAACTCCTGAGTGAACGCTCCGCTGGACAGAGTGGGGCCGGTTACTGTCTTTTGTAACAGCATATCTATTCCTCCATGCCCTAACCAGCTAGAGCGACTTATTCTGCGACTGTGCGATTATCAGGGAGATCATCTCGAAGTCCGAGTCGTTGGTGGCCGTTGCCGGTCCATCAGGCGCCACCTGGACGAGCTGGGTCTTCAGCGGCGGGATCAGTACGGGCTTCTCGAAGCGGGTGAATGAGACCTCCCTGCCAACTCCCCACATCTTCTTGTAGTTCCGGGAGCAAGGCTGAGGCGGAGATGCGACTCCACCCAGGGTGAACTGGATCCCCTCGATCTTGGGAATCTGGATCTTCTCGATGGCTCCCAAATGGATCATGCCGGCATACTGCCACATCACCTGGCTCGGGATGTAGTCGGTGTTAGTGCCGCCGGTGAGGGCGGCCTTCAGCCAGTCAAACACACCGGCGCTGGTTCCACCGTAGAGTCCCTTGGAACCTGTGGCTGCCGGGTTCAACAGCGCCCCGCCGACATCCTTCGGCCTCATCGGCCAGATGTCTAGCTGGGTGCCCTGGGCCAGGATGCCGCCGAATGAAGACTGGGTCTGCCACTTCACCGCTTCGATGGCCGCCAGGATGTTCAGGATCTCCTCGGCGATCATGTTGGCGATGTCCTGGTTCTCGGGGTTGCGGAAGATCATATCGAGCTTGGAGCAGACGGCATTGACCTCATCAGGGGACAAACCCATCAGAGTCAGAGCGACGGCTGTCTTTCCGGAGTCGATCAGGGCAGATGTCCAGTTGAAGGACCCGCCGTTCAGAAATGCCAGGGGGCCCAGGGGACTGGAGACTGTCTTCCAGTCAAATGGAGTTGCGCCCGGTGGCGCCTGCTGGATGAGATTGTTTTGCTTACAGAAATTGTAGATTGTACCCATTCGAAGTGTCCTCCTTCTTTAACTTCTGCGGCTGTGCCGCTTATTACCTAGAGACTGCCTCTTGCCCCTTGCGTGGCTACTGACTGAGTGAGATGCGTTGTGAAGGAACTCATGCCCGGCACCGCCGTCCGCAGGCCTTCAGGCGCGGACTCTATCAGCGTAGCGGGTCTTATATCTATCTTGAGTCCTTCCCCTGCAACCTTGGCTTTCGATGCCGTAAGCTGGCTCAACTTCTGGCTGGCCGTGGATTCCCCCTTGGCGAGCAGGGAGGAAACCTTTGGCACTCCGGGGACATTCTCCTCAACCTTGGAGACAATCGAAGCTACCCTGGGCAGATGCAGGCCAGTACTTGCCGTACCCAGGTTAGGTAGCTTACCGGCGATCTTGGACATAATGCCCGATACACTGGGCGCTCCATTGGGCAGGATCGATTCAATCTTCTGCGGGATTACGACGGGCTTCAGTAAAGCTGCTTGAACACCCATGTGGACATGACCTCCTTATCAAAATTACTAGGGCATCCATCTCTGGATGTCGCTCTGGACTTTGCCGATCGTCTCCTCAGCAGCCGCACTCACAGCATGACGGACGCCATCAACGCCGTTCTTGGCATTGCCGATGGCTCCCTGCACTGCGTCTCTGGCTGTTGACAAATCGGCGCCGGCCTGACCCACCGCATCTGAGGCGGCTGACTTTGCTGAGCCCAGGACGCTTTCGGCAGTGCCTACAACAAGGTCTTTGGCCCCGTCAGCAACGCTGTCGACAGCACCGAGAACGCCTTCGGCAACATCCTTGGCGCCTTCGGCAAGCCCGTCAGCAACCTTGAGAAGATCCGGTAATGAAGGTCCCTTCGCCATATCCACACCTCCTTCGGTGATATTTTGGGGAAGCAGCTAAAACGAAAGGGTGGGGACCCAAACAGTTTTAGCTGTTCCCCACCCTTTTCTATTCGGTTATTGAATTACGGTATTAGACTATTAGAACGCTTCTTACGTTGTCAATAGGGTATGCTCAATTTACGTTACATTTGATCGATATATGCCTTCAGAATCGGATAGGTGATCAGCCCCCAGCCGTAATCATTGTTCTTGGCTGAGGCGTAATCGCCGTATATCGACATGGCAGACTTGATATGCTCCGTGGTCAGGACCTTTCCCTTTTTACGGGCGTACTCAATCGCCAGGGCTGTCACGTATGCGGCATGGGGTGTTGCCATCGACGTGCCGGAAATCGCAGCAAGCTGCGGAGGTCCGTCTCCAAGCTGCATGGCCGCGATATATCCGTTGGAAGTCGAAAGAATATCCACCCCCGGAGCCACCACGTCGGGCTTGATGAATCCGGCTTTCGTGGGGCCTCGAGAGGAGAAGCTGGCTATATTTCCGTGAATATCCACAGCTCCGACAGTCAACGCATCCGGTGAACAGCCGGGGCCTCCTACAGTCATCTGGCCAGGGCCACTGTTGCCGGCAGCGATACAACAGATGATCCCGAGTTGCGCCATGGCGGTGATGGCCTGGCACTCCGGGTCATTCAGGTAATCATCGGGTTCGTCCCCTCCCAGAGACATCGAGATGATATCGGCTTTCCAGTGCAGAGCGTTCATCAGGCCGGCCAGTATCCAGCTTGCCATCCCTACGCCGATCCCGCCGCCCAGGACTTTGAACGGACGCACCTCTGCTCCCGGAGCTCCGCCCTTGAGCAACGCTCCTCGCGCAGGCCCGGCGAGAACCTTAAAAGGCCTCCCGCCGATGCAGGTGTTACACCAGGTATTGTGGATAAAAGCCATACCTTGTTTACCAGCAAGGTAATAAGGGCTTTCTGGGTCAAGGGTGAAATCATAGAGGAACCCCTTGAAGTCTATCTCCTCAACAGATTTGGGCAATAGGTAAGGGGCTGTTCTGTGAACTTCAGTGTAGAGAGGCCTTTTCAGCTTCAGGTAGGGAATCAACGCCTCGGTCATCCGGGTAAATCCTGCATCTACAGCAGATACTTGGTAACAAACCTTCTTCCCTTTACCAGAAGGTTTCTGTTTTGTAAACCGTCCTCCAAAACCTAGAACACCGAACAGGCTAACGATTTGCTGTGCCAGTTGCCTTGAAGTAGTGCTAACCCTGCATCTAGCACGATCAGGGTCGAAATGACCATCACCATCTATGATCCCGGCCAGCACTGCCAGGAGTACATTCGTGGGTTGTTTTAAGAGCCTCTCCGGTATGGTATTCTCTTTCCGTCTTAGACCTAGCGCAATGAACTCTCTTTTCAATCCTGATACCTCAATGCTTCTACTCTTCTTGCGTTTTTTGGGAGTCCAAGCACAATAATGATAGCCGAGCTGCTTCAGATATGTCTCAATAGCAGGCCCTTCGTCATGGTGTAGAGAAAGGTTCACGGCACTGTGATGGAAACAGCCCTCAGCTATGAACAGCCCTGCCAAGTAGGCCAGATCTGTATTCACAGTCTGTACGAAAGGCAGATTGATGATCTGCTCATTCGTAGCCAGACCGTAATTTCTATGGGACTGAATCAGGTCAGAAGCTCTCACATCCCTGTATCTTTTGCACCGTGGCTCATAGATTTTGAATGGATGCCACGGAGTTGTCACAAATTCAGATGTCCCGGCTTTCACTTTTATCAATTTGCCGTCGAAAGGAATCTTGTGTACAGCCAAGACCCTTACAGGTTTTCTGAAGCCGATCGTCCATGTGGGATCTACGGGTATTTTGGTAAATCCCAGTTCACTCTGGACCTCTGGAACCTTCAAATTCTCATAGAGGTCTTGGAATCGCACAAGGCCACAGAACGTAGTATAGACAAAGGCTTCTCCCTCAATGCAACCATGGCCGACCTCATCGAACATGAAAGGCTGGCCGGGTACCGATGATTTACCATGTCCGAAGTATCCCTGGACCGCGAAATCCAAGGCTGTACCGGTATCGAGTACTGCAACTTTTACACCTTTGCCGGTGATGCCGTCCGCGGCAGCTACATCCGCTCCCACCATCTGCCCACTCACCGATGTCGGGATCCTCTCGTGCGAGGAATCCATGGTACTCCGGGCAAAGGCCACAGCCTTTGGCGGCCCCGTGATGGGGTTGGAGAGGAAGAGATTGATGAACTTGGAAAACTTCTGATCTACCGGCATGGTGATGCGGATGGCCCGTATCTGCTCCGGTTTCACATTGACCACGTAAGGCACAGCTCCTATCGCCGCTACCTGGTTAGGCTGGATATCCACCTTCACAAAATTGAAATCGAGAGGGGCAGGGATTATACCCATCTTGGTCAGAGAAATGTTGACCTCGGCAAGATGAATAGGGTCTACCTGGACAAGGTATTTAGCCATCTCTACCTCACTCTGTAGGGATATTCAAAGCACCCTCAATACGTCCCAACCTGGTCGAGATATCCTGCAGGGGCTCTGCCAGTTCCTTCTGAGTCACGCAATTCGAAAGGTGAGCGGTTATCCGTGTATCTGTCACGGCTATTGCCCCCTTGATTTCGGCCAGATCCTTTATCATCCGGCCACCTATTTCCACTAAGCTCTTGTCCACTTCCGCCTTGTGATTTTCATGCGCTCTCCACAGTTTATCGAGAGAATCACCCTGGTCCTTCTGTACCTTCCCCTGGGCCTTCTGCGTATCCGTAATCTCCTGATACCGTCTCCCGAATGTCCATGCCGTGGTCAGGGCGCCGGCAGCGACTCCTCCTACGCTCGAGATCGTATACCACAATGCGTTTAAGTCCATATCTCATCAACTTCACACCCACCCCCAGGCCTCACCCACAGGTTGACGGCCTCCTTTTATAAGCTACCTCTTGCCCCTTGCGTGGCTACTGACTGAGTGAGATGCGTTGTGGTGAAGGCACTCATTCCCGGCACCGCCGTCCGCAAACCTTCAGGCACCGACTCTATCAGCTCGGGCGCGGCCTCTGATACCTCAGGAATCTCAGGGACTTGTTCCACTGCCGCAGCAACTTTTGCTCGTACTTCGGAAATATCATTGATCATACCCGGGGTCGGCAACCGCTTTTTCGGCATCTTCTGGATATCGGTTATCATGCTACTCTTTCCAACGGTAGGCAGATCAGGAAGCTGACCGGCCACCCGGAGCAGTAATGGGGACACTCGAGGAAGAGCGGTGCCCTGCTCAACTTTTGAAATCTGAGAGGCAAATGTCTTTAACGGATTCATCTCATCCCCCTAGAGTTTAGGTATCCTGGCCAATATGGGAGCCACCTTATTGATCTCAGTTTCAAGTTTTGACACTCTCGCCTTCAGGTCACTCACCGTACTCTCATCAGCTGTCAATTTGTCCTGGAGCGTAGCAAGGTTCTGGTTCGCGGCAGCCAGGGCCGCGTTCGCTTTATCCGTAGAAGCCTGGTTGGCATCGTCGATTCTCTTGTTCAGTGCTGCCGTAGTCAGAGGGAATTTATTTTCGAGGTCACCAATCCTGCCATCTGAGCTATCTATCTTCGCTGCCAGTTTGGCATCAAGATCACTGATGTTCTGGTTGGCAGCCGCCAGAGCCGCGTTTGCCTTCTCTGTGGCATCAGCACTAGCAGTATTAATTGCTCGACCTGCCTGACCATCAGCATAATTAGTCCACAAGGGCCTTTCGGCAACAGCAGTGCTCTCAATCTGTGCTTTTATGTTGGCCCAGTCATCTCCAGTCCTGTTCTTGATATTATCTAGTCGAGTAGTGACTGCGGAGATGTTCTGGTTCGCAGCAGCTAGCGCCTGATTGGCCTTCAATGTGGCCCAATCCGAGGCAATGGACACTACGCCCTGGTAGTCATCTCCGACTCTGTTCTTGAGGTCATCCAGCCTCTTGACTGCAGCAGCTGCTTTAGCCTGTGCATCAACTATTTTAGCCTGCGAATCCTGGGCCCATTGCAGAAGATTATTGAGTTTCTCATCAACTGCCCCCGCAACATTATCGTAAGAGATACTGAAGTCATTCAGCCTGTTCGCTGCCGTTAGGAGCGCATCAGCCACGTCATACAGGGCTGTATCGATGTCGTTGGCCGGGCCACCCAGAGAGGATATAACATTGGGCCAATGCCCGAGCTGTGCATAAATACTGTCTGCGACAGCCTTTACTTTTAGTCCAGCCTCCCCTATTTGGTCTTTGACATTGAGAATGTCTTGCATCTACTTCCTTCTGATCGTCTGCAATACCGCTATGGAACTCAAGGGGCTTTTCTTATCCCACCCCATGAAAGTCTTGAATTCCTCCGGGGTGAGCGAATCATTGATCTGTCCCAGGTACGTATCGCCGACACGCTGACCGATAATAGGCCCGATCACAGGGATGAATTCGAGCAGGTCCGCTGCGTCCCGGCCTATGGAAGCCTTTAACGCGTCTGTGTGACCCGGAGTCATTTCAGGGGCCTTGAGCTGAGGCAGGCGCAATTCGGGCAATTTTACTTTCCCGAATGGCGTTCCTATCACGGCCTCCGGAAGATACGGCGCTTTGTCCATAACAGTATTGATAGCCCTGATAGGTGGGGACTTATCAAGTTTCTCAGAGACCCTCAGCACTGCCCGCCCTACGGTGCTCTCAAACGGGAGTTTGCTCGGTATCGGAGGGGGTGGTATCCGTATCGCACCCATCTTCCCCCCTACTTGGGTATTACGTCCGAGATCCGGGGCAGGAATTTGGGAAGCACAGACTCAACAGACTGGAAAATCTTGGGAACGCCGGGGATAGCGGGGAGTTTCGTCATCATTCGGACCAAACCCTGGGGCATAACAACCTGCGCAGCCATAACAACACCTCCTGCACCGTTTTCTCCAAAAAGAGATGCCGAACCCAAAAAAGGTAACTCAAAACTAACGGAATCGGAGAAAC
>Ga0187882_1000625_pt1 | contig 38608 bp, 38 predicted proteins | sample June2016WEW_19_1_3_FD_132991 | JGI IMG/M metagenome (GOLD analysis project Ga0187882, IMG submission 132991) | Peatland microbial communities from SPRUCE experiment site at the Marcell Experimental Forest, Minnesota, USA - June2016WEW_19_150 | ecosystem: Environmental > Terrestrial > Soil >... | reverse complement strand
CGGAGTCCTAATAGAGATGCTCCTAGGCACACCTGGCGTCGTCGACCCGCTGTCAGACTCGCAGATCACTGTCTACACATGCTACTTCAACCTCAGTGAGGCAGAGTACGTACTGTGCAGGTTGCTTGGCCGGACGCAGGCGAGATCGAAGGTCGACAAGCTCGTGCGCTCTAACTACATCAACCTCACTGACGTAGCGGAGTTGTACGCCATTGCTGCTGAGATCAGGTTCGAGAGGGCGCTAGCCCTTGGTCAGTGCTATACCATAGCGAACGCCAGGGTGACAGGTTCAATGGCGTTCTTCGCGTTTCAAGAAGAGGAGCTGAAGAGGGAGATGGAGAGGAAACCATTTGATGTGGAGATAGGATTCCTCGGAGGCGTTCCGAGAACGGGAAGCCCATCGTAATTCCTCATGTCCCGAAAATACACCCAGGCCAAGCCTGGATCGTTCCCATTGTTTGCGGTGCAATATTGCAGGAGCTTGCTAGCTTGTGCTCTGAGTCATCCTCAGCGTTCTTTCTGCACAGTTAGACGACCCAGGATTCTCTCCGCCTCAGTCTCGACGTTAGCTGCTTGCAGATTGGTTTGTGATCATTGTGGAAGCATGAATCTCCCGACTTCAGTCGCGGAGAGAGTCAAGCTTTCGTGCATTCCCTCGACCCTAACGTATCTCCAATTCAAGTCTATTCTCTAGACGGAACGTGTGCAGTGGCGATTCGAAAAGGAACCTTATGAGAAAATAACGATGAAACGGTGACGATCGTGGCCTGTGACAGACCGACCTTGGCCTGTCGAATGCGTCTTGGTGTCCGCATCCGATAACGTCTATCCGGAGGGGGTTCGCTCGGAATCCAGTTGTGCAGTCAGAACGCTCGCAACAGAGCATTTCAGTCTGGTCTGAGTTTACGCCGTCTCGTTGGCCTTCACTGCATCTAGCCAAAGGCGCCTTCAATGTACGCTTTCGTCCTCGGGTCGTTGGGCTCGGTGAAGATGGTTTCGGTTGGGCCTTGCTCTATCAACTCACCCAAATAGAGAAAGACGACATAGTCAGCGAGCCTTCTTGCCTGGCGGAGAGTGTGGGTCACGAAGACTATCGTATAGTCCTGTTTGAGCGCGAAAAGCTGCCTCTCTATATGGCCTGCTGATATCGGATCCAGAGCCGACGTGGGCTCGTCGCACAGAAGGATCTCAGGTCGGACCGCAAGGGCCCTCGCTAAGCAGAGTCTCTGCTGTTGCCCTGCAGAGAGTTTTGAAGCAGGTTCCGTAAGCCGATTCTTTACTTCGTTCCACAGGCTTGCGACTTGCAGGCAGCGTTCAACTGTCTGATCCAGTTCTTTCCTATTGTTCGTTCCATGAATTCTTGGGCCGTACGCCACGTTATCATAGATCGACATAGGTAGAGGATTCGGTGTCTGCGCTATGAGGCCCATTCTCTTCCTGATGTCGAGAACGTCCACTTGCTTGTCGAAGATATCGATTCCATCGAATAGTACTCTTCCAGTGACTTCCGCATTGTCTGTGAGGTCTATGAGTCTGTCAAGGCACTTCAGAAGAGTTGTCTTTCCGCAGCCTGAGGGGCCTATTATGCATGTGATCTGTTTCTCAGGAATGTCCACCGTAATGTCCTTCAGTGTATGATGGCCGTCGTAGGAGACGTTCAGTTTCTGAACGCTAATGTGTGTCTTGGACAGGCGTTCCACCTTCACTTGATCACGTATGCCGTGGCTTTCCTCGTCAGGAGCCTAGACGCAACGCTCAACGACAAAACCATAACGAGCAGTATGAACGCGGACGCGTAGGCTCTCTGCTGAACCGCGGGAAACGGAGTCGCAAGTTGAAAGAACACCGCCAGCGGCAATGATGCAACAGGGTCAAACAGTGAACGCGGAATACTGTCAGTGTAGCCCGCCGTGAAAAGCACTGATGCAGCGTCACCAATGGCTCTGCCAACTGCCAAGAGCACACCCATGGTAATCCCAGGCAAAGCTTGCCTAGCTACTACGTTAAGGGCGGTTTCAAGCTTCGTAGCTCCCAGAGCGTATGATGACTCCTTCAGTTTAAGCGGAATCATCCTCATCACTTCATCCATCGCTCTGATCATTATCGGGAGTTCCAGCATTCCAAGCGCCATTATCCCTCCCAGCAGTGACGCTCTAATGCCAAAGTAGACCATGATCGTGAATCCGAAAACGCCATAGATTATGGATGGAACACTCCATAAGACATCTAAGGAATGCCGAGCGAAACTCGCTAACTTGGACCGGGAAGCATACTCGTTCAGATAGAGCGCGGTTGGAAGACTGATAACAAGTGCGATAGCCGTTGCGCCAGAAACCAAGTACGCCGACCCAACGATAGCGTTCAGTATTCCCCCTGCCCCTCCCAAGTAGTACCCACCCGTCGAGCTTTGCGTTAGCATAGACACACTTAGAGCGGGGGCCCCTCTGACGAGTATCACCACAAGCACAGAGACTAGGCTCCCTAGGACAACGATTACAGACAGGATCATCAATGCTCGGAAGAACGCCTCTTCGAGTCTTCGCTTATCCAACCGCGTACCTCCTCTTGATCCCCACCAGCAGCACAGCTGCCACAATGCTGAAAGCGAGGACGATGAGAAGCAACAACAAAGCCGCAAGCATGAATGCCGATTCATACGACGGTATCGACATCATCTCACCGTAGTTGTTAGCGATCAGTGCAGGTATCGGATATGCCGGGTCAAAGATTGAGGCAGGTACCTTTGCTACGTTCCCCACGACCATGAGCACTGCTATCGTTTCTCCGAACGCTCGACCAAAACCAAGGATTACAGCGGCGATGATGCCTGGAAAAGCAGATCGAATGACTGCGTGCTTCACCGTCTGCCATCTCGTCGCACCGAGAGCCATTGATGCTTCTCGAATTGGTCGAGGGACAGCTCTGATCACTTCTTCCGAGACAGAGATCGTTATCGGCGTAACCATTACGGCGAGTACTATGCCCCCGGCGAGGACAGTGTAGCCAGTCGTTGTTACTCCTAACAAAGGGGCCACTTGATTTCTTATCAAGGGCACTATGAGCAGCAGAGCCCACAGCCCATAAACGACTGAAGGTATCCCCGCAAGCAAGTCGACCATGGGCTTAATGATGCTTCGAACCCTAGCCGGCGCATACTCGGCCAAATAGATGGACATGAGCAGAGAGGGCGCTGTGGATATCGCCATAGCTAGACCGGTCACCCACAGTGTTCCGACGATATAGGGATAGAATCCGAATTCATTCTGCGAGGGATGCCATGAGCTCGAAAGAAGCAGTTCACTCAGTGAATGAGTTGTCAGTATCAGCGTGGATTTCTGGAGAAGAACGAGGGCGATTGCGATGACAACTAGGCTTGAAAGAATTGTGGCGGAGAGCATGAGCTTGCTTGCTACACGGTCTTCCAGCTTTCTCGTGCTCAAGACATTCCCCTTGATGGGAATGTCAGCTCTCCAGTTTGGTCAGCTGCTCGTTGATGACATCCGCGGGAAGTGGGACATATCCTGCTTCTTGAACGAACTTCTGTCCGTCTGTCAGGATCCATTTCACGAAATCCTTGGTTATGCCTGTGAACTTGGTTTTTGTGACAAGGTTCTCGACCCTAGCAGGCGGGGTTGGGTAGATTCCGCTGAGTATTGCTTGACCGATCTGACCCATGCTCTTGTAGAAGTCTTCATCGGGATCGATTCGCCCGTTCCTGTTAATGTCGATGGGGACTACAGATATTCCGTCCGCTTGCGCTTTTGTATTCATGTCATAAGCGTAGGCAATGTTACTGTATACTATTCCTAGACGATCATTCTTGATGGCTTCGACTACGCCGGGGTCGCCGTAGACGCCGACTCCTTTAAGGTCATTTTGCGTCTTGCCTAGGTACTTGGCCCAAGTGTCTCCGGCGCCACATGCGTCTGATCTTGTGTACACGTTTATTTGGTCTGCCACGTCGGATCTGCCTACGACTTGGCCCCAGGTGGTCACATTTCCGGCGACGAAGATATTGTAGAACGTCTGTCTCGTGATGCCCTTTGCTAGGATGTCGTTAATGACGGGATTGTTAGCGTTTACGATAGCAACTACGGCGTCTTTGGTTACTACAACATAGAACGCCCCTTTCGCGATTTCCTCTGGGGCGATATCTCTGGAGACCATGCCTATGTCCACAAGCCCGGAGAGAGCATCAGTCATCCCTTTACCCGCGCCGCCAGCGGATACCTCAATCTTCACCTTCGGGTGGAGCTTCTGATACTCCTCCGCCCACTTCACCATCATCGGGTAGAGGGCAAAGGCTCCTGAGACTCTTATCGTGCCTTGAGGTTCAGGTCCGGCGCTGAGGTAGTTGTAGGCAACAATTGAGGCTATGATGAGGACTGCAACGATTACTATGAGCTTCTTGTTCATTTCGAACACCTTGGTCGTGCGGAGTTCTTGGGCACGGGATGGCTTGTAAACCGTGTGGAGTCAATGACTAGAACATCACAAATAAGTGTTACGTCAATGATAATAAGAGACAGGCGGGTATTGCACAGAACGATCGCCTTGCCGAAGAAGCGCCGAGATACCAGTTCCGCAAGACGCGACTATGTCACGCTCAGCATCCCTCGAGAACTGTACGAGAAGGCTGAGAACGTGATCAAGGGAACGGGTTTCCGAAGCGTGACCGAGTACACGATCTTCGTCCTGCGGGAATCGCTTCTGCTCAAAGCTGGGGAGTCGGTTAGGGATCGGCTTAAGGCGCTCGGATACATTGACTGAGGAGGCCAGATTGATAATGGAGAAACGTAAGACGATCGAGATTCCTGAAACGCTCTATGATCGAGTCAACGCGAAGATCAAGGGAACAGGGTTCGCTTCTGTTGGAGATTACGTGGCGCACGTGATCAGGGAGCGCCTGGCGGTCGAGGAGAACTCGAAGCCATCGGGCTACACGAAAGAAGAGGAAGAGAAAGTTAAGCAGCGCCTGAGAGCCCTCGGCTATCTGTAGATTGAGAAAGGCGCATGCTTGATGCTACCACCACACGGCGGCAAACTCGTCGACAGAATACTCCCAGCCGAGCGACAGGAACAGGCGCTTGAAGAAGCAAGCAAGCTTCCTCAGCTGCACGTCAGCGACGATCTTGCGAAGGACATCGAGAACATCGCGTTCGGAGCATTCAGCCCGCTAGAAGGCTTTCTCTGCAAGAATGAATACGAGTCGGTACTGCACGAGAAACGACTCACCAACGACCTCCCGTGGACGCTCCCTATCGTGCTGGACGCGTCAAAGGAGGATCTGAAGAATGTGAAGGCAGGCGACACCGTAGCGATCCTCGATCCTCTAAGGGAACCCGTCGCGTTACTGGACGTCGAAGAGATCTTTCCCTACAAGAAGGAGGAGCTCGCCCAAGAGGTCTTCGGCACAACCGACCTAGCGCATCCAGGCGTCGCAAAGACCTACGCGATGAAGGACCGCCTCATCGGCGGCAAGATATCGCTCATCCGCATGTCCTTTGACGAATTCCAGAAGTATCGCCTAAGCCCAATTGAGACCCGAGTCCTCTTCAAAGAGAAAGGCTGGCGAACAATTGTCGGCTTCCAGACACGTAACATTCCACACATAGGTCATGAATACGTGCAGAAGACGGCGCTAACCTTCGTGGATGGCTTGTTCATCAATCCAGTGATCGGGAAGAAGAAGAGTGGGGACTTCAAGGACGAGGTCATACTCGCAGCCTACGAGGCGCTGCTCCGCCACTACTACTTGCGGGATCGGACAGTGATGGCTGTGCTTCGCACGGAGATGAGGTATGCCGGGCCCAGAGAGGCGATCTTTCACGCGATCGTAAGGAAGAACTTTGGTTGCACACACTTCGTCGTCGGCAGAGACCACGCAGGCGTCGGCAAATACTATCCACCGTACGCGGCGCAGGAGATCTTTGACGAATTCCCCGACCTGGGAATCGTACCGTTGCCTTTCAAATCGTTCTTCTACTGTCGTAAATGCGAGAGCGTCGTTAACGAGAAGATTTGTCCTCACGATTCAACACAACGGGTCGATTTCAGCGGAACTGATCTCCGTGCCAAGTTGATCAAAGGGGAGCCGCCTCCAAAGGAGTTGGTCAGGCCAGAGGTGGCTGAAGTCTTGCTGAGGTCGAAGGATCCGTTCGTGGAGTGAACACGCATGGGCAAGAGGAAACTTATGATAATGGGATTGGACTCCGCCCCACCAGAGCTTGTTCTCGAAAAGTTTCGCGACGAACTACCGAACATACGCGGGCTGATGGAACGTGGCGTCTACGCTCGGATGCGTAGCTCTGATCCACCGATAACGATTCCCGCCTGGATGGTCATGGTGACGAGCAGGAATCCTGGGAGCTTAGGCCTGTATGGGTTTAGGCACCGGAAGGGTTACTCATACACAGACGGCTGGATTGCGAACTCCCTGTCGGTGAAAGCGGAGAAGATCTGGGACGTTCTCGCACGAGCTGGCATGAGGGTGTGCGTGGTCGGAGTTCCACCAAGTTACCCGCCAACGAGGGTGAACGGGGAATTGATCTCATGCTTCATCACCCCCGACGCGAACCGAGAATATACACACCCGCCCGAACTGAAGCGGGAGATCGAAGCGCTCGTCGGGCCATACCCATTTGATGTGGAATTCAGAACCGACCAACGCGATCAACTACTCAAAGACCTTCATCAAATGACCGACACCCACTTCCGAGTCATAGAGCACCTAATGACGACTCGGCCCTGGGATTTCTTCATGTTCGTAGACATCGGATTGGACAGGATGCATCACGCGTTCTGGAAGTACTATGACAAGAACCATCCGAAGTACGTGCCCGACAACCAATACGAGAACGCCATGCTCGACTACTACAAACGCCTCGACGAGCATGTGGGACGGTTACTGAAGAAGCTTGACGACGACACGATCGTGGTCGTTGTTTCCGATCATGGCGTCAAGGGCATGCGAGGCGCCTTTTGCGTCAACGAGTGGCTGATCCGCGAAGGCTACTTGGTCCTGAAAGAGAGGCCACAAAGCGTGGTGGAGTTGGAGAAGGCTGCGATTGACTGGAGCCGAACGAAAGCGTGGGCATGGGGAGGCTACTACGCGAGAGTATTCTTCAACGTGAAGGGCCGGGAAACCCAAGGCATAATCGAGCCAGCCGAGTTCGAGAACGAGCGCGACAAACTCGCTAAGCGGCTCGAAGAGATCAAGGACCCGTCAGGTCGAAGAATGGAGACACGCGCCTACAAGCCCGAAGCCCTATATCCAGTCAGCGTCGGTGACCGACCAGACCTCATGGTCTACTTCGACGACCTCTACTGGCGATCCGCAGGAACACTCGGCCACAGCGACATCTACCTATCAGAGAACGACACAGGCCCAGACGACGCCGTCCACAGCCAATATGGCACCTTCATCCTACACGATAGTAAGCTCAAGCAGAGAGGTCAGATCGCGGACATTGACATTCTCGATATTGCACCGACCCTGCTCGATAGAATGAGAATCACGATTCCCTCCTCCATGGAAGGAAAGCCGATGCAGCTGAGTTGATGGAAAATGAGAGAAGGATTCGTGGTGTGGCTAACAGGACTGCCTGGTTCCGGGAAGACGACGATAGCGCGAGAGCTTGAACCCGAACTGAAGAAACGTGGCCTGTGTGTTGAGGTGCTTGACGGCGATGAGATTCGTCAGAACCTGAGCAAGGGGCTCGGCTTCAGCCGAGAAGACCGCGAAACACACCTCAAACGCGTAACATACGTCGCTAAGCTGCTCTCAAGAAACGGTGTCGCAGTGATTGCAGCGTTCATTTCCCCATATCGAAACATACGCGAGTACGCGCGGAAGGAGACGACGAACTTCATCGAAGTCTACGTGAAGTGCTCGGTTGAGGCTTGTGCTAAGCGTGATCCGAAGGGACTGTACAAGAAGGCCTCCAGCGGCCAGATCAAGGATCTTACGGGCCCGCAGGATCTGTACGAGGAACCATTGCAGCCGGATCTGGTGGTCGATACGGAGAAGCTTGACTTGCGTGAAAGCGTCGACACGATATTGGCTAAGCTCGAAGAGCTTGGAGTCACTCGCGCGTAGCACCAACCGAGTTTACGGGCATTCCGCCAGGGCCAAATCGATGCCAACAACTGGAAATCAGAAGCATTCTCTTGAGGGCAAGACCTTGCACGTGCGTTGTGTTCTCTTCGATCTTGACGGAACACTGTACGACTCTCCCGAATACAGCGATCGCTTGGAAACAGAGATACTGAGATTCGTATCAGAGAAGCTCGAGCTCGGCGGAAGTGAGACGAAAGAGCTCCTCAATCAGAGAAGAAAGCAGCTGGGCACGCTTACCCGAGCAATTCAGAGCCTCGGAATAGATCGCAACGCATTCTTCCAAGCACTAACGGATCGAATCTCGCCAAGCCTCTACATCTCAAGAGATTCTGAGGTTCAGGAGACGATCAGGGCGCTCAGAGAACAGGGGTTCAAGACAGGGCTGGTTTCGAACAGCGGCCGCCCATTGGTGCTAAAGATACTGGATGCCATCGGTCTTGATAGGAGCTTGTTTGATGTCATAATCACTAGTACAGAGGCTGAGCCGAAGCCTTCGCCTCAACCCTTCCAACTAGCCGCAGAGAAGCTTGCCTGTGCCGTGGAGGAGATTGTGTACGTGGGCGATAGGGAGGAAGCAGAGATCCAGCCAGCTAAACACTTCGGACTCAAGACGATTCTAGTCAGCAGAAGCGGAGCCGTACAGAACGTGTCCGCTGACATCGTGATTCGGAGCGTGTCTGAAGTGCTCAATCTGCTGGAGATGGGATGAAGCGAGAGTTCCGAGCAGTGCATGGTTGACTAGCGTCAGTGTAACTTGGTGGGGAGCATCCAGGGTTATCATCTAGAAATATTGCGACAATCATCTAGTTAACAACATCAAAACTGGTTTAATTATGAAATGGCAGTCACTAGCATCTATTTCGGGTGCACACCACGCCTCAGAACATAATCTCGCCGAGGGGCCGGTTGAGCGTATTGTTTCCGAACAGTGGTACCTCGCTTACCCACCCCTCATTGGTGCGGTTTTGGCGTATGAGCATCAGAAATCGAAGCTGGGGAAGACTGAGTACTGCCGAGCGGGGGCTCTACCGATGCGCTCTATGGGTCGCCAAAGCCAGAGGCAACATCACCAACACGAGACTGATGGTGCAGGTCATACGGATCGCGCTGAAGCTTCTCAAGAACTTCCAGAACCGCATCCTCAAGGCCGGCAGCGCTAGGGCTGCAATGATGTTTGAAGGGTACGCACGTCCGGGAGGGGTGTTCAGCTGGGCTCCACAAATGCGTGAATGGTTGCTTGACCGCAAGTACATCGTGTACCTTGGCGTAGTGGAGGTGAACGCGTAGGATGAACAAAGATCAAGGAATCGGCACCGTAATCCTCGTCGCCAGCATAATTGGAGTCATCGTTTACGCGTGGCTCCTCTTCACCTATGCGATCATAGTCCTACAGGTTACGGCGTTTGTCGCGATTGCAGCAGTGCTAGTCATATTGGCTTGGATAGGATGGACGATGGCAACTACGCCCCCACCCGCACCACTCGAACCTGAGGCGCACGTGACAGCTACGGAAAGTACGGAAGTGAGCTAGTGACGCAGACAACCCGGACGGGCACAATGGCGAAGCCGCACGTAGAGTCGATAAGCGTGAAAGTCTGTGATCGCGCGGGTTGTCAGGGGGATGAGCAGGGCTGTGATGTGTCGAACTGTGAGAACCCTCGTTGGCTGAGATTGTCCCACAATGAGTTTGTCAGTATGTTTGGGAGATGCCCACAACATTGCAACTATGCCACAGAGAGATTGGCACACCTTGCAGCTCGACAACAACACAATGAACTGAGGAGTTCGCCGCGCACACCAGAATGAGTCGGCTTCTCATGATTACCGATCAATCAATCCGCGCAACGGAGACAACGAGGATATCTCTAGCGCAGCCTATCTTCGACGAGGAGATGAAAGAGGCAGCGATTCAGGCTTTTCAAAACGAGCGTTTCGTCGGGGGAGAAAGCGTCCACAAGTTCGAGGAGGAGTTGGGTTTGGAAGGATACGCGATGAGCAGACTACTCGCGAAGCTGGAACTTCATCGCCACATTATCCGGCGACGCGAGGGAACCGACAAGATCGTCAGCTTGCGAAACGAGAGGTAGAATTCTTAGCGACGTTTCTGGCATGTGTTGATTCGCAGGATGGAGTTATGGCGCTAGAGGATTAGGATAGTTGTGAGGATCTGTCAGGAGAGGAAACAGTGCGCGGAATGCTCCGTTCACAATCGCCAAGAACAGTAATGCAATAGCTAAGCCGACAACGACTCTAGCGCTGCGTGACTGGCCCACTCTACCATCCAGAGCTGATTTCAGGTGGAGCAAGCCAATGGCGGCCGGGATCTGAAAGGGTGTCAGGAACATGGCGCGGAATATCTGCGTCTCACCACGGTTCACATTAAGTGGATTGTATCCCATGGGCGCGGCCAGCACGTTGGTCGCGCACGCTGCCACGATCCAAGCGAGGACAATCCAGGACAGTCTGTCGCGCCTACGAGCAAGCACAACGACCCCCAGAACCGAAAGCCCCAGTAGAACTGGGTTTAGAAACTGGCTCCAGATCTGTGAGAAGAACACGAGGATCTCCCAGCTGCCTAACCCAAAGTACTTGCTCCCCAGAGACTTCTGCACTAGCGTGAATGCCTCAACCACTCTCCAGCCCTGCGTTCTCATGAGGGCGAACAAGCTTAGCGCCAAACCCGCAACGTTAAGTAAAATTACGAGCAGGACTGGGGCGACCTCGCGAAGATATCTGCCTGGTCGAACAATCAGCACGATTACGCAATAAGCGATCAATCCGACGATCATCGCGAGCCAGGTCCATGGATGAATGAAAAGAACAACGAGAGATCCGACTGTAAGACCGATTATGGAGGTAAGTTGTCGGCGACGGCTGTGACTTCCAATTGCAAGAAATATCAGCGACATGATCCAAACAATCAGGGCGATCCATTCTGCGATCGTTCCGGTGTACATGCCACCAGTCGTAGATACTGCGACTGCGGACACCATTGCACTCAAACAGGCCAGTAACTTGCTTCGCGAAGCGGTAAAGACTAACACGAAGATTGTCAGACCGAACGCTAGGATGAGGCCGATGTAAGCGAAACGAAGGAACGGTTCAACTCCCAGCCCCGTAAGTTTGCTAGCGACTGCAATTCCTAGGACAACTAGAGGGTGGCGTTCTTTCGCGGCGGCGACTGACCAAGAAGTCGACGAGACGACTCTCTCTGCCGGTAGCGCGTACCTCCAGTAGATGTCCGTTCCAACCAGTGGATAGGCTGGATCGCGGAAGTACGGGTAGTAACCAAGGAAGGCTGCCAACAAGACGAAACAGCCCATGACAACGACCCAGATTCTGCTCTCAGCCGGGTTGGCGGCCTTTCCAGGCCCGTTGGAGCCCGCTACCGGTTTTGGTTTCCACGGTATCTTGGTCAATAGTGGTGCCCAGATCCAAGAGAAGAGAAATGCGGCATACAGGAATGGAATGAGTGGAAAAGCGGTATACCACAACTGCAGTTCGAGCAACTCCCAAGACTTACCCACACCAATGCCTGGCCGAAACGCCGACAAAACATAGTACAGCAAAGATCCCAACTCAGCGGGAAGAACCAACAGCGACAACACCAGTAAGAAGACAATCGCGAAGTATCCTCGACTGGGCGAAGTTGTCGCCTTGGTTCCTGCAAGTCCGCCGAGAACGCAGCCGGTCAAGGTTGCCAGAGCCCCCACTGTCGCGAGCTGCAGCCAGACCACGCCGACCATCCCAAGAGCCCCTATAGCGATTCCGGACCAAAGAGAAAGAATCGAAAGCCAGAGCGAGACAGATGCCCGTCGGGTTCCCACCGCGATCAGGACGACGGCTAGCGCGGAAGATACAAGCCACGTGATCGGGTCGAGATCCCGGCTAACGTAGATCAGGAAGACGGTCCGCTCATAGTACAGATAGAATGGAATCCGCAAACCGTTGATCAAGATGATCCAGCTGAAGAACATGGCTACGGCCATCACTGCGGGCACAGAAATGGCGAGCAGAACCTCGAGCGAAGAGCCCCGTGTTGGGACGGTCGTCGTCATGCTGTCTCGAGCAGTCATGGGAACAGCCAAGGCAGTGATATGCGGGCAGCCGATTTGAACTTGCTAGTGTGCTGTGGTTCTCCAAAACCGAGACTCGTTGTTCTAGAATAATCGGGTGGAAGTTTACGCTAGGCACATTAGCTGATGAGCGCATTCATACTTCGAAGGATGTTGAGAGTCAGACTCCTGCCAATCGTCTTGTTCATCATGCTGTTGATGTTCCTAACGCCAGTTCGACCTGGCGAGACTGCTGCGTCACCAGGCCCATGTGATGATGCTGGGGGTGGCGACCTCATGGTCGCGTATGTCTCCGCTACGCCAAGTACCCTTCATGTTGGCGATAAACTCGCGGTCAGCTTTCGCGTTTTAGAGGAATTCAAGAACTATGGTCAGTGCGTCAAGCACTGTGAGATGGTCAGGAAGGCCTGTTTTGACAAGAACGGTAACGGCAACAAGCAGTGCCTTGCCGACGCGGAAGCATGCAAGGATGGATGCGGTGGAGCTTACGCTCCTCCAAAACCAGAAGGAGCGAAAGGAATAGGCACAGCGACATTTCTACTGACCTCGGTCTCGACTAGGCAAACCAAGGAGTACCCTGACACCCCTGTAACTCCAAGCTCGTTTGACGGCGAATATCGTGCAGAGATCCAGATCACTCCAGACTCGCCAACTGGTCAAGTCTTGGTCTATGTCAAGGCAGGAAGCCTACAAGCGTCTATCTATAGTATTGTGGTGACTGGGCCCCCGATCGATACAAGCTCCGTGGAGACTGAGGACACGAGCGGTATCTCAGTAGTCCAAATCTACGAGTCACACTCCATTCCAGCGAACAGTCCCTCAGTCGCTCAAATCGAGTCGCAATCCGCTCCGACGAGACCAATCGGGCAACTCACACTAGTCGCTCTAGGGCTCCTCGCTGTTCTCCTTCTGCCCATCTACTTTGTCGTCCGTCGCAGACCAGAATAAGCTAGTCGCCTAGAAGGAGGAGTCCACTGACTTTGAGGATTCCCGTTGCTTGAAGCTAATCAGCATCCCATACACACGACGATGATTTCATAGGGTCCCACCTATGAAAAGCCTGGTTCTTCGTGTGGTTCTCGGGTGGCTCTTCCACTTGGCGTTCAAGCCGCATTGACTATTCTTTCGAATCGCTTATGCGTTTTGTTCTGTTCTTGGCTTCATCTTCATCGTTTATGGTTGGCTTGAACGCGGCACTCACCTATTCGCGCGCTTTGGCGCATTCAATGAGCCGCTCTGGAAGGTTGCCCATTCACACACCCGGCCGCTACTTGGGTCAGGGTCACTTCGGGCGTACCAACCACGAGAAATGACTCATACTGGAACTTGAGGCTTTTCATCCTTTCATACACGCAACGATGAAACAGACACTCAAGGCTCCGCGCCTGAACCACAGCCTACGCGGTTTGAACAACATTAGGAAGGTCTCGACCTCCGTCTTTCTCTTGTGATACTCGAGCCACGCACAGACTTCAGCTATCGCTAGGCTTGATGTCATAGCCTGCTCGCCGGAGTCGATCCTCTCAAGGATCCTCCGGGCTACGGGCCCGAATTCCGGGTGAGCTGTGATGACGTAGAGGAAGATGTTGGTCTCGATGAACCTCAAGCGATCACTTGCTCAATCGCTTCCTGTTGGCAATGGCCTGGCGTGCATGCTGCTTGGGGTTCCGTTGAACTATCCCCGGCGCAAGTCCCCAGATCGAGTCTGTCGGGTTCCTGACAGGCACAGCGGGCCTAATGATTATCTCTCCTGAGGATTTCTAACCGAATTCACCGTGATTTCACTCCGCAATCATTATGGGGAGGGGGGGTGGTCTTTCCCGGCTCTTCCTGAATAGCGGTGCAGTATTGCAACAATCCGAACGTTGCCCCTCAAGAATATAAAAACAGGCCGTAGAAACCGAACACTGATGGCATATCGACCCACCAAGGAACTACAATACTCATTGATGTGAGACCGCTAGCAAGAGACCATGCTGCGGCGATACTTAGAGCGGCCAAGAGAGATGGAACTTATTTCGCACCATCAGAGTGGGTTGCATGAGGATGCATTCTCTGAGAATGATAGTGGGAAATTGATGGGCTGGACGCCACTGGCAAATACAGACACCAAGAGACCCGACGACGACTGCAAGCCTCACGCCCAAGATCGCAGGCCGCAATGATCGTCGATGGTACAGTTTTGAACCGAACAGAGTCACTGTTGGAAACTCTTTTATTGTGTTCTATGGCTAACATGCGTGGGTTTAGATCGATGTCTAAGAGCGTCGTCCTATCTTGCATGTTGATTCTGGCGCTTTCTCTCTCTTTGATATTGCCAGCGTATGCTGCGGGAGTGGTGAACGGTGGCTTTGAGACAGGGGATTTCACTGGATGGACTGCGGCGACCTGTAATGACTACACAGGCATAGTGGGCTCTCCCCAAAATGGGGGAATTCCCCTCTGTGCTCCCACCGCTCACGTCACGGTTGTGACACCTGGCACAGACCCTGATGTTCCAGTGAGCACCGTTCATGATGGAAGCTATGCGGCTAGAATCGGATACACTGAAGACGAATTCAACTCGATTGTGTGTGGTGCGGGGGGGTGTGGGCACCAAGCCCCCTCTGAAATTCTCTGGGAGAGTACAATCACGCAGACAACAACCGTCCCCACCGAAGTTGGGAAAGGGTTCCTGAGCTTCTGGTATGCTATTGGAGCAATGGGTAACCACCCATATGGCACAGCCGCAGGATTTGTAGTTACGGTTATGCTTGGCGGAACCACCGTCTACACTGCGGAAAATAGAGCGTATAATGATCCAACGGAGGCGCCAGGATGGACATGGTGTACCCCTACTACCTGTGTCTGCCCCCCTTTCCTCCCCAACACCGACGGCACCTGTGCGTACTATCCTTGGACTCAGGTTGTAGTAGATCTGACAGCACATGCAGGCGAATCGTTGACAATCACGTTCCTGGTTCATGGCTGCCAGCTAGCTGGACATACTGCATGGGCATACCTCGACAACATACAAATCGCTGAGAATCCAACTGCGCCTCCAGTGCCGGTTGGCGGAGAGCTGCTTCCGACCAATCATCTGGGAGTATTGGCTCCTTGGATTGCACTAGCTGCCTTGGTTGCTCTCGTGGCTGTGACAGTGATCAGCAGGAAGAAACGGCCGACGTGGCCCTAACGTTTTCCTTTCTGAGCAGAGAAGTGCGAGTTAATCGTACTAGCTGAGAAGAACCTCGGCCACCATCCGTTGAGGTTACTCTACTGAAGCAGCGCCTCGAATCGTCCGGCGATTTGATGAGGGCCACAACCAAGGAGAATGCGGGCCCTAGCCTCCCTGTTAGAACACGCGTCCAAAGTTGGTCTAATCGGGAAATAGATCGAGAGAGAATATGCTGAGAAGCGATCAGATCAGCATTACAGAAATGTGCGCCCCATTTTCTAGAAGTCCCTATCAGAAATGGCTTAATTTCTCGCCCCCATTCTGTGCGCAGGAATGCTCATGCAACCACACGGCCACGTCAGTCGCTCAGCAAGCAACTGGCTGAGAACGGTCGCATTGCAAGGCAGCGACTCGCTGACGTACTCTACTCTCAGGCAGCTGAAACGTAGAGGCTTGAGGAACGGTGGATGGGCAAGGCTCGAGATTGCGGAAAAGGGACTTTTCAGATGCGCTCTTTGGATAGCCAAAGCTAGGAACAGGATCACCAACACGAGACTGATGGTGCAGACACTGCGCGTCGCATTGAAACTACTTGAAGGCTTTCAAAGTCGCATCGCAAAAGCCGGAAGAGCCAGAGCCAGGATGATGTTTGAGGAGTACGCGAGACCGGGAGGAGTATTCAGCTGGGCACCCCGAATGCGGGAATGGCTGTATGACCCCAAGTACATTGTGTATCTTGGTGTGTTGGAGGTGAACGCGTAGAATGAACAAGGATCAAGGAATCGGGGCTTTCATCCTCGTTGTCAGCATTGTTGGGGTGATCGTTTACGCGTGGCTCCTCTTCGCATACGCGATTGTGGTTCTGCAGATTACGGCGTTCGTTGCGGTTGCAGCCGTGCTTGTAATCGCGGCTTGGATAGGGTGGACGATGGCAACGACACCGCCGCCCGCTCCTTTGGAGCCTGAAGTCACACCCACAACATCGGAGAAGTTGGAGACCTGATTCACCTGAACGCTACCCAGGGAATCAAGCGGCAGAGGGGGCTATAGTGCAAAGAATGTTAATGATGGAACAGGTAGTCAAAGAAGATGTGAAGGAGGCAGCGACTCAGGTTCTCACAAGAGGTCTTGTCAGGAAAGTTGTAACCCCGAACGGAATAAGATACGAGATCACCGACGCCGGTTGGCAATTCGTCAGAGAATACGAGGAGATCACAGCGGAGCTAGGGGGAGGCGCATCAAGGATGGTGGCAGGCAGCATTGGGGTGCCGACGACGGGGTCGAGCCTCCTTTCAGCATCTCCGCAACAAAGGCCCGAACTGATCGAGTTCTTGAGTGATCCAGCGGGACTTCATCTGCTGTACGAGGTCATCAAGCCTGAGATCGGTGTTGTGGTTCCAACACTGAACGAAGTGAATACCATAGGAAATGTGCTAAAAGAGATACCTAAGCACGTCAAATACCCCTCGAAACTTCTGGTCATTGATGCAAGTGACGACGAGACACCACTGGTTGCCAGGAAATATGGCGCGAAAGTGGTAACGCAACGTGGACAAGGAAAAGGGAACGCCCTGCGTCAGGCTTTCTGTGCTCTCGGCAGCGACATAGTCGTGATGATGGATGGCGACGGCTCCATGCAGGCAGAAGAGATCCCAAGATTCCTAAAGGCAATAGTCTCCGGTGCCGACATGGTAAAAGGTTCGCGCTTTCTCAAGAACGGAGGGTCACATGATCTCAGCTTCATCAGAAAGGTCGGAAACCTGCTATTCGTTACCCTGGTGAACTTGGCTTGGTCTGGAAAATATACGGACCTCTGCTACGGGTTCCTAGCATTCAGAAGGGAGGCTCTCGAAAGGCTGAAACCCTACTTGACATCAACCCAGTTCCAAATTGAGACGGAAATCTGTATCCGAGCCAATAAACTCGGACTGAAAGTAGTCGAGGTCCCCAGCGTAGAACTCAAGAGATCCCACGGGGAATCGAAGTTGTCTGGAATGCGTGCCAGCTTGCAGATCCTACAAGTCATACTGCACGAGTTTGTCTCACGAGCCTGAAGAACCACCTGAACGGCCGCTTCAGGAGACTGTGCCGCACCGTTGCATGAGTTCAACAACCCGATCAAACTCGGCATCGTCGGCCTAGGAAAGATGGGCATACTCCATGCAGGGATCACTAATTCGATCTCTGGCGCAAATGTCACGGCGATTTGTGAGAAAGAGAGTTTCCTGACCATGGCAGCTAAGGCATTCTTGCCCAAGAGAATAGCTGTCTACAAGGACTATCAGAAGATGATGACGGAGGAACAACTTGACGCCGTATTCATTACGACTCCCATCGGAACTCATGCCTCAATAGTAAACGATCTACTCAAGTCGAACACAGCCCTCAGCATATTTGTCGAAAAGCCATTGGCTTCCTCATATGAAGAAGCAAAGGTTGCATGCGAAGCTGCAACGCGCTCACGGGGAGTGCATATGGTTGGCTTCCAGAAACGGTTCTCGCCTGTCTTCCAAAAGGCAAAACAGCTCATCGAGCAGGGGATCATGGGAGATCCAATGTTCTTCAGGGGTTACTGTTACTCCTCTGACGTGCTTCGAGAGGGTTCCGCGTGGCGCTTTCGAAAGAATACCGGTGGTGTGTTGCTCGATTCGGCACCACATCTCTTGGACCTTCTGATCTGGTTCTTTGGCGAACCAACGAGGACTATGGCGATCAAGAAACAGGTCTATTCGAGTGAGGTCGAAGACTATGTTCATGCGGTCATATCATACGACTCAGGGTTACAGGGACATGTCGATGCCTGCTGGAGCGTCTCCAACTTCAGGCTTCCTGAATTCTTGGTAGAAATCTACGGAAGAGACGGAATAATCACGGTGACCGATGACTACATGAAGTTTGCACCTGGAAGGGGAAGCGCCAAAATGGGAGGAGCGCAAACATATCACAGACAATCATTCGAAACCTCGCCGCCATTCTTGCTCGCAGACATCGACTACACAATGGAAGACGTCGCTTTTCTCAATGCAGTACGCACCCGTACTGCGCCGGAACCGAGTTTTCTTCAAGGAGCAAAGGTGAACGCACTGATTGACAAGATTCTTGATAGCACCGAAAAGGGATGAGTTACGATCAAGACGCTGCTAATAGGAGATAATACGTTCATAGGCGTGAGTCATCTATCTCAGGAGCGCGCAAGAGACAGGACGGACAGACTGGACCTGGAATCCATCGTCCAAGTGATCTGCAGCGCCTTGACATCTGGTGCGACGGGCTACACGTTCTCAACTCATCCGACAAACTCGCAGATTCTCGATGCCCTAGGGGCTTCAGGCAAGGTTCCTAGTCAGTTTGACTTATACCCAATCGTGCCCTATGCAGAGGGATACGTAAGACTAGCAAATGAAAAAGGCATGACGGGCCTGATGAACGCGATCTTGTCTAGGTTGTCTCTGTCGGACAAAGCGAAGCTTCTTCTTGAAGGCGGCTTCTCCGCGCTGAGACTAGACCCTGTTGGAATGTTGAGGACCTACTTGGATGCAGAACTCAAGGGCTACCTCAGCATGAAGCCAAGGAACTCCACTCTTCAAAGCGTGCTGCTGCATGAAGTGCTCACAGATCTCTGCCTCGGATTCCAGGAGACCAGCTTGCTGGACTTATTCGCTCAGCATGTGCGCGAAAACTATCATGTTAGGCCCGGATTTGTGACCTACAATTTTCCTAGGTTCATCAAGCTCTTCGAAGAGGCAGGGCTGTCCTTGAAGGATGTCGTCATTATGACCCCTTTCAATAGTCTCGGGTACCAAATGAGCCCCTCAAGGGACTCCTGCGAGGCCAGCCTGTCAAGCTTGCGAGAGGGGCATGTGATCGCAATGAGCATCATGGCAGGTGGGTTCATCAGACTGGACCAGGCGGTTGAGTACGTCCGAACTTTGCCGAAACTCTCTGGAGTAGCTGTGGGGGCTTCATCTAGGGAGCACGCACGGGACACCTTCGCGAAACTTGGTATGCTGCTGTAAGCCGAGCTTGTTCGACAGTCATGAACTGCCCATGGTTCGTCATAATGATGCCGGAAGGTCATCGTGCTCGGGACAAGAGTCTCAAGCCCACTGCAAATCTGCTTTGGGCTGTCACTACGATCGAAGGAAGTCTGGAGATGGTTTTCTCGTGGACAGTCCTAGCAATGCGATCTAAGGCCCGATAGAAGTTTGACAAGACTTCCCCCTGTCGTCATCGTTATCGCAAAGGCGTTTCAAAGTCCAGGCCTGCCAAGGGCCAGACAGGAAGCCAAGGTGCTTCTGGACCATGGATATCCGGTTTATGTATTTGCTTGGGATCGAAACGGAGAATTCCCCGCCTTGGACATGGTAGATGGAGCAACGGTTCGTTCGTTCAGTTTTGGGAAGCTCAATAAGTTCTACAAACTTGGATTGATCCTAGGGTCAACGGTATTCCAGATCCTGGTGTTTTTCGAGATCATCAAACTGGTAGGTCGGCTGAAGAATCGGCCGATAGTGCATGCGCACGACATCAATACTTTGCTGCCCGCCTGTTATCTAAGGGCCCTTCGACTCTGTTGTGCTTTGGTGTATGACTGTCGAGAGTTTACGTACGGGGTGTACTACGAATGGTTCAGCTTAGTAGTGGCATCCGTCATGAGCGCTATCGAGCAAAGGTGCCTTCCCTGTGCCGATGCAGTTATCACTGTCAGCGATCCGATTGCTTGCTACCTTCGTAGATTCAATCCAGTGACTGAAATAGTGTACAACTGTCCCAGAACCAACGATATTCCCAAACTTTCGAAGAAAGAGGCAAGAATTCGACTTGGTTTGCCCCTTGACTCCTTTATCATTTCGTACGTAGGAGCGATTCGGTATGATTCTAGATTGGACTTGCTGCTTTCGGTGGCCCGGTTGACCGAGAAGCACAATGTTCACTTCGTTGTCGTGGGAGACGGTCCTTTGGCATCAAAATTCAGGCAGGCAGCGAGAGAAGCCGCGAGTGCTCACTTGACCGTTTTGCCTGCTGTCCCACGGGAAATGGCGCTGTTGTATGTAGTTGCGAGCGATCTCACCTGGGTAGTTTATCAGAATCGTATCGAATCGCTGAACGCTCGCTGGGCGCTACCATGGAAGTTTTTTGAGTCATTGGCGTGCGGAGTTCCTGTAGTCGCGGAAGGAGGCACCATTCGCTCAAAGCTAATCAACGAACTCAAGTGCGGGGTCGTCTTGGAATCCGACGATCCGAATGACGTTTCGCGCGCGATCCTCTGGATTGCCGCCCACCCTGATCAGCATCTTAAGATGTGTGCAAACGCGAGATATGCCTCCGCCGCCATGAAATTCAATTGGGAGGCCATGTCCACTAAGTTGATTGGTGTGTACAGTCGACTTCCGTGGGCCCGCCGCTTCACCTTCGGTCCGGGCGTGGAGAACAGTCGAACCCGATAGAACTCAGCTGCTCAGCAATGCACCAACAATATCTGCTGACCGGCCTGCTCTCATCGACAAGAATGAAATTGCCGAAATGCCAAGTCCCCTCACGGAATTGCAAGAAGTGCCGGAATCCTGGCTCGATACGATTTGCGTTTGCAAAGATAGGGCCATCCAAGCCTCTAATGCCGTCGACTTGAAGGGTGGGGTATGCTACTAGATTGGACTTGAAAATCGGGATAGTCACAAACGTCTATCCATCCGAGCGAAGCCGAGATCTTGGCACATTCGTCGAGGATTTGGTTGAACATCTCCGCTCCAGTGGAATCTCAGTGAGAGTCATCAATCATGAAAGGAACTTTGCAGCAATGTCCTTGAAATGCCTGATGGACAGCGCACGAGTGGATGTTTTAGATGCACAATTTGTGGCACCGGCTGGTGTCGTGACTGCCCTAACTCCTCGTTTCTGTCCCTACGTGGTGACCGTTCACAGATGGGATATCTTTGAGTTCCCGTACAAGTGGGCTTTAGCGAGAATTGCTACACTGACGACTCTCAGACGGGCTAGAGGAATCATAGCTGTCGGCTCCGCAGTCAGATCAGAGGTACTCAAGTTCGTGCCAACGAACTCTGTACTGGCCACTATTCCAAATGCCGTCGATAGTAGGCGGTTCAGACCTGGCATAGACTTCAGTTCCCTAAAGCGAGAGCTTGGGATCCCAGACAGTCATCGCGTGATACTCGCGGTTGGACGTTTGGAGCCACGAAAAGGGTTCGTGTTCCTGCTTAGGGCGATGAGTGACGTCATGAGAGAATATCAAGGATGTTCGCTGATCATTGTCGGAGGAGGGCCTCAACGGCAAGAGCTGGAAATTGTTGCACATCGGCTAGGTTTGATAGACAGGCTGAGACTTCCAGGGATAGTTGAGCAATCTGCGCTACCAGTATTCTATGCCATGGCGGACATCTTTGTCATGCCTTCATTGTCTGAAGGGCATACCGTTTCGATTTTGGAGGCAATGTCGGCAGGCAAACCTATTGTTGCATCCGAGATACCTGGAAATGCTGCCTCAGTGATCCAAGGTGAGAACGGATGGCTTGTTCCTCCCGCAGATCCGAAGTCTATGGCCAGTGCCATCCTTAGTCTTCTTCGGGACGACTCGATGAGGGAAAACTACGGACGCAGATCACGCGAGAAAGCCATTAGAGAATTTGGATGGGAGCTTCGAATTCAACGTCTGAAGGAGTTCTACGCAAGGGTGCTTACATGAGCCGACAGGTTATTGGTATGCCTTCACAGCAGATGAATACTTCCAGGTACTATAGCTGAGCTTTTTGATTTCGTGGAAACCTCCGCCGAACGATACCTGATAGATGAACATATCATGCCTCCACCAATCGCTTCCCGTAGAATCCTCAGAATTCGCGTGATCCACTACATAGTCCGAGGGGTCCAGCTTGAGGCCGAGAGCGAACTGTCGCAATTCGTTGCGCTCGCGGAACGAGGGCACCAAGTAACTTGCTTCGTGGCAAGAACGCCTCAATCACGGAACATCGATCTGACAGCAAGAGGGCTGAAACTGGAGACCGTGCTATTGAGAAGGTTGGTTCCGGTTGTATCCTATATCTTCTTTGAATTCATGGCCTGTTTACGGCTCATTCGATCGCTCGCTCGTTATGACGGCGTGATTCTTGATGTATACTCAGTTCCGTTCCTCTTTCCGGTCCTTCTTGCGTTGCGTCTGTGCAGCCCTTCTCGTGCACTACTTCTTCGCATCGACACCGTTCCTGTTGAAACGGTCGGCCTTCTGGCAAGCCTGCAATGGTCCTTCTTCCATACCCTCTCAACAAAGCTTGCAGCCACACTTTTCGACAAAATACTCTGCATCTCACCAATGATGTGTGAGCTCTACTTACGTCAGTTTGGTATTCCAGAAGAGAAGATGGGTGTCTGGCCTTCAGCCGTTAACACTGATCTTTTTGTCCCGGTGTCGATAAGCAAAGCCAATCGTTTGAGGAAGGAACTTGGAATCTCAACGAAATGTGTAGTTCTGTACCATGGGTTGCTCTCGAGAGCTAGAGGGATCATGCAAATGGTGGAAGCATTTGGAATCCTAAAGCAAAAGGGCGTGGACGCTACACTTGTTCTCCTAGGCGATGGACCTGCAAGAGAGGAAATTCGCAGATATGTTCAGGCAAATCACTTGGACGACGTTGTTCTCGTTTGCGGGCCTGTAGACTATGCTCAGGTCCCTGACTATATAGGTGCATGTGATGCGGGAATAGTGGCCCTGCCTGATAATCCATGGTGGCGTTACCAGTGCCCTACCAAGGTGCTCGAGTGCTTGGCCATGAATAAGCCTCTGATCGTCTCGGACATTCCAGCACATCGGTGGATAATCGGAAGCGCTCCAGTGGCTTTGTATCTGAAAGGAACTGGCTCCCAAGAAATAGCCAGAGGAATACGTACCTTCATAGCAACCAGGCATACGCTTGAACCGAGCCTCGGTCGACAGATCGCGTCAAGTTTCTCAATGGCCAAAATAGCTCAGATGCTCGAGGGTGAGGTTCTTTCAGTCATTCTGCGAGCAGCTTCTCGTAGTAAAATGCAGACCGTAGCCAATTCGCAAGATTTCCATTCATGATCAGTCAAATATCATCAAACGCCGACGGAGGACGTCAGAGGTCGGAGGAAATGCAAGCGCACAAATTCAGGGCCATGTTCAGGGAACGAGTGGCACAAAGAGTCGATCAGTCTATTATACTCGCAGCCAGCATTTGTTCAGTTCTTGGGTAAACGTTCTCGGCTCGATGGTCATAACCCTTGAATGTGGCAGGGGAATGGTGAACCCCGTGTTCAGCGAGATGACCCAAGAAACAACCTTAGCAGAGCATCTGAAATATTTCGCTTTGGATGGGGAAATAGTCCTTTGAAAGTCATGATAGTTCTTGGTGCGAGACCGCAGTTCATAAAGTCGGCTCCGGTCGTCCACGAGTTCCTCAAGAGGGCGGATGTCAAACTACAGATGATACATTCAGGTCAGCACTATGACTACCGACTATCTCGCCTTTTCTTCGAGGAACTGAACCTCCCATCGCCTCTGCTAAACTTGAAGGTCGGGTCGGGATCCCACGCAGTTCAGACAGGAAGAGCCATGATTAGTCTTGAACGATGCATGCTCGGTGCCAAACCCGATGTAGTTTTGGTGCCTGGCGACACGAATACGACATTGGCAGCAGCTTTGGCAGCGGTCAAACTCTGCGTGCCGGTCGCTCACATAGAGGCTGGGGCTCGTTCATACGATATGTCGATGCCCGAGGAAATTAACAGAAGGCTCACAGACCACGTAAGTAGCATGCTCTTCGCTCCAACAGAAACAACGGCTCAAAACCTCTATGCTGAGGGGATTCCACATGAGCGCGTGCATCTAGTAGGTGACACAATGGTCGACGCGCTTCTAGCAGCTTTGCCTGCCGCCTCGAAGCTAAGAGACAAGCTTCTGTCAGAGTTCGACGCAACTGAGAGGGAATATGTTTTGGTCACGGCGCACAGACCCGGAAACGTCGACGAGCCGGGAAGCCTCAAATCCATAGTTGAAGCACTTGTAGAGACGTCAAAACGAGTCAAAGTCGTGTTCCCCGCTCATCCAAGGATTTTGAATAGGCTCAAGGCGTTTCATCTTTTGGGTCGTCTCAGGCAATGTCGATCGCTTTTCTTGATCAAACCCATAGGGTACCTAGAGCTCGTGGCCTTGCTCGAGAGTGCAGCAGTAGTCCTGACGGACTCCGGCGGACTTCAAAAGGAAGCATTCCTGCTTGGCGTGCCGTGCGTCACCATGCGAAATGCGACTGAATGGACAGAAACCCTGCGAGATGGGGCGAATGTCCTGGTTGGTGTCAATAAGACCAAGATCCTAGAAGCAATTCTAGAAGCGACCAGGAATCATGGGCCGAGGAGCAGACGGATCTATTCAGACAATCCCTTCGGTCGTGGAAATGCAGCAGGTCGAATTGCCGATGCTATCCTGAGAGGACACGCCAAGGACATTCGCAATACTGGCAGTGCGGCCGGCAAGCTGCCTCACTAGGGTATTTCTAGGATGTTACTCAGATTGCTCATAAGTATCTCTTGATGAGCAACGGTGCTGTTTACGTCACTGGACACGTGGACTTCTTTGATCGGGACTATTATAGATGACGACTCCCATGAGGCTCATCTAGCACAATGTTGTAAATGGAGAAAAGTGTAGTTGATCCGTAGACGGCTCATCAGGATCGCATTCGGGAAAACCCTCCTGCCGAAGGAATTTCGTACCCTTAGGAAACTAATGCTACTGAGCTACAGGCGTAGCAAGAAGGTCGGAACGAAGAGAGCACCTATCGTGAGAAGGGCTGAGATCTCAAGAGACCTGATTAGGCTGGGAGTGAAAGCAGGCGACATCCTTTTCGTTAACAGCTCAATGAACAGCATCGGGCGCGTTCTTGGCGGACCGGATGAGGTGATAGATGCAATAGAGGACGTACTAACACCTGCTGGAACCCTGGTAATGCCCGCATTCCCGCAGCCTCATGAGAAAATGCTAAGCGCTCTCCAGGAAAACGAGATCTTTGATCCTGCAAGTACACCTAGCACACTCGGGCAAATTCCTGAAAGTTTCAGCCGCAGGACCGGCGTACTCCGAAGTCCGCATCCCACCTGTCCGGTTTGCGCGTTTGGAGCGAGAGCAGATTTGATTACAGGTGTAACAAAGCTATGCGGGTCGAATTGGGGTCTGGGAACGCCGCTTTACAAAATCAAGGAACACGGAGGGAAGATCCTCGGGCTTGGGGTCGAATCGGGGCCGGTCAGCCTCTATCATGACATAGCAAGTGTATTGGTCGATCGCTTTCCCTTGAGAGTCGGGATGGAGAAAGTACTCAACGCAAGAGTTGTTGAGGACGCCAAGTCGCCGTTGAATCTGGAGATTCCTCGAACCAGAATCGAAAGAAATCCTTGGCTTCAGGAACTATTCAGAGAATTCCTGATCGATAGGGGAGTAGTGAGGATAGGAAGGGTGGGCCAAGCAAGGTCATGGATGATAGATGCCCAACAGCTTTTCGAGTCACAGATGGAACTAATGAAGCAGGGAATAACTATCTACACAACCAGATCTGAGTATGATTCGACAAAGCAGCGACTCATCTCACTCGTTGTGAATTATAGGTCTGCATTTTCAGATTCTCCTCACAACTACTTGGAGGAACAAGTATCACAAATAGCAAGGCCGCATGAGATGAAGGGTTTCTGGGATTCATCCTCAAACAACTGGATAAGACTGATGAAATGGACTGGAGCAGATTGGAGGGGCTTCATGCCACACGATTGGAAGTATGCTATTGAGATGCAGGAGGGCGCAACGCAGTATGCGCTCCTCACGGGAAGCACAGCACTCGACCCCCTTCTAAGAGGAGAGCTTGAATATATCCATTCAAAGATTCGCAGTGATGGTTCGGTCATCGGGATACCTGACGGCTATCCATATGCTCCAAAAGAATACGAATATGGCCTAGTTCTCTCGGCACTCGCGCTCGGCTATATGCACTTCGCCAGGACAGACCCCGCTACGGCAGACAAGACACTCGGAGACTTAGACTTGTTGTACAAGTTCATGACAGATGAATTCAACCCAACCTTTGATGACCCATTCTCCGTGATTTTGCGCGCTTATGCGAACCTTCTTTCAATCTACAAGATTCGAAAAGCCACAGACAAAGTTCATGCACTGAAGCAACAGGTCGCGGAATACGCGAACGAGCTCATGCGTCACCAAGCCGAGAACGGGTTGTTTCCATTCGATTCCTCCGAGGTCTTGATCGAGAGTCGCGTTCACGCTCAATTGAAAGCAGATATAGCGCTTCTCTTGTGCTACAAAGTCACCTTGCTAGAAAGCTACTTGGTTTCTGCTGCGAAGAACCTTGCGTGGGTAACCAAACACCTCACTCTCCCAAACGGGGCAGTCAAGTGGGACCTAGACAATGATACGGATTTCTTTGAAATTCATCAAATGCTGCTGCTAATCGCGTACAAATACGCGCATGATCTATCGGAGGGCCGGTATAACTATACGCAAAATGCGATACGAGCATGGAAGTTTCTTCTCGAAGAGAATAACGGGTATGTGGATATGTACGTGCGGAATCTGAATTCCACGGGCGCGTTCTTTTCTTTCAGGCACATAGACACCAACGGAAATTACCAGAAGGGTGTCTACGGATCGTTCAAGGGATCCTACGAGATTGGCACTTCCCTTTGGGCGCTCGCGCTCAACAAGGAACTCGCGCTCTGACTGATCTCATAGTGAAGCGTAAGACATGGGAAATGAAGAATCATGAGAGAAGCTCATTCAAGGAGGACTCCAGAGCGGACTGTTGCCCTTCACTACAGGGTCACCGAGGCGACTTGTTAAGGGCGCCGTTGCCTCGTGATAATCGAACGGATAGTACGATGGCTCCAATTGGCTGTTCTTTGCGTTGCCATCATAGAGTTAGGGTAAGTAGATGGCTAATGATATCTTCTTCACTGCACCAAAATGGACATTCCGGTTGGTAGCCCTATTCTTGATGCATAAGGAATCGTGTGAGAACGAAAACGCATGAAACCAATAGTGAGACCAATTCGTCTGTTCCATTCTGAGCTAGGCTACGTCGTCGATGAGGAAGGCCTGCCGGTTGTCGATTATGGTCGTCGACTCGGCAAAAAGGTAGGGCGGAAGAGGAATCCGGTTTTAATGGGCATAGTGGGGCTCAAGGCTACTCAGTCAAGCTCCCTTGTCGGCCTGCCTGAATTTGATAGAACCGGCAATGACATATTACCGCATATCCGTGTGGAGAGAATGGCACGATGGCTTCTCGACTCTTCAATCGACAGGGGATCGTACATGGTCTACCATCTTGATTTTCCGTGGCCTGAGTATCTCCTTAAGCCTCCTTGGAGGTCGTGTCTCGCTGAGGCTTTTTCAGGCATGTTCCTAGTCGCTTGGGGCACTGTCAGAAAGGACGAGCGCTACGTGGACTGCGGGCTCAAACACATCAGGTCTCTGCTAGTCCCGGTTTCGAAAGGCGGACTGAAGTCGGATCATTCAAATGTATTCTTGGAGTACACGGGCTACGAGAGGAGGAAAAGATGGCCCCTTGTGCTGAACGGTCATCTGTACTCTTTGGTTACCCTTTTCACCGCTTGGAAGATGCTGGGCATAGAAGAGTTTGGGGGTGTTTTCGAGCAGGCGATCGCGGAACTGGAGGGATTTCTTCCAGTCTTTGAAGGCCCTTTTTTCACCTACTACGACGACCTTGGAAATCCGGCTAAGCTTTTCTACCATCAAATTCACGTGCATCTTCTGGAAAGACTCTATGCATTGACCGGGTTACCCTACCTCCGCGCGACGGCCAACGAGTGGCGAGGGATTTCGCGAAGGTACAACTTCGCTTTGGCCCTGTTAATGCGAGCCTTCACTATGCGAATCCCTTATGTCCCGAGAAGATGAACATCTCTGGGTCAGTCATTTCATTCACCCGGAAAGCCATAAAGTTAGTTTCGCTTCGCTCGTCGATTCTGCCTGCAACCTGTATCGCAGTAGTATTACTCAAATTCAGAGAAGGTCAAGCCTGGTATATTTCCAAGTCGTCGACCCAAATTTCATGAGGCGCCGTCTCCGCTGTGTCATAATAGATCTTGCCTACAACAGTGAAATATCCTGCTGAGGGATTCTTCGTATCTATGTTCTCGGCGTCGAATAAGAGGTTGCCATTAATCCACACACGTACGATGCCGTTCGTCTCATCACGGAGGACGTAGTACTGCACGTTGAACCAGCTACCTCGCGGCAACGGATAATTCGGAATACTCCCCAGTGCGCGGGGCGGGAGGGGTGAGGGGCATGAACTGTCTCTCATGCCAAGCGTTAGACCGAATGCATCTAGCGCAATGTTATCTTGATTTATCCAGACTGCTGAGTATGGAAGATATGAAGGGGCGTCCGTATAGATAGGATTGACGATTTCATACCAGTCCGCCCCTAATACGGGAATATGCAGTCTCCAATCTGGGGGTAGGTACAGCCACACGGAAACGAAATACTCGTTTCCAACTAGTGTTGCTGGGTAAATGGCGAACTGGGCACGACGAGACTTGGTGATGTCCGTTACCTCCATTCCTACGCAGCGGCTACCACTGTGGCAAGCAACATTCGTTGTCTTTCTATCTAATCCCTCTATCCACATCGAGGCGCCGCCGTCTCCCCCAAACTCGAACCAATTCGGAATGTCTATGGTGAGACGATTTGCATCTTTCTTAGTTACTTTTTCAAAGTCGGTACGGAAGACCATGACGGGACTAAGGAATTCCGTGTACGTTTTGCCCGACTGGATATTGGTTGTTGTTTGATAGGTGATGTAGCCGTTTCTACGCACAGTCAGCTGCTGCGGATCCACGTATGCTCCAGTGATGGTAAGTTGACCCCCCGAATCCGTTGTTCCGATCAATATGCCGTTCAGATTTATTGAGGCGCCTTGAACGGCAGTGCCGGTGATCGCGTCTCTTGCGTAGACTATGGGCCTGCGAATGACCTGCAAAGCCCCATAAGCTTGCGCTGTGGACATACTCAGTACAATTGCAAGTATTATCAGAATCGAAACGAATTTGCCGAGAGCGTTTCTCTTTCCTCCGTTCATCCTGTGACCCTTTGCCTATCGGTCGAGCGATTGCCGTCAGGTTGTTTTGAACAGATTGTAACTGAGGCAACGGAAGGTCGGTAACAACTTTGGACGTTATTGGACTCTAACCTTCTCGCTCGCCTTCGGTTTGGGCCGTGCTCAAGGGAATACGCGCGAAAAGAGACGACAAAGTTCACCGAAGTCTACGAAGTGCTCGGTTGAGGATTGTGCTGAGCGTGATCCAAAAGGACTCTACAAGAAAGCTTCTGCCGGCCAGATCGAGGATCTGACTGGATCGCAGGACCTGTACGACGAACCCATGAACCCCGGCTTGATCTTGTATACGGAGAAGCTTACGGTTGCTGAAGGCGTGGAGGTAATAGAGTCCAAGCTTCAGGAACTCAACCTAATCTAACGGAACCAAAGCAGTGCATATTCGACATGAAACAACGTAACAAATGACGAACACGAACGAGTCTCTCCATCTAGAAAGTGAGTCGCAGTCTTCTAGTGGAAACCATCAGAAACATATTAGTTGATGTCCTCCATCACTCGTGCAGGTATTTCCCGTGGGCTCCATCCCTCAAGAGTCGATCCTATCTGAGCGTTTGATGGGTAGCCTTCTTTTGCGAGGCGCGGACTCACTTACGCACTCTTGGCTGGTACGGATCCGGCGTAGAAGCATCAGAAACCGAAGCTGGGGTAGACTTGACATTGCCGAGCGGGGGCTCTACAGATGCGCTCTTTGGGTCGCCAAGGCTAGGGACAAGATCACAAACACGAGACTGATGGTACAGGTCCTACGGATCGCGCTGAAGCTTCTCGAGAACTTTCAGAGTCGCATCGTCAAAGCGGGTAGAGCTAGAGCCAGAATGATGTATGAGGAGTACGCTCGACCGGGCGGGGTGTTCAGCTGGGCTCCACGAATCCGAGAATGGTTGCTTGACCGCAGGTACATCGTGTACCTTGGAGTATTGGAGGTGAACGCGTAGGATGAACAAAGATCAAGGAATCGGCGCCGTGCTCCTCGTGGCCACCATAATTGGTATCCCTGTTTATGCCTGGCTCCTCTTCGCTTACGCGATTGTGGTTCTGCAGATCACCGCGTTCATCGCCGTTGCATCCGTCCTTGTAATTGCGGCTTGGATTGGGTGGACGATGGCAACGACGCCCCCATCTGCTCCACTCGAACCTGAACCAGTCGCGACATCGTCAATAAGCGATTCAACCAGTCTGGAAAAGACGCAATCCTAGAATAAGCACGATGATTGTGTCTCTAGCACTTGAGGGCGAAGATACCGCCAGCGAAACCAGTCCTCGACGAAGGAACAAGGAACAAGCGTTACACGCTCTTCAGAACGAGCGTTTCTGAAGCACGCTCTTCTTGAATGTCTTGTCGAATACCCCTAAGGCTGGAAGGTCGGCTGCAAATCACATAGGCACATAAGTAACGAATGAATTAAGAGCTGTTACAAATAGATCAATTCACCGGCGCATGTATAAGATGAAATCTCGAAATAGGCCCAATATTCTGTTGATCGTCGTCGACTCGTTGCGATCTGACCATGTCTCATGCTATGGCTATCCTAGATCGACTACGCCGTTCATTGACCGCTTGTCCAAGAGCTCCATCATCTTTGAGAGCGCGATATCCCCGTCGGCTTGGACTCTTCCCGTTTTTGCATCAATACTCACTGGGACGTACCCATCCAGAAACCGGCACTCCATGGATAGTCTCCCCACGATCATGGAGATATTACGGCGAAACGGATATCGGACGTTCGGCGCGACGGACAACTTTTTTACAAGGACTTTTCAGCGAGGGTTTGACGATTTTGCTTTCCTAACTCGCCGCTCGATGCTGCACATGTCCATGCATGACTACAAGAGCCTGGCACATTTCATGGAGAAAGCAGTCAAACAGAGGTCAAAAGCGGGTCTTCTGAGTCTCGGATCGGGCTTTCTTACGAACTGGGCGTGCAAACAGTGGTTGAATCGTAATCACAAGACAGGGCCGCTTTTCGTGATGGTGCATTACTCTGTCCATTGGCCATACACGCCCCCAGAACCTTTCATGAGCCAATTCCTTGACAGTTCGCTGAGACCTGATGTTAGAAAGATCAGACGAGACGTATACGAACTCATTTCTCAAGGAGAGTCCGGGGTAGAGTTGGCAGTGTTGAAATCACTTTATGATGGTGAGATAGCTTGGGTAGACAGTTGCATCGAAGACCTAGTCGTGCATTTCGAATCGCTGGGCCTGGACGAAGAGACCGTGATCATAGTTACCGCAGATCACGGAGACCTTCTTGGCGAACATGGCCTGCTACATCACGAATTTGTCTTATACGAACCTTTGATCAAAGTGCCTTTCATCATGAGGTTCCCAGATCTCTTTGAGAAAGGAGAGAGGTACGATGGCTTGGTGCAGACGCTGGATATCATGCCGACTCTGCTTGACTACCTTCATATTGACTGGCACAGCAACTCTCAGGAGGCACAGGGAAGATCGATATTCGAGATGATCAGCGGCAGCGAAAGGGAGTATGCTATTTCAGAGAGGGCCGACTGGTCATCCAAGGCAAGCATCGATAAGATAGATCTTTTAGAGAGCCAGTACCCAAACTTCAACTGGAGAAGATACGTTCAAGAAATTGTTGCCCTGAGGACACGGGATTACAAGCACATATGGTCGTCAGAAGGGCGGCATGAGTTGTATGATCTGAAACACGATCCTCAGGAAACACACAACTTGGTCGCCATCGACAAGGTGAAGGCGAGTGAACTTAGAATTAGGACCGAAGCGTGGATGGGCTCCTTCTTGCGTGAGGAGGCCATCCATTCAGATTTGGAAGGTTCAGTGAAGGAAAGACTAAGGGCGCTGGGATACCTTTAGTGCGTTTCTCCAGCAGGAGAAGCCGGTGTCAAGTGAGATTGGCAAACAGTCCTTCAATGGTATTTGCCCGATGTCTGCTTTTGCTCGAAGAAATCGTATACTCATTCCTCTATTTCGGTTCGAGGCTGATTAAGGAGGAAGATGCAGTAGTTCTTGCCTATCACTCGGTCGGCTTCGATGGTTCTTTCTACACTGTAACCCCCACAGAATTCCACAGACAGATGGAGCACCTGAGAAGGAACTATGAAATCTTGCCCGTTAAAGATATCGTCGAATTCGCAGCTGGGAGGAAACGTTTGCCACGCAACGCGGTCGCCATTACTCTGGATGATGGATTCAGCGACATCTTCTCCTATGTGTATCCTTATCTCAAGAGGCACTGTTTGCCAGCGACCATCTTCGTAGCTACAGAATATGTCGGACGAGAATTCCCGCTCGACGGGCTGTCATTAAAGATGCTAAGCTGGGATCAGATTGTGGAAATGAGCAGGAACAATGTTGCTATTGGAGCACATACAGCGACCCATTCGGATCTCAGCAGAGACAGCTGTGAGGAGGCAAGGGAGAACATCATGATGTCAAAAGAGCAAATAGAAAGAAGGACAGGAAAACAGGTAGAGTATTTCGCTTATCCATACAGCAGATACAACTCCGAGATCATCCGGCTTGTGAGGCTCCTAGGTTTCAAGGCAGCATTCGGTGGTGACGGTCTAATCCGGCGAGGGGACTTCATACTCGCTCTGAATAGGATTGAAGTCGACCGGTCCATATCTTGGTTGATGTTCCGGGCCCGAATGACCAAGGCTGCGCTCTGGTACGGTAGGGTTTTCCGATTATTGAGAGTCCTACGCAGATTCCGCTTCGTCTCCACATTCTACGATAGGCGTGAGGCAATGATGCGAACCTACGGGGGCACCTGAGGGAACGTGCGTCATCGGTGAGAAGTGAGATAACTTCTAAGCGGTCTGAGAAGTCATGTCTGAGAAACTTCGTGCCTAAGAAAGGAAGGCCCGTCGAACTGTTCCTTGGCTTGTTCTTGGAAATTGCATAGGTTGCGAATGAGAAGCAGTTTATGGCAAGATAGACGGATCACAATGTTTCAATGTAAATAGAGATCGGAGATAGCAAGGTTGACGGAAAATGCGGAGGTTTCCATCGTCGTTCTTACTCGGAACTCTGTACGGACGATTATCCAATGCTTGCAGAGCATCATGAGAGAGAACCCAGGCGAAGTCCTCGCTGTAGACGGCCTATCCACTGATGGAACGTTGGACGTGCTCAGACGCTACGGTGTTAGAACGATCATAGATTATGCCAGGTCTGTTGGATATGCTCGCAGACTGGGTGTGGAAGCTGCCAGTCAAGCTTTCGTCATGTTCGTTGACAGCGATGTCGAGCTCGCACCGGGCTGTGTCAGTAGATTGCGATCGGATCTTGAGAAACATGGCTGGGCGGGTATTCACGCGAATCTCTTGAGCGGTGAAAACTCGTGCTATTGGCAGAGAGCAGAGGACGCAAAATACAGGCGAAAATACGGCCGTCCCGGCCCGGCAACTTTCATAGATACTAGCGTGGCGCTGTTTCGGAGAGAGGATCTGGTAAGACACCCATTTGATCCGTACTTCAAGGAATCGTCCGAGGACGTTGATCTAAGCAATCGCTTGATTCACGACAATCGCATGCTGGGGGTTTCGGCTGCCCGCGCTTATCACCATCTTAGGCGAGGGTTCTTGGCATTCGCCAGGCAGCGATTTAATTATGGGTTGGGGACTGCACGACTCGGCTTGAAATACCGATCGATTAGTGTTCTGCTCAGTCCCCTTTCGACGGCATTCTCCGAGACCCTCAGGGCTATTCTGAATCGTCAAATAGGAATGATCCCATATTGCGTGGCTGGCGGAGTGATCAAGTTCCTCGGCGTGGTCGTAGGTGTTTCAAATGTGCATCGCTCATTCGAGACCGATCTGAAGTAGAAGAGTGAAGTCACTTGGGGCCGATTAGCCGGGCGGATCGACGATATGAGATCACAACACGAAAGGAAGTCGCCTTCATGCCGGACCGATACCTCCGTGCTCTTCTAGTTGCGTTCATTCTCTTGCCTTGGATAAGCGGAAGCGCGTCATATTACGGGGCTAGGGGCGTGCTGTTGATTGCATTCCTTCTAGTGGGTCTAGCTGTCTTCGTGGTCGCATTAAGGTCCGAGACGGCTCTAACGGATCGATTCTTCATGGGAGTCATTGGCAGCCTAGCTTTGTCCTTGCTTCTGTCCGAAACGCTCATCTCGCAGAATCTTTCAGGGTGGGATATCCACCAGGAGTTCTACATATTTCAGCAGGTGCTAAGAAGCGGCGTTTGGCATCCGGAAATTGGTCAGGGTGAGTTGCTTAGGTACAATACAGCTCTAAGCATAAGCATCATGCCAGCAACACTCAGTCTCATCTCTTCGCTCGACGGAATCGGAATTTTCAAAATCGTCTATCCAGCGCTGTTCTCAATCGTCCCAATAGTTCTTTACAGAATCTACAGGAAGTTCTTAGACCCTCAAGCCGCCTTTCTTTCAGTGTTCCTTTTCATGTCATATCCGGGTTTCTACGCGGAAATTACAAGCATAGGAAAGCAGGAGGTCGCGGAGCTTATCTTGGTCTTGTTGCTTTTCGGTATGCTCTCGAAGAAGATCACTGACTCACGTTCGGGTAGAGTTCTGATACTCTTCTTAACAGTCGGACTAGTAGTGGCCCACTATTCAATGGCGTACATCTACCTACTTATTCTGGTCTCTTCGGTTGTTGTCACTCATTTTTCGCGCAGGACTGAGGCCCTGACAACTAGCGCAACGCTCCTTCTGTCCTCGGTAGTTGTTCTCTGCTGGTATGCCTTTGTTGCAAGAGGAGCCGCCCTTGTCGATCTTGCCCAATTCTTCTCCTTAGTGACAAATGGTGTTATACTAGACTTCTTTAATCCGGCCAGTCGACCTCCGCTGGTCTTGCAGGCTTCGGGCTTAAGCGCATCGACGCCCGGACTCCTACACAGCGCTTATAGATTTTCGCAGTATCTGGTCATAGCTTGTATTGTATTCGGTTTTTTTGTTTTTGCCTTTAGTAAGAAGAAGAACAGAGTTGAGAGAATGATGTTGACACCTATGGCTGTGGTACTGAGTTTGCTGGCCGCGGCCGCGCTCCTGCCTTATTTTGGTTCGTCGCTCAACTTGACGCGGTTCTATCATATTGCGCTCATCTTCGTTGCGCCCTGCTTCATGTATGCTGTTCAACGACTTGACTCAGGAATTCGAAGACTGTTCTGGTCACTGCGTCCTAGCGCAGCCAGTCTTCGTCCACGCCACTCAACGCGGTGTCTTCTAGCCGTTATGATCTTGTGTTCATATTTCCTGTTCACATCTGGCTGGGTTTGGGCAGTAACTGCAGACGTGCCGATCTCTGGCGTTTTGGATGGGCAAAGAATGTTGAACTCTCCCGATCCGTTAAGGAAGCTTGCGTACTTCAACGCATATACGGTCTCTCAAGATGTGGCTGCTGCGCGTTGGCTGAGATCCCATATCCAGGATAGGCCGGTGTGTGCAGATTTGACGGCGAGATACCACGTGCTGAATTCATACGGGGAGTTTCCCAGACAGGGTCCGGTGCTTCCCTACTGCGATTTGCCGGACTCGTATGTTTACTTGAGCGTGGTAAACACCCTTTACGGAGTTGGGACAACCTGGGACCGGCCGGTTTGGGAGATCCAAGATATTTCTGCGGCGCTCGCCTCAAAGAACCGAATTTGCTCGAATGGTGGAGATGTGATCTACGCTTAGTCAGTTGTATAGCTTGCGATAAGCGAGCAACCAATTACCCGTGTGACATGTCGATGCCGTGGGTCAACCCAGATCAATGTCTTCATCCTGCGCCGGTGACGTTGCTGAAACTCAACGAGGCCGACGAGACCGTCCTCCGATGCGTCGTATGCGGCAAGGTTGCGTGTTTGTGAATGATTCATGATGATGCCAATCATCGTGTGCATCTGGTACGCGTCCTACTACACCCCAAAACAGGGGAATACGCCCACACAGGCGAATCGCCTCAAAATGAACCGGAAAAAAGGGAATACCACACATAGATAGGAACACAATCCCTACCGGAGAAAACTCCGGTATCGGGAAGGCCACAGCTCGCGGAATTGCCAGCATGGGAGCCACTGTTATGCTTGCGTGTAGAAACGCGAAGCGAGGAGAATCGGCTCGGGAAGAGATTGTTGGCGACACGGGGAATCCGAATGTGGCGCTGATGCTGGTGGACCTTTCGAGCCAAGAATCAATCCGATCCTTTGCGGAAGAGTTCGAACAGAAATATTCTCACCTTGATGTTCTCGTAAACAATGCCGGCATCTATGCGAGCAAGCGCATTCTCACCGTCGAGGGAACCGAGTCCACCTTTGCTATCAACTACCTAGCCCTCTTCTTGCTGACCCATTTGTTGTTGGATCTGCTCAAGGCAAGTGCGCCGGCGCGGGTCGTCAACATTACTTCCGAAGCCCAGCGAAATGGGAAGATCGACTTCAGCGACCTTCAGGGAGAGAGGAAGTACAGCGGAATGAAAGCATTTGGACCAAAGCTGGTGGTTGTAGTCTACAAAGAGCCATCTATAACCCAGTTCTTCCGCCACATTCCGAGAGATCAATGATTCTTCATTTCCTGGAATCCAATGAAATGACGTGCTAGACGGCAGGACTCCGGCTGACGCTTGCGGAATCGAAGTCCAAGGCGAGAACAAGTGGCTAACTTTGATTCAGAACGCTAAGAGGGCGAAAATGACCTAGACTTTTCTTTGCCTCTGTTTTCACTTAATCATCCACATGCTGCACCAGTCGGCTGTTACGTCGCCATGTAGCAACTTTTGGGCCAGACGCACAAGCCCATAGCGGCGCTTTTCCATGACTAATACGTACCTTTTGACCAGCACTTTCTTTACTTGATTTCGTCCCATGCGCAGCAGGTGAGATCCAAAGCAACCGCGCCAGTCCTGTCCCTTGTCGGAGATCGGAATTTTGAGAACCAGATAAGAAACTCGGTTTTCTGTCACGTAGTCAATTACCTTCTGAAACTGGTCGTCTGGAAAATGCTCTAAAGTGTCTCCGGACACAAAAACGTCACGCCCGTCAATGTTTGGTTTGCACTCCCACAGGTGATCGGTCAACACTTGTTCTTTGTATTGGAATCCGTCCAATCCGGGCGCGGGCATGTGTTCTCCTATCTCAAGGTTTAACCAAGTAGCGTCCGGAAAATGCTGAAGTACCTGAAACGCTAATGAGCCATCAAACCCGCCAAGCTCCACTACTTGAATGTCATCGCGTCCGAGGTTAGATACGATTTTTCTAAAAGCTTCAATGACAAAAGAGGAATCGTAGAAGTGTTGGTCAGGGTATTTGGCTACCCATACTTGGTTAATACGTTTCAGGTCCTCGAAGGATAAAAGGTGGTAATTATCACGATACAAATCGAAATTTCCCTCAACGCCAGCGCGTGCAATGCCATCAACATCTACTTTGGACAACAAGAACTCACCAAAGTTGTAGTAGTCAAGTTTAGCAGATTTAAGGTATGCGAGCACACGAATAAGGGTAGCTGACGAATCTTGACAAGAGATTTCGGGAAACGGCTGGTGACAAATTGACGCTACCGAAGTCTAAGATCAACCGACTTTTCACAGGTTTTCCCATCAACCGACAACTTCACGTTACCCACAATGAGCCGATGGTTAACAGCCCGATCGTGAGCCGACAAGTTACCAGAACCCAGAGAAGAGATCGACATCAATCTCTTCTGCGAAGAATTTTGCGAGATTTCTCCCGTCAAGTAGCGTATTCCCCACGAAGCCGAAGCCACGCGTCATCGTTGATAAGTAGCGGGACCATCCTCCGAAATGGGTGTGAACGCGAAACCGATGAGCGCCCAATAGCTGTGACCCGCTGATTTCCTAGCCGAGGAACTTCTTGTCACTGCGCCCCTTCTCGGCGCTCCACGACGAGCCACAGAAAGAAGCGAACTCTAAACAGGCGAGCAGTGAATCTCAGAAAGCCACTATACTATCAGCCTCGTTCAGGATTTCAGGCTTTGCATACCGCTGCTGTGTTGCATGACTGGTTCTTGGCGAGTTCTCTCCTTGGGTAACTTATCCGTCTCGTCTCGCGTTACGGGTTTACGGTTAGTGTTGTGAGGAGGTTGTATAGTGAGGCTTTGAGGATGAT